>Ga0138256_10000261_pt1 | contig 61227 bp, 48 predicted proteins | sample KNB2016incub_MG_FD_105486 | JGI IMG/M metagenome (GOLD analysis project Ga0138256, IMG submission 105486) | Active sludge microbial communities from wastewater in Klosterneuburg, Austria - KNB2014incub_MG | ecosystem: Engineered > WWTP > Activated sludge > Unclassified | place: Austria...
CACGTCAACGCGTGCGCGTTCGCCCACGGCGAGACGCACATCCTTTACCGAAGAGGTTTGGAATCCGTTCGAGCTCGATTCAACCGAGTAAAGACCGGTAGAAAGTGACGGCACTTCGTATCGTCCCTGCGAATCCGCCTGTACCGTTCGACGTTCGTTTGTTCCCTGGTTAGTTACAGTTACCGTCGCGTTGGGCACGACGGCCCCGTTCGGGTCATTTACGACGCCCGTGATCGAACCGGTGTTCGATTGGGCCAAAGCTGACATTACAAAAATGAGTGCGATCACCGTTACGGAGGCCGCCCGATTTACAAATTCCATCACAGTTGTTTTCATTAGATCCTCCGAAGAAGTTCAAAGCTATTCTTAAACTTTTGTGCAGCTTCCCTTGGTCGGGATAGCGGCGATCGCGGCAAGGTCGGGCGTCCAAACGCCTTCCTTTTTCGGATAATATTTTTCGAGATTGTCGGCGGTCAGCGACACGGTCGGCGTTTCATCACGCACGGAAACCGCTTGGCCGTCAAACATCTTTACCGCACCGTCAATACATTTCAGGCCGACATATTCCGGAAACATTCCCTGGCTTACCTTTAGCGCCTCGCGCCGCATCATCCAGTCTTTTTCATGCTCGCCCGAGAGGCCAAAGCCTGCGACAGTTACTTTTTCAGCATCAAAGCCGGCATCGAGATAGCCCTGATACGCGCCCTGGGCCGTTTCGTCATCCATGGCAAAGATCACATCCACATCGCCTTTTTCGGCCAATGTTTCGGCGGCGATCTTGCGGGCAATGCTTGGCGTGGCCTCTCCATTAATGGATGCAGTGACCACTGCGTCGGGTTGAACGCTGCGAACACCGTTGACAAAGCCCTCACTGCGGAGAAGGCAAGGACGCAGCCAGGGCAGCCCTACATCGAGGATTCTTAGCGGCGAACCGTCTTGGTTTCGGACATTGTTTCCGACCCATTTGCCGAGATCAAAGCCCGCGTCGTAATCGCAGATCGCGACCATCGTTGCCATACCTTCAACGGGATTTGCTTCAATGACGACCGGTGTGCCTGCTTCGGCTGCGATCGTAAGTATTTCTTCAAGGCCGCTGGTGTCGGCCGGGGTCAGCACGATCACATCTACACGGTCAACAATCTCGCGGGCTTGAGCGACCTGGTTCTCGACCGAAAGCCCGGCGTCAAGGATCTCGATCTCGGCACCGTACTGCCTGCCGCGTCTCTTCATCACCTCGATCACGATCTGGTACCAGATATGAAAGCTGTAGTTGGTCAGATAACCGATCTTCGCCGGTCTTTTTGATGCTTCAACTACAGGAACTGCTTCTAATGCCGCATCCAATCCCGGCGGCGGGTTATACGCCGTAACGGGCGGATGTTCAGAACCTTCTGCTGCTGTACTCATAAATTTCTCCCTATTTCGATCGATCACAGAGACACAGATTCAATTTGAAACTATTACCAAGTATCGAACACGGGTGCATTGTCCTGGCTTTTCCCGGTGCCTCTATGGTGAAAATCTTCATGATGTCTTCGGTACGCCGCCGATCTGGGTCAGCAGGCCGCCGTCAACTGTCCAAACCGCGCCGGTTACAAAAGACGAACTCTCGTGGGCCAAAAATGCTGCAACTTCTGCGATCTCACGCGGCTGAGCAATTCGACCGAGGGGATGCATTGCGTTGCATGCGTCATAGACCGATTGCGGGTCAGGATCGAGCGACGCCGCCCATTGCAGCATGGGCGTATCTACGGTGCCTGGGCAAAGTGCGTTTGCTCGAATGTTATCCTTTGCGAAATCCATCGCTATTGACCTGGTAAGGCCAAGAAGGGCATGTTTGCTAACCGTATATGCAAGAACATTCTGCTGACTCGCAAGCGCCTGAACCGACGAGACATTTACGATCGTGCCGCCGCCTGATTCCTTTAATAATGGGATTACCGCTTTTGCCGCGTGCCATGCGCCTCTGAGGTTTATGTTCAAAACCTCATCCCATTGAGCATCGTCTGTCGATACCGCCGTGCCATAGCGCTGAATTCCCGCACTGACCACGAGTGAATTTACTGAACCGAATGCGGCGTTGGTCGCATCGACCGCGATTTGAACTTCGTTAAAGTTTGACACGTCAACACTGTGAAACATTGCTGACCCGCCCGCGTTCTCGATCTCCGTGCAGATTGTCGCCGCCGCCTTTTCATCGCGGTCGAGGATCGAAACAGCCGCTCCACGCTCGGCCATCAGCTCACAGACTGCACGGCCGATACCCAACGCCCCTCCCGTCACGATAACTGTTTTGCCGTCAAACCTCATTGAGCCTCCGCAGTGCGGCTTTCCGCCCTGATCTCATCCTGTTGTTCATCAATATTCTGCTCATCCTCAGACGGCGGTTCGGAGGGCGGCGGAAGGGTCTTGTACCAGGTGAAATAGAGAATGATCACGGTTGCCAATGTTGTGCCGAGCAAGGCAAACCCTATGGTTAGCCGATGCAGGACGAGGTAAAGCATTGAAACGTAAAGGGCCGTGATCCCGACCATCGCGACAAGTGTGTTGAACGCCTCGACCGCAAACGGCAGCTGCTTTTTAAATGTCGGTTCCTCGTTGAGCAGCGCGTCTTTTGCGGGACGCCAAAATCCGGTCGGCTGTACTTTGCGATAAAAATTCTTAAGCGTCTCGATGTCGGTCGGCGTGGTTAGTAGAGACACAACGATAGTGATGATCGTCGATGCGATAGCGATCACCGGAAAGCCGATATAAAGAGGCAGCGGATTGTCCAGATACATCGTATCGATGAAAACCTGTCCAAGCGAAAGTGCCATGCCGCCAAAAACGCCAGCCGCATAACCCTGGCCGTTGAGCCGCCACCAATACCAGCGAAGCACGTTTGGCGGCAGAATGCCGGCGGCAAGTGTTCCGAAGATCCAAAGAAAGGCGGTGTTGATCGATGTTCCAAAAATGGAGATGATAAGTCCCGTCAAGATCAGAAGGGTCGAAGAAAGATAGCTGACCCGAACGAGCGTTTTATTGCTTGCATCCGGATTTATGTAGCGCTGGTAAATGTCTTTGACCAGGTAAGCGGCACCACCGTTGACGGTCGAGCTAAAGGTTGCGAGAAAGCCCGAAAGTAGTGCCGCGAGCATGAAACCGACAACGCCGATCGGAAGCATTGACCCAATTATCAGGGGCAACGCCGTTTCAGGATCGGCCCTGAGTTTTTCATCAAGTGCCGCGTTGCCGATGCCCATGATCGCCATTACCGCGATCGCCATCGCAAAGCACCACCGAACCGTGTGTATCGCACCCCAAAGCGCTCCAAGTTTGGAAGCGTCCCGCTCATCTTTCGCTGCCAGGAAGCGTTGGAAGTCGTATAGCTGTTCCGGCCCGCTAAGACACAGAAGCAGCCCTTTTGCGACCCAAACCGCAACTAACGCTCCGAAAAGCGAATAGTCCGTTCCGCCGGAAACAAGTCCCTGAAACGCTTCCGGTTGCCACGATGGCAGAATATCGCCCCAGGATGCCGGCACTTTTGCCGCAAATTGGGCGGCGTCGAAATGCATGTAGCCGATAACCGCGAACGCGATCGCGCCGGCGCTCAGCACGATCGTTTGGACGATCTCAACCCGAACAATACCGTGAAATCCGCCGATGACCACATAAATGCCGGTCACGCCAAGGATCAGGAATGCACAAACATTTGGTGAAAATGGCAGGAATATCGATCCGAATTTGCCCATCCCGATGGCTCCGTAGCCGAGCAGCGCGGTGATCGTCAGGATCGCAAATAGCGTGTAGGAGAACCTTGCGAGGTCGCCCGCCTTGCCGCTTCCGAACCGCGTCTTCATCCACTCCGCCCCGGTCATAGCGTCGGAGCGGCGGATCCATTTGCCCATAAAGGCCAGGTAGAACGCCGTGATCGGAAAGCCCCAGAGCATGTGGACCCACATCCCTTTTAGCCCGAGGGCGATAAAGGTTGAAACGATCCACATAGTTCCGGTAATGTCGAAATAGCTCGAGGATCCCGACATCGCAAGGGCCCACCATGGCAACTGCCGCCCGCCGAGGAAATAGGACGACATACCTTTCGCCGCCTTGCGCTTCATCGCAAAACCGATGCTCATGATTGCGGCGAGGTAGAGAACGACGATGACTTGATCTATCGCTGAAAGGTTCATAGGAATCCTGGCCTGCTCGGCCGGCCGCCGGAACTGCTTTATTACTTTCTCTTGAGCGATGAGTAAGTGGTCACGAAACGTTTCGAATTACGGGCCCAGTTGCCGCGGCTACAAGCGTATTAACAATAAATAAGTTTGTACGGAGCGAAACGATCGTATCGAATCAACTGCAAACGTTCTTTGTGAAAATGCCTGGGGTTTGCGGTCGATGCGTTAGCCATGAATCAAGTACTCAAGCGGCCAAGTACTTTATCTTCGGCGTTGATTAAGTATAGATACAATGTTTTTCACTAAGTGTCAACAATTTATTTGCGTGTTTCAAATTACTTAGGCTGAGGCAAATTTCCCGACAGATGAAAGCAGTTCTGAAGCGCTATCGGAATTGCGCCGTAAAGGCTCGGCCGTCCGACACTGGCCGTTCGGACCGTGATCTGGTCCGGAGTGGTTATGTACCTGCTTCGAAGCCGGCGTTTGATTATTGGCTCGATTATGGACCAGGCGGCCGTGATATTGCCGCCAATGACCACAGTTTCGGGATAGATTCCGTGGGCCAGGTTGCTTATGCCTTCTCCTAGATATTCGGCTGTTATTTTGAGTGATTCGAGAGCCATTTCATCGTCCTTATATGCCAATGCAATAAGTTCGCGAAGATCGACGAATGGCAATCCTTGTTTAGCGGTCACGCGATGATAGCGTTCGACCGTCGCCCGTTCAGATGCGAATGTTTCCCAACAGCCGCGCCGGCCGCACGAACACAATTCGCCGTTTGGGTCGATGCTCATATGGCCGAACCCGCCGAGTCCATGCCGTGACCCGACATGCAGTTCGCCATTGATGATCAAACCCGTTCCTAAGCCCTCGACGACAAGAACAAATAGGAGAGTGCGAACCTTTGCTTCCTGAAGCGGCCCATACCAAAACTCGGAGAATGCCGCGGCGTTTGCGTCATTCTCAACAAAGACAGGAAGGCCCAGCCTGTCTTGCAAAACCTGCCGGACAGGTACGCTCGTCCATTCAAGATTTGGCGAAACCTCGACGCTGCCAGTTTCCCGGTCGATCAATCCCGGCACACTTACGCCCACCGCGGCGAAACGGGCATGTGAATATTTTGATCGGATAAGCTCATCGACGGCATCAGAAAGGTCATTGAGAAACTTTTCCGGCCGTCCCTCGGTGGATATCGTGCTTTGCTGAAGTATGCGCCCGTTGAAATCGCTGACTGCGAATACCGTGTCCAAAACACCTATGTCCACTGCCATGACATAATAGCTCTCTGCATTTATGTAAAGATTCTTCGGCGGTCGTCCGCCGCTGGACCTGCCTTCGGTGCCCTCATAAACTAGCCCGCCTTTGATCAAACGGCTGACGATCGCCGAAACGGTCCCGGCGCGAAGTCCGGTCTGTTTGGCGATATCCGCCCGCGAAATTGGCTGCTGTTCACGAATGAGATGGAGAAATAGGGTTTGATTGATGTCACGAATGTCATTGACACCCACCATTCTAAATCCGTCTCTGGCCCCGTTTTTCATATCGGTTGGATATTTAGGCCCTAATGGTACGACGGAGAATTCGTATCTTGGGCCTAGATTTGCAATATACAGTTCAGGGCCGAGCTGCGACAAGGCGGGATGAGGAAAGACGATCTTTCCGGCCGGAAAAATATGTTCCGCTTGAAGACCGAGGTGAAATTTTTGACGGCGGTTTATCGTTCTGATAAAGTTGTCGGTCGCTTCGCTAATTCAAATTTGCGAATCGATCTTATTTCGATTGGGCCTCAACGGCTTGCGCGCCGCCGGTAAACCTGACCCCTTCCACCAAAATGTCGAGAATAATCTATACCAACCCGTTTTCCAGGCTGCCTGATCGGATTCCTGAGGACATCACGGTCATAACCCCTCACGGGCCGGCTGCGGCGGCAGCCAGGTCTCCACGGAGATCGCTGCAGGATCTGGCGCGAACGGTGCTTGCCGAGCGCGGCATCTTGGCCGCCGAACCGAGGCTCGCGGCGCGGCTTTTAAGGGAAGCGGTTGCCGAGACTGCTCCGAACCGAGACACGTCCGCCATTGCCCGACGGGTCGGGCCGATATTGCGAACGATCCTTCGAGTTGGTATAGATACCGGGGAATTGCAGCGCCTCGGATCAAAGCGGGCAGGTGAAGCAGCCCGTATCGCCGAGGCGTACCGCAAGAAGCTACGCGAGCTTAACATCATCCACAAAGACGAACTTGTTTGGATGGCGGCTTCGGCCGCAGGTGCCGAGAAGAAGAAACTGTTGATCTATGGCTACCCGCGGGCACGAAAGGAAGAGATCGCATTTATCGACAAGATTGCCGGTGACGGCAGCATCTACTTTCTTCCGGTTATAGAAGGTATTGAGGCTTTTGCATCGAATGCCGAACTTGCAAAGCAATTGCAGGCCCATGGATGGACGATCGAGGATGACGCCAGTCAGCCCGAGACAATTGGTGAGTTGGCCGCCGCAAAGATTATCGGCCTTTGTCAGGAAAGCGTTGACGGCGTGTACGGGCACAAGATTCATGATATTAGGTCTGAAGTTCGATATGTACTTGGAGAGACCAAGAAACTGCTCCGGGGAAATGCGGCTGCCGACGAGATCGTGATCGTCGTTCGCGACCTTGACCTCTATGTCAAAGAATTCGCAATAGCCGGTTCGGAATACTCGGTCCCGACAAGATCGACACTTCGTATTCCGTTATCAGAGACTCTTGTTGGAGGGTTTGTTTGCCTATTATTTCGGGCCCTTGAGACGGGTTTCAGTTTTGAGGCGACGGTAAGGCTGCTTGGGCATCCGCTCGGCCCCGGAATGTCGGACGGGACATGGAAGCGATCCCGCCGCGAGCGCACGGAAAAAGCAGAACAATGGTTTAGTTTAGAAAGTTCACTTTCAATTCTCGCGGACGTTTCAGGCGTCACGGAGCAGCCGATCTATGATTGGGTCAAATGGCTACGAACGGTCTTTGAAGATTTCAACGTCCGCGGCCGGGCCGGCCATATTGCCAGGGAAATAGTTGCGTACAACTGCTTTCAAGACGAACTTTCATTTCTTGCCGAGGACCGGTCATTGAGTTGCCTCGCGGGATTTTCTCAGGCGGTCCGCGACATTTTGAGCAGCGTCAAAACTGTCTTTGATCCCTCTCGGCTCGGAGTATTGATCACAGAACCTAATATTGTGGTCGGCGGCCATTTCCGGCATTTATTTGTCCTGGGCATGGCCGAGGGCATTCTGCCGGCGCTTCCCTCGGACAATCCGGTGATCGATTTTCATGAACGCCGGTTTCTCGTCAAGAACGGGATCGATTTCGAGGAGGCCGCCGATATTCCGAGATGGGAACTTCTGTCTTTCTTTGACCTCATCTCCACTGCCTCCGAGTCAGTGACGCTTACCTACCCGGCTACTATCGGAAAAGAAGGGAAACTTGAGAGCTCTTATTTCAACCGTTTAGGCGTTAGTCCATCAGCCGCTAAGTCGATTTTTCTCTGCAGTCAGGACGAAGTTCTCCGCAATACGCTTCGAAAAGATGTTGCGGTTTCAGACGAAACATTCTCAAACGCACTCCGCTGCCTTGCGATCGAACGCCGGCGCGAATCGTCAGATCCGCATGATGAATTTGACGGCGTGATCGGCGAGGCCATCGAGATCGGCGGCAGACAATGGAGCGTTTCGCAGTTAACGAAACTAGCTGGCTGCGGATTCCAATGGTTTGCCGCTCACGCACTTCACATCATGCCGCCGGAAGAAATGGATATCGAAGTATCGCACGCCGCACGCGGCAAACTATTTCATTTTGCGCTGCATTATGCGGTATCCGAAGGCGGTGCGAAAACATCGGACGAGATCATTGCACTGCTCGACCGTGCACTTGCAGCGGGTTACGACGATTCGGATATAGCGATGCCTCGTTTGCCTAATTGGGATCTTCGACGGGCGGATTATACAGCTTATCTGACGCGTGCCGTTCGCGCCGCCGACTTTCTTCATGAAGGATCTGAAATTCTTGCGACCGAAAAAGAATTCCGGATCACGCTGCACGGACTAATACTTCGCGGCCGCATCGATCGCATCGACCATACGCCAGATGGAATAGCGGCGGTCGATTATAAGACGTCCGGTTCAAAGCCTGAGCCTGTCCGTAACCTTAAGGGAGACAAGATCGATCTGCAGCTCGCTGTATATTACGCCGCCCTTAAGGAGCTTTATCAAAATGAAGAAATAGCGGCAGGAAGTTATTATTCGCTTTCGGGGCGCAAGACGTTTCATCCAGAGCAGGCGGACGATAATGTCTTGTACAAGTTTTTCGAAAGTGTAATTGAGGCTCCGCGGACAGGTTCGCTGCCGGTGCGTCCTGTGGCGGTTTCTACATGCAGGTATTGCGACTACGACCAGCTTTGTCGGAACGGTTCCCGAATCATTAGAAAAGGGGCGTCGTCAAAATGAGAGTTCTGAATTCGAAGCAATTTGAGGCGGTACATGAGCCGGGCAGCGTGGCGATCACGGCCGGGGCCGGAACCGGTAAGACACACGTCTTGGCCGAGCGCTATTTTCGGCTGATTGAGCTAAATGATCTGAGTCCGCTAAATGTCGTAGCTGTTACGTTTACGGATAAGGCCGCGGATGAGTTAAGGTCCCGAATTCGCCGAACTATCGCGAAAAAGGCATCATCTCCGGTAATGGAGGCAGAGGTCGATGCCGCTCAGATATCGACGATTCATTCTCTTGCCGCACGAATCTGTCGCGATTTCTATGATATTGCCGATATTCCCTCAGACTTTAGGCTGATGGACGCGAACGAATCGACCCTTTGGACGCTCGGTAGGATCGAGGAAGCGATCGGAGAGGTTTGTGAAGCCGAGGCGATCGCTCTGGGTTATTCGTTTCTGATCGAAGCCTTGTACGAACTTCTTGCTGATCCATACAAAGCCGAAAAGGCGTTATCAAATTGCAATGCGGAACATTGGCGATCGATCATTGAGAATTCAAAAAATTCGGCCCAGTATAACTTCGAAAATTATCTTAAGAACGCCGAGTGCGTTAAGCGGCTTCGTGAGCTTGCCGGCCCTGCTGACGACAAAATGGAGCTTCAGCGAAACGCGATACTTATATCGATCGGAAGAGTGATAGCAGGCGAAACGACATCTGTATATGATCTTGATGAAGTTTCGCTAAGGTTAGGTTCAAAGAATAAGTGGCCCGAGGACGAATATGCCGAGGTCAAATTGATCCTTACAGATCTTCGGGAAAAGGCTCGAGGCCTGATCCGAATTTTGAATCTGGAGTTCGGCGCGTTGGATGAAGAATTGATCAAGGATGCCGCGGAACTCAGATCGGCATTTATTAAAGCACTCAAATATCTCACTGATGCTAAGATCGCCGACAGGCTTCTTGATTACAATGATCTAGAGATCAACGCCCTGAAAATACTTGATGAACCAGAGGTACTGGACCATTACCGCGAGCGCTGGAAGGCGTTTCTCATCGATGAGGTTCAGGATATTAACCCGATCCAGGCCGCCATGCTTACTCGTCTGACTGACGGCGGAAATTTGACAGTTGTTGGTGACGAAAAGCAATCGATCTACGGCTTTCGTGGCGCAGACTCTCGTGTTTTTGGCAATATCCAGCAAAGAATCAAAGATAGTGGCGGGAAACTTATTAAGCTGGAGCAAACTTATCGAGCCAATTCCGCCCTTGCTAGTGTCATGAACCGGATCTTCGAACCGATGCTCCGGCCTAATAACCAAGACCTTTTCTCTGAAAGGGCATATGAAGGTCAAGGCGAGATCGCGCACATTTCATTTGCTTATGTAAATAATGACGAGAATGACAAGAACAGTCGGCTAAACGTCGAAGCCCGTCATATCGCGCGAACCGTTCGCGAAATGGTTGATGGCAGCGTATTGATCTTCGATAAAGAACACGACGTGCATCGGCCGGTCGAGTACGGCGATTTCGCCGTACTCTCGCGCACCTGGGCCCCGCTTGAGATTTACGCAGATGCGTTTTCGGCCGTGAATATTCCGGCTGTTAACGCCGGCGGCGGAAGCCTGATAAAGACCCGCGAATTTAAGGACGCGGCCGCGCTTCTCACGTTTCTTGCGGATCAGAATGACGATCTTTCGCTCACTGCCGTACTGCGAAGTCCGTTTTTTGGCGTTAGCGACCTTGCGTTGTATAGATTGTCGCTCGCGGTGGAAAGTGATTCGTCTTGGTGGTCCGTACTTGGGTCGGCGGTGGGCCTTGATCCTTTTCTATTGAATGCACGTAATCTGTTGAAAGAACTGCTCAATGTCCGCCCGCGGCATTCGGCCGAAGGATTACTTCGTCTCGCGGCCCGCGAGACCGGTTTTGCGGCCGTCATTGCAAACCTGCCGCATGGTCAACGCCGAGAGGCCGACTGGAACGGTACCCTGCAATTTGTTCGTGGCCTTCAGCAAAATGGTTGGGAGGACCTCTTCAGTGTCGTTCGCTACACGCGTTTGGCGATCACCCATGAGCTGGACATTGAGCGTCCGTTCGTCGAGAGTGATAACGCGGTTTCGCTGATGACGGTGCATGCCGCGAAAGGGTTGGAATGGCCGATCGTTTTTATCCCTGACCTTACCCGCCAGTTCAAGGGCGGCCGCGGTACCTTGATGATCGATGCCGACATAGGGGTCGGCCGCGCCGGAGAGGATGATGACGGCGAAAAGATCGAACCGGCGATCTACGAATTGATGAAATTGCTGCGGCAGGAACGTGAAGTTGCCGAACGCGGCCGGCTTCTTTATGTTGCGATCACACGCGGGGCCGATCTTGTTCGTCTATCCGCGACGGACAATAGAGGAGCGGCCCTCGATCTGCTTCGTCCCGGATTGGAGTCTGCGGCGATACCCCAGTTCGCGATCGAGTATCTGCCCGAAGAAACTCTTCCGCCTGCACCGGGCGAGCCGATGGCGTTTCCTGATATTTCATTTGATACGGGGCCGATTAATATTTCTCCGAAAAGCGTAATGGCGACAGGCCTTTCCGCCTATGCTTCCTGCCCGCAACGGTATAAGTTTCAGTTTGTTGACGGACACCCGGGACTTGGCGAAGGATCGCGGTCCGGAGCATCTGTCGGGACCGCGGCCCATTTGGCGTTGGAGAATGACATCGATTCGGTCGAATTGCTTGCCAGACATAGCAATTTTTTCGACGATGAGATCATACGGAAAGGATTAGATCTTGCAAGGAACTTTCGAGTTAGCCCGATTTTCGCCGATGTTCGCGTGCAGACTGCAGAACGAGAGTTACGCTTCAGTTCTACGGTGGGCGGAATAAATGTTTATGGTATTGCAGATCTTGTTGGCGATGATTTTGTACTTGATTACAAGACAGACGCTATCATGGACCCGGAAAAACACAGCCTTCAATTATGGGCTTACGCGAGAGCGCTCGGCAAACCGCGTGCTTTCATAGCATATCTGCGCCACAATGTGCTGCATGAAATTACCGCTGAAGATCTTGCCCGCTTTGATAGAATCGGAACAGAACTGATCGAGCGGTTAAAGGCCGGTGATTTCAGTGCGAAACCTTCGCCGGAGACTTGCGGACGGTGCAATTTTAATCCCATCTGTTCCAGCCGCTCTTGTCCGTGAATCCGCCGAAATTTGTATTTTGACGCATGTGAGGGCTGTCGCGGAGGTTGTGCTTCGCTGGGGACAATTATCCAAAACGACACGAATTGATAGACAGATTTGGATAAAGTTTGGTCTATACTAGGTTCTGCGTAAACGCATGTCTGATCTTGCTGTATTTGTTTTAGCTTCCCGCGATTTCCAAATTGCATTGAGATTTTCGCGATAGTGCGTCGGAAACTGTTTTGTTGTAAGTAGGAGGGCCGATCATGTTCCCGGACGAATCAAATCTTGAAATGGACTTTACATTGGAGTCTGAACGGTCTGGAATAGTGAATGAGCCGATCTTCCAGCTTCTTGTGCTCGGCGATTGGAGCTGTGATGGATCGAAGAAGCAGTTGTCGGACCGTCGGCCGATCGAGATCGACAGAGACAATTTTGATGATGTCCTGAACTCGCTTGGGGTTCGACTGGATATTGATATTGGGGGAACACCCGCGAGTCTCGAATTCAATGAGCTGGATGATTTTCATCCTGACCAGTTGTACAAGTCAGTCCCAATATTTTCTGAGCTGCGGGACCTTAGACGGCGACTGCGTAATTCCGATACGTTTAATTCAGCCGCAAGGGAAGTTAAAGAGTGGATGAATTCTCCGGCCCCGGAAGAATCTCGAACCAGATCTAGGGTGCTTGAACCATCTGCTCCCGAGGCAGGGTTGTTGGATGCGATCCTCCAACAGCCCGAGGGAGGTGGCTCGCCTCCAAGACCGGGGACATCCGCCGACTTGTCGCGGCTAATCGGTGAATTGGTCCGGCCTCACCTGGTCACTGTCGATGAGAACGAACAGTCGGCCATGATCGCCGCGGTGGACGAAGCAACAAGCAACCTGATGAGATCGATTCTTCACGAGCGCAGGTTTCAGGAGTTAGAGGCAGCATGGCGTGGCCTATTCTTTCTTGTCCGCCGAACAGAGACGTCGCCTGAGCTTAAGATCTTTATTCTGAATTTTACAAAAGCTGAGCTGGCCGCGGATCTCAAAACGGATTCTTCTGCATCGGCGTATTACAAAGTAATTACATCGGGGATTGGCGGAGAGCAATGGACAGCGGCGGTCGGTGATCTGTCGTTCCATGCCGATATCGATGATGCGGCAGCACTGATTAGGCTTGCATCCATGTCATCGGCCACGCGAGTACCTTTCATTTCTCATATTAGGCCCGATATTCTTGGTATTTCTTCGCCTTGGAATATGTCGGATCCGGCCGATTGGGATGTGGCCGGTTCATCCGATGGCGGAAAGCTCTGGAACGCTGTTCGATCTGCTCCCGGTGCTGAGTTTATCGGATTGACGATCCCTCGTTTTTTGGTGCGACTTCCTTATGGGGCTGCTACCGACCCGCTCGAAAGCTTTTCTTTTGAGGAGTTTACAGGAATTCCCGGACACGATGAATACTTATGGGCGAATACCTGTTTTGTTGCCGCCCAATGTTTAGCGGCCACGTATGCAGAGTTTGGATGGTCTTTTGGCCAGCGTTTCATTCAGGATGTTGACGGGCTTCCGCTCTATATCTACAAGTCAGATGGTGAAACGATCTACCAGTCATGTTCCGAGGTTCAGTTGAGTGAAAGAGCGGCGGAATCTTTGGCGGGTTTCGGTGTTATGCCCGTTGTTTCATTCAAGGGCATGGATCGGGTCCGGCTGGCACGTTTTCAGTCTATTAGTGACGGGCAAGAGCGATTGAAAGGGATCTGGTCGTGATGTGTGGCAAGCGTTTGACGGAGATTTTGGGCAAATTGCAGTGGTGAATAGATCATTAGATGCTGCACGTTTAAATGACAGTCAGTTATTTGTATTCCTGCGTATTGCGTAATTACTTTGTACATCCTTCCGGCCTGGATTAAAATCTAAGTTTCTTTTGAAGACGGCCAGCGAGGCGATTTTGGACAATGTTTGACGAGACTTTTGATGTGATTGTAATAGGTGCCGGACATGCCGGGTGTGAGGCTGCGTCCGCGGCTGCCCGGCTGGGGGCCGACACGGCGCTTGTTACGATCAATCTGGACCTTATTGGGCAGATGTCTTGTAATCCGGCGGTAGGCGGCATTGCAAAAGGCCATGTGGTGCGCGAGATCGATGCTATTGGCGGAATTATGGGCAGGGTCATTGATCGCACGGGAATTCAATTTCGACTTTTGAATCGTTCGCGCGGTCCGGCGGTCCAGTCGCCACGGGCTCAGGCGGACCGGAGCCTTTACCGGACGGAAATGCGCCGCGCATTGGAGGCGACCTCGTCATTACATCTACGGCAAGGCGTAGTTGATAATCTAATTGTTGAAAAGAATAGGGTTATCGGCGTCGAGCTTCAGGACACGCGAAGATTTGGTGCTGGTGCCGTCGTTATTGCGACAGGTACATTTCTGAACGGAACGATACATACCGGACGGCAAACATTTTCTGCCGGCAGGGCTGGTGAACCGGCTTCGATCGACCTTGCGGAGAATCTTAAAACCTTAGGATTTCCGGTTGGCCGGCTTAAGACAGGCACTCCGCCGCGATTAGACGGCCGGACGATCGACTGGGAAGCGTTTGAACCGCAGCCGCCGGATGAAAGGCCAGTTGCGTTTTCTTTTTCGACAGATTCGATCGATCAGCCCCAGATCCAATGTTTTATCGGCTATACGACCGAGCACGTTCACCGCTCGATCCGGCAGAATCTTCACCAATCGCCGTTGTATTCCGGGAAGATCAAGGGCGTAGGACCGCGCTATTGCCCGTCGATCGAGGACAAGGTCGTAAAGTTTGCGGACAAGGATCGACATCAGCTATTTCTTGAGCCTGAAGGACATAACACGCACGAAGTCTATCTGAACGGCTTTTCAACATCGCTTCCGTCGGCTCTTCAGCTTGAACTACTGCGAATGATCAACGGGTTCGAGAATGTACAGATCATCAGGCCTGGTTATGCGATCGAGTACGATTTCGTCGATCCGCGCGAACTTCGGCCAACGATGGGCTCGACGCGAATGGAAGGCTTGTATCTGGCTGGACAAATTAACGGCACTACTGGTTATGAAGAGGCAGCCTGTCAAGGTCTGTTGGCAGGCATTAATGCGGCATTTTCAGTGCAGGGTCGAAGTGCGTTTACACTCGGCCGGGATGAATCATATATCGGCGTTCTTGCTGATGACCTGATTCAGCACGGCGTCGATGAACCGTATCGATTGTTTACTTCCAGGGCGGAAGCAAGGCTTACGTTAAGACATGATAATGCGGACCGCCGACTGACGCCTAAGGGGCGCGACATTGGACTTGTCGGCGACAGCGACTGGGAAAGATTTAATTCTAAGCGAAACCGGATCGCCAATCTTAGAAACATTTTGGATGATACTCGATTCAAGCGCACTTCGGTAGAATATGCGGGGATCACGCAAATATTGGGGTGCGACCTTGGAGATTCGTTCACTTTGTCGCAGCTCGCAATGCGACAGGGCGTCACGTCCGAACTTGTTCATCGAACACTTCCCGCGGAGATTAGGGCCGACGTAAGCCAAATCGAACTCGAATCGTCTCTGGCTGATTCACTTTATAGCGGTTATATCCAGAAACAGCATGCGGCAGCGGAGCGGGTCAATCACCATGATGCGCTCAAAGTGCCGGAAATGTTTGATTTTAGGGTAATTGGCGGACTATCAAATGAGATGGTCGAACGATTGGACCGTGCCAGGCCGCAAACTTTTGCTCAGGTTCGCCGTGTCCCGGGATTGACTCCGGCCGCCCTCTCATCGGTCCTGGTCCACCTGACCGCAAATAAGGCGGGTTCGTTCCCCGGGAAATGAATGTGGAACGTACCACAAAACGGGCAAATGTGGAACGTTCCACAAAATTAGGCTGATCCCGCCTTTTATTCGCCCTGCATCCCTGATACTTTTATTCATGTAAGGCAAATAGCTATGGGCAGAATTATTGCGATTGCCAATCAGAAAGGCGGCGTTGGTAAGACCACTACGGCGATAAATTTAGCTGCGGCATTGGCACTGGCGAAGCGGAAGGTACTGCTTGTGGACGCTGATCCGCAAGGTAATGCGACATCAGGTTCGGGATTGGAGCGAAGCGTCGAAGGCCGAAAGAACCTATATCATGGCATGTCCGATGCCGAACCGCTGAAAGACTTAGTAGTTACGACCGAATTCGAAACATTGTGGGTCCTGCCTTCCGACAAGAATCTTGCGGGAATCGAGATAGAGCTGAATGAAACGGAGAACAGGGCAATTATACTTCGTAAACTACTCGAACCAATTCGAGAATACTTCCATTTCATAATCCTGGATTGTCCGCCGTCGCTAGGCGTGCTCACTGTAAACGGACTAACGGCCGCCGATTCGCTGATCGTTCCGGTCCAGTGCGAATATTTTGCCCTTGAGGGCGTAACTGAACTTTTTGAAACGCTTGCTCGACTAAAGCGGGAGTTGAACCCGGAATTGAAAGTGGAAGGCCTGTTATTAACAATGTACGACGAACGCACCAATCTGTCCGCCGCCGTGGCCAAGGATCTCCGGGACCACTATGGCTCACTTGTTTTTGATACCGTAATACCCCGAAATGTTCGTCTTGCCGAGGCACCAAGCTATGGGAAACCGATATTTCAATATGATCCGCGTTCACGCGGAGCAGAGGCATATTTACAGCTTGCCAAGGAGGTATTGAGCAATGGCCAGACAACCGTTGGGACGGGGGCTTAGCTCGCTTTTGGGCGACGATAAGCCGAAAGAGAATACGGTCGAGCTAAACATTAGTCAGATAGAGCCTAACGCCGAACAACCGCGCACCAGGTTTGAGGACGAGGCATTGGAACAGCTTGCCCAGTCCATTAGGTCACACGGAATAGTTCAGCCGGTGGTTGTACGGCCTCGCGGCTCGGGCTATCAGATCGTCGCGGGCGAGCGCAGGTGGCGTGCGGCCCAGCGTGCCGGTCTTCACCGCATTCCCGTGATCGTTCGCGAAGTTCCTGACGAAAAACTGCTTGAGCTGGCCCTTGTCGAGAATATTCAAAGACAAGAGCTTAACCCGGTCGAAGAGGCCCGTGCATACCGCAAACTAATTGATATAATTGGACTTACGCAAGAAATGGTGGCAGAGCGTGTCGGCCGTGAACGTTCACTGGTCGCAACAACGCTGCGATTATTGAAACTTCCAAACGATATCCTCGAAATGATCGAAGAGGGCACGCTGACCGCCGGACACGGGCGGGCCCTGCTCCTCACGGATGATCAGGCAATCCAGCGTTTTGCTGCAAAGGCCGCCGTTGCGACTTCCTTATCCGTTCGCGAAACCGAACGACTGATCAAAAACCCCCGGTCCGACAAAAGCAAAACTATTGGAAAGAAAGGGCTTAGGCCCGCGAGGGATGCAAATATTATTTCCGCCGAAACCAAACTTCGCCGAAAACTCGGGACGGGCATACATATCCTGCCGTCAAGAGACGGCAGTGGCGGCAAGGTCGAGATCGAATACTATTCCTCTGAAGATCTTGACAGGATCTACCAGTTGTTGATCAGAGGTGAAAACTAAAGGAGGGATATGACAATGCGGTTGACGGAGATGGTCTCGTGCGCCGGTTGAGTGGCAAAACTCGCACCGGGAGACCTTGCTCAAGTTTTGAGCAAATTACCAGCTCAAGAGTCCGAAAACGTGATCGTAGGATTTGAAACTTCCGACGATGCAGGAGTTTTTCGCCTTAATGATAGTACCGCTCTCGTACAGACGGTCGATTTTTTTACTCCGGTTGCGGATGATCCGGAAACATACGGAAAGATAGCCGCGATAAACTCTCTGAACGACGTTTACGCAATGGGCGGCGTCCCTCTAAGTGCTTTGTCCATAGTATGTTACCCTCAGAAAGGTGACTGGGACGTGCTTGGTAAGATCCTGCTCGGCGGGCAACGGGCAATGAATGCGGCCGGGGTTGTAGTAATTGGCGGCCATTCGGTCGATGATGCTGAAATGAAATTCGGCTACGCGGTCACCGGTATCGTGCATCCGGATAAGGTAATCCGGAATTCCGGGTCGCGGCCGGGCGATATTCTAATATTGACAAAGCCGATCGGGACCGGAGCTATCAATACCGCGGTAAAAAAAGGAGCAGCCAGTGAATCAACCATAGCCGCGGCAATAAAGGCGATGTCCACTTCGGCAGCGGAAGCATCGAAGGTAATGCAGGAACTTGGAGCAAACGCATGTACTGATATCACGGGTTTCGGCCTGCTTGGGCATGCTTACGAAATGGCGAAGGGAAGCGGCGTCACGTTCCAGATAGATGCTACGAGAGTTCCGCTGTTGCCCGACGTGCTGGAGTTGATCTCGCAAGGCATGCTGACGCGAGGGGATAAAAACAACAGGACATACGTTGGGCAAACTGTGAAGATAGGCGGCACGGTTTCAGAGGCGATGCAGAGTGCACTCTATGACCCGCAGACCGCCGGCGGGCTGTTGATCAGCATCGAGGCCGAAAAAGGCGATGATTTTGTGCGAACGGTTCCAGGTTCGCAGATAGTTGGTTCCGTAACTGAAAGGACGACGTTCTTAATTGAAGTAAGCTAAAAAGCTGGCGGCCAGGCCGCCGAACCATGAATAATCTCTTGTTCTTATTTATTTTCGAATCGATCGGCACCTCTGAACTTATCTTGATCGGCATCATCGCGCTGATCTTTCTGGGACCGCGAAAATTACCGGAGATCGCACGAAAAATGGGCAAAATAATGGCCGATTTTCGAAATACCACGAGTGAATTCAAGGAAACATGGGAACGGGAAGTGAATTTCGAAGCTGAAGAGGTCGCGATCCGGACCGGCGAACTGCCGGATGCTCAGGTTCCCCGAATAAGTCCAACACCCTCGGCTCAAACCGAGGGAATCGCTGCGCCTGAGATCAAAGCTATCGATGCTTCTGCCTTCACGGCCGCCGACGTACACGATACGAATAACCCTGCTGATTCGGATACCGTGGCGGATAAGGTGCCGCAAATAGAGAACAGTCAGCCATCAGCCGAAAATGACGAAAGTCTTGAGGAAAAAAGAAACTGGCTTTGAGCTAACATGTTCATTCACACGCCTTTAGCCTGCAATTATTCAAATGGAAGAGATCGCCGGTACAAATAATGAGGAACTCGGGTCACAAATGTCCTTCCTCGATCACCTGGACGAGTTGCGCCGCCGGCTTATCAACTCGGTGATAATTATCATAGTGGCGTTCGTCGCCTGCTGGTTCGCTTCTCAGGCGATCTTTGATTTTCTTTCCGTCCCGATCCGTCGGGCACTGTCCGAAGCCCAGCGGCGAGAGGTTCCGGTTACCGGACTGACCGGAAACGAACAAGTCATGCCGCTGAATTCATTAAAGCCAGGCGACCGCGGCAGATTTATCTTTTCGGAATCAACAAAGATTGGTAAAGGCGTTATCCAGCCGGGCGGTTCGGTTGACGCGGTCGTAATACAGGATTCAAACGGACAACTTTCGCTATTTACAGACGAGCCGATCTATACCAATTCCGCTGTGATCCCAAGCGGAGTTCGACTGCCCGTCTCGCTCGGTCAGGAAACGACAGATCCGCAAACGAACGACGAAAAGCTGATCGTTACTACGGCTCAGGAATCGTTCACGCTTTTTGTGACAGTTTCACTCTATTCGGCGATTGCGATCTCAATACCGCTGCTTCTTATACAAGTATGGGGATTTATTTCACCCGCTCTATACAAGCACGAACGGGCGTATGTGACACCGTTTGTACTGCTTTCGAGCATTTCGTTCATTGGCGGGGCGGCATTTGCCTATTACATCTTGTTTCCGCCCGCGGTCCGCTATTTACTTGGCCTTGCCGAAGAGTTTCGGCCGCTGCTTCGTGCGACCGATTATTTCGATCTGATCACGATCATCATGCTGGCTATGGGGCTTATCTTCCAAATGCCGGCAATAACATACGTTATGGCAAGGATCGGCATCGTATCAGCTGGATTTCTGATCAAAAGCTGGAAGTTTGCATTGATCATTATCCTCATCGTTGCAGCGGTCGTTTCCCCGACCGGCGATATTCCAAACCTGATGCTGTTCGCTGCGCCAATGATGGCCTTATACGTCGTTTCCATCTTTATTGCATGGATATTCGGCAAAAAGCGAACGAGCGAGGAACCGGCGCAATAAGCGGAGCGTCTAAATGCAACCTCTGACAAGGCATTCCGCATCTTGAAGTATTAGGCATTACTGTCTAAAATCCTAAGTGCTATCGATCATTTGTTCCGGACATCGCCCGGCGAAAATTCGAGCAGGAGTTTGCTGTTATGTTCAAATCGAAATTGGCAACGTACACCGCGGCCGGCGTATTGGTGTTGACATCCGCCGCAACGGTTGCGTTCGGGCAAAAAGAAACAAAAACTGAGCCAAGCCAGGACCCTTCGCAAAAGGTGCGAAAAGTAACCGCCGAGGTCAAAGAAGCCTATAAGAAGTGGATCAACAATGATGTCGCGTACATCATTACAAAGGAAGAAAGAAATGCTTTCAAGGCATTGACGACCGATGAGGAGCGTGAAAACTTTATCGAAAACTTCTGGCGGCGGCGTGACCCTAACCCGGACACAGAAGAGAACGAATACCGAGAAGAATATTACGAACGTATCGCCTATGCCAACGAACATTACGCTTCGGGCATTCCGGGATGGAAGACCGATCGCGGCCGGACCTATATTACATGGGGCAAGCCTGATTCGGTTGAGAGCCATCCGTCAGGCGGTTCCTACGACCGTCCGAGCTATGAAGGCGGCGGATCGACCACAACTTATCCGTTCGAGATATGGTTTTATCGGCACCTTGACGGAGTTGGTGACGGCCTTGAGATCGAGTTTGTTGACCCTACCGGTACCGGCGAATATCGCATCGCTCGAAACGCCAATGAAAAAGACGCTCTTTTAATGGTCCCGGGTGCGGGTATGACCACGGCCGAACAATTGGGCCTGCCGGACAAAGGCGACCGCATAAGCGGCATAGGGCAAAATTCATACGGCCGTGAGCAAGACTCGCCGTTCCGAAGAATGGAGATAATCTCCAGCCTTCAGCGTCCGCCGCAAGTTAAGTTTGGCGATCTTGCCCCGCTGGCAAATGATGCTTCGGGTATTTTGTTTGATAAGGACCCGCTTCAGTTCGAACTCCGCGTCGATTTCTTCCGCCAGTCGGACGATCGCGTGATAGCGGCGTTCACAGTCCAGACCGACAATAAAGAACTTGCTTTCGAAACCGTAGGCGGCCTGCCAACGGCAAAGATCAACATTTTTGGAAAGATCACGGCAGTTTCGGGTAAAAGGTCCGGAATTTTTGAAGATTCGGTCACCACCAGCGCCACGGCCGGCGAGCTTGCCGAGATGAAAGATCGAAAGTCGATCTATCAAAAGGCAATTGCACTCACGCCTGGAACCTATAAGGTCGATGTGGTTGTCCGTGATGTTTCTACCGGCAACCGCGGCATCGTAAATCAGGGTTTCACGGTTCCGCGCTACGATGAAAAGAAGCTTTCGACCTCAACGATGATCCTTGCTTCGAAAATGCGATCTACCAATGAGCGGGATGTTGGCGGGATGTTTGTGATCGGCAACGCAAAGGTCGTCCCGAATCTGACCGGAGTTTATAGACAAGGCCAGGATGTCGGCGTTTATCTTCAGGTTTATAACGCCGGGATCGATCAGACCACTCTTCGGCCGGCGGTCGATGTCGAGTATGTTTTAACGAAAGGCGGAAAAGAAGTGCTTCGGCAGCCCGAGGATTGGTCCGGCTTGAGCGATTCAGGCCAGCGCCTTACACTTGCTCGTTTGCTTCCAACTCAGGGACTGGCCCTGGGCGATTATGAGTTAAAAGTGCTGACCAAAGACCGCGTCGGCGGACAAGTGATCGAGAACAAGGGCAAATTTACCATTTCGCAATAGCTTGCAGCTCAAATCTGTACCTGGGCCGCCCTTGATCGGGGCGGCCTTTTCATTTCCCTGCGTACTGCACAACTTTTGCTTGATACGCTGATCCTGACATCGAAAGGCTTAACAACGACAATTGAGAATATCGATTATTAAAGCTGACAGCAATTCACATTTGAACCGCTTTTCACCGAGAAATCCGTTGAACCGTCACGATCGGTTCGTTCTTTTTCTCGCTCGTTGCAAACAGGGTGTTTCCATCCGCCGAATAGGCTATAGCCTCGCCCTGCTCGCGGTCACCGAGGTCGATGGTGGCCGGCTTTTGTTTCCAAACTTCGTCAAAATTCGCGGCCCCTTTCGGAAGCGGCAGTTCATAGGCGGCAAAGTAATCGCAGATCACGACGTGCCGCCCGTCGGCCGAAATATCGCCGCCGGTCAGCAATCCGTTAGGAACCGCGGGAACGGTCAATTCCGAGACGCGCACAGCTTCAACAGTTGCGGTACCGAACACTTGCTTAAGCAGATATACTCCAGACGGTTTGTTTTGGTTTTTGGTCAGGATATAAATGTTTCCGCTTCTAGGTTCCACGAGCAATGATTCTGCATCCTGCGGCCCGTCAGGATACGAAAATGTCAACAATTCAGCTGGGGCCGCGGGCAACGGATGCTTTCTTGATGATTCAGAGTCGTCGTTGGCAACCGCGGGCTCGGCAACCCGGTAGATCCTTAGCACGGTCCGCGGCTCTTTTTTGCTGTTGCCGGTATCGCCGATGATTAGAAAGCATTTACCGGCCGGGTCCTTGTAAAGAGCAATGTCTTCCCAGTCCGTATTCTCGGCGTTCCCGACCTTCCATGTGCCGCGATGTTTGCCTTGTCGGTCCATTGCGAAAATGTATGGCCCGTCGCCCGAATCGTTATGTGTCCAAAGTAGATCGTCCTGACATCGCGAGACGGCCAAGCCGCTACTTTCCGCTATTTCGTCTGATTGGATTCGGCCGGCTATCGTCGGCGGGCCAAAATTTGGTGATTCCCGGTCAAAGCTCGGGGGCGTGCCGCCGCTAATGCCAAACCGGAAACACGCCGTTGCCGCAGTCAAAAACACCCCAAGAAATATGACAAGCGCCGCGTTTTTAGTTATAGTTTTCTTCGGCATACTAAACTGCTTGAGCGAATTATAACGTAACGCCTCCCGCGGATGTTCAAACATTTCAATTAGAATGTTCGTATTGCCATTAGGTTGACCCGAATGATTGTTGGAACTGAATGGCTGGTCGAAGCCTACGGCTGTGATCAGGATAAACTTCGCGATGAGAAAGTCCTCCGCGAAATATTCCGCCGTTTGATAGACGAATTAGGTTTGAAGGCGATCGACGCCGTTTGGCATAAATTCGAAGGTGAAGGCGGCGTGACTGGAATGACGGCGTTGACTGAATCGCACCTCACATGTCACACATATCCCGAATACAAAACTGCAACCTTCAATCTATACTGCTGCCAAATGAGGCCTGAATGGAATTGGGAAGCGAACCTAAAAGCAGGCCTCGGTGCCGAAAGTGTTAAGGTCACTAAATTTTCCCGCGGCCGGAAGGCCGACTCGATCTCGGAATCGGCGGGAGGTGGGGCGTGAGCGTACTTCAGGCTAATTGTCCTTCTTGCGCGGGGCCGGTCGAGTTCAAATCCGGCTCAACCATCGTGCTCGTCTGTCCTTTCTGCCGTTCGGCTCTTGCAAGGACTGACCGCGGCCTGAACGATCTTGGCAAGGTCGCCGAGATAGCCGAATCGGAATCGCCATTGAAGCTGGGGCTGAAAGGCACTTGGAATGGAAATCGGTTTGAATTGACCGGCCGTGCCCAACTTCGGCACCAATTGGGCGGATTTTGGGATGAATGGTACGCCACATTCTCAAACGGCTGGGTCGGGTGGCTTGCCGAGGCGCAAGGGAAATTTTATCTAACCTTTTACCAGCCGCTTCCCGAAGGCCGCGTCCTGCCGTCATTCGACGCCCTTCAAATCGGTCAGATCGTTCAGGAAATACCGGCACAGACAGGAATGATCGTCGCCGAAAAAGGTGTTGCGACTTCCGTCGCGGCTGACGGCGAGATCCCGTACAGGCTCGTGCCTAACGAAGAAAGCCAATATGCCGACCTGACTGGCAAGAACAACGCCTTTGGCACGATCGATTACAGCTTAAGCCCACCGTGGGTCTTTCTCGGAAATCAAGTGACACTTGCCGACCTCGGGCTTGCGGATGCAAGGCCGGCTGAACGAAAGGCTCGAACTGTGTCCGCCGCGGCGATGGCATGCCCTAATTGCGGCGGCCCGCTATCGCTGGCTGCTCCGGATAAAAGCGAACGGGTCACTTGCCCGAACTGCAATTCGCTTCTCAATGTTGATCAGGGAAATCTTTCATATCTCCGGGCACTGACGCCGACAAAGGCAGACACGAACTTTGTCCTTCCTGTCGGTGCCGAAGGCACTTTCGCCGATGGTGTCAAATTCCGGATCATCGGCGCGGTAGTTCGCAGTGTAAGGATCGAAGGGGTCAATTATTATTGGCACGAATACCTTCTTTACAATCCGTCGATCGGCTTCCGATGGCTTGTCCATTCGGACAATCATTGGAATTTTGTTGAGCCGGTCAATCCGGCCGAGGTCGAGGCGGCGATGGGCAGTACTTTGTTCACATCCGTCCCGACGATGGTCAATTACAACGGCCGCCGTTTCAAGATCTTTCAGGACGCTCCGGCGACCGTTGAATATGTAAAAGGCGAATTTTACTGGCGGGTGGAACAAGGAGAGACCGTTCGCGCGGTGGATTATGTATCCGCGCCCTTGATGCTTTCCCAAGAGGTTACGGCCAACGAAGTGAATTGGTCCGCCGGAACCTATATGACGAATGCCGAGGTTGAGAAGGCCTTCGGATTAAGCGGATTCCCAAAACCTTGGAGCGTCGGCCCCAATCAGCCGTTCACCGGCCAGTTTTATTACACCTGGGGCCTTGTGCCTCTGTTGCTGCTGGTTGTCGCGGCGATATTCATGATCCCGCTGACCGGCTTTACGACCACCGTTCTCAATCAGCAGATCACGCTGCCGCCTATGGTCAATCCGACAACGGCACAGATAGCCTTCAGCGATGCGTTTGACGTAAAGGCCAACAGAAACATCAAGATCTCGGCTTCGGCACCGGTGAACAATTCATTTGTTGATCTGGATGTCGATCTTGTCAATGACCAAAGCCAAGAGGTCGAGTCGGTAAACGTGCCGATCGAGTTTTATACGGGCACCGACAGCGACGGGGCATGGACCGAGGGCGGCCAGTCGCAGGACGCTACCGTTTCGTCGCTGCCGGGCGGCAAATATACACTGCGGGTCGAGGGGACTTGGCAGAACTCTACGCAGGCGATGCCGATAAGCGTGCGTGTCGAACAGAACGTGGTTCGCGGCGTTAACTTTATCTGTGCCCTTATCGTGCTTGCCCTAGTGCCGCTTGTCGGAATTTTCCGCAAGTTTACCTTCGAGTCGGCACGATGGAAAGACAGCATGTTCGGTACTAGTTCATCGGATTCCGACGATTCCGGCAGCGACGATTAATCGGTTTCTCGGAAATGCAGGGATAAGGTTTCTATTATGCTTAAAAAACTATACCTGATTTTTGGACTGGGAGTTGTGCTTCTGTATTCAGCCGCGGCCTGGTTTGGCTGGGAGCTGGCCAATTCGGGCAGCAAATCGCGGTTGGGCGTGCCGTTCATTTATACAGGATTTCGAGGAGGAAAATAATGGTGGATCTTTTGTCGATAACGCCCGTGCTGGGCTTGGTCGTAAAACTTGAAGAACTTGTACCCGTTCTGGTCACCACGCTGGTGTTCGTGCTGATCGGCCTTGTGATCTTTGCGGTCGCGTTTCTGATAGTGGTGCTTGTATCGCCGTTTTCGGTCAAGAAAGAGATCGAAGAAGATCAGAACAGCGCCCTTGCGATAATTATCGGCGCGATGATCATCGGGATCGCGATCATCATCGCGGCCGCGATCAACGGCTGACGTGCAAAGGATAAAGGATCGAGGATAAAGGATAAAAGCCTGCATTACTTCATCCTTCATCCTTTAACCCTTATCCTTTAAAATGCGCACACCGCTTCTTTTCCTCAACGTCATCATCATCGCCACCTGCGGGCTGATCTATGAACTGCTCGCGGCCACGGTTTCTTCATACGTTCTCGGCGATTCGGTAACACAGTTTTCCTTCATCATCGGTGTCTATCTATCGGCAATGGGATTGGGCTCTTACCTGTCCCGCTTTGTCGAAAAACGAGTTGCGGAAAAGTTCATTGATATCGAACTGGCCGTTGCCGTTATCGGCGGTTTCAGCGCGCCGCTTCTCTTTTTAACCTTTGCCTACGTCTCATATTTCAGCATTGTTCTTTATACGATGGTGTTCGCTATCGGCGTGCTGGTCGGCCTCGAAATACCGCTGCTGATGCGGATATTAAAGGACGAACTGGATTTTAAGGAACTTGTCTCCCGTGTGCTGGCGCTGGATTATGTCGGTGCACTTGTCGCTTCGCTGCTGTTTCCGATTTTTCTTGTTCCAAAACTCGGTCTCAACCGTACGTCGCTTTTATTCGGGATGTTGAACGCCGGCGTCGGAATTTGGGCGACGTGGCTGTTGGCGCCGCTTGTGTCGGATAGGAAGCTCTTGTTTCTGCGGATCAAAGGCTCGATCGTATTGGTCCTTTTGGCGATAGCCATGATAAAGGCAGATCGGCTGACCACGCTGGCCGAGGACGGGTTGTTCATGGACAACATCGTCTATGCAAAAAGCTCATCGTACCAACGCATCGTCATTACAAAAGGCAAGACCGGACACGCGCTTTTTCTCAACGGAAATCTCCAATTTAATTCGTTTGATGAATATCGCTATCACGAGGCCTTAGTCCATCCGGCATTTGCCGCACACGACGGCGACGCTAAACGCGTGCTGGTTCTCGGCGGCGGCGACGGCCTCGCGCTTCGCGAGATATTGAAATACAAGTCGGTCGAAAAGGTACAGCTTGTTGATCTCGATCCGGCAATGACCGGCCTGCCAAAAGCCTTTCCGCCACTCGCCGAATTGAATAATCATTCTTACGACGACCCGCGAGTAATGGTAACCAACGGTGACGCATTTGTATGGCTTGATCAAACAGAGACCGAGCCGTTCGATATCGCGATCGTAGATTTTCCCGATCCGAACAACTTCGCTCTCGGCAAACTTTATTCAACGCGGTTCTATAATTTGCTCAAGAAAAAACTGACGCCTGATGCGGCGGTAGTCATTCAATGCACATCACCGCTCATCGCCCGCCGCTCGTATTGGTCGATAATTAAAACGCTCGAAGCCTCGGGCTTTATGGTTAAGCCATATCAAACTACCGTACCCAGTTTCGGCGTCTGGGGCTACGCTCTCGCAAAAACCCAGCCATTCGATATCCCAAAACATCCGGTAACCGGCATCGATCTCAAATTCCTAAATGACAATTCGTTCGCCTCAATGTTCGAATTCCCGACCGACATGACAATGCCCGATGAAGAGATCGAAATAAACCGGCTGGATAATCAGGCGCTCGTCAGGTATTACGAAACTGAGTGGCTGAGATTCGAGTGAATTCGGAATAAGTAAAAAGTGAAAAGGAGAAAGTGATATGGCTGACCCGTTAGGCGAAAAAGCGTTCGCATTTGCATTGCGAATAATGAAACTTGCCGAATACCTACAACAGGAACGAAAGGAATTTACAATTTCGAGAAAGGTGCTTGATTCCGGTGTGAACATCGGATTGTTTATCGAGGAAGGACGGCAAGGAGAAAACCGCGCTGATTTTCAACAAAAATATTCCATCGCCAATAAAGAGGCGTTCAAAACAAATTACCTTCTCCGCCTGATCAACAGAGGCGGTTTCATCAACGACGAACACCCCCGGTCAATGCTAGGCGATTGCGAAGAACTACAGAAAATGCTTACAACAGCGATCAAAACAACACGCGGCACACCGAGCTAACTTATTCCTTTTTACTTTTCCCTTCTCACTTATTCCGGATGGATCTTTCTCGCAGAGAATTATTGAAAACCTTCCTCGGAGCACCGATAGCTCTTGCGGCATGCCGAAACGCGCCAGATAAATTCCCGGAGGGCGAGATAGTAGGACAAAGCGTTTCGCTCGGACACATTATCCGCGAAGGCCGAGCGTTTGAGGTGCCGGCGGACAATTGGCGGAGTGTGAAGATCGGGATCATTGGCGGCGGTGTTGCCGGGTTGTCGGCGGCTTGGAAGCTAAGGAAACTTGGCGTGGAAGATGTCGTTTTGCTCGAGTTGGAAAAAGAAGCGGGTGGAACGTCGGTGAGCGGGATCGGACAACCGGTTGGCTATCCGTGGGGCGCTCATTATTTGCCGGTACCGTTTCGAGAGAATTTAGAACTTATCGAATTGCTCGACGAAATGTCGCTTCTCGACGGCCGGACGAACGACGGCGATCTCGTGGTCAAAGAGCAATTTCTTTGCCGCGACCCGGAAGAACGAGTGTTCTATAAGGGCCGGTGGTACGATGGGCTTTATCTGCACGCGGGCGAGAGCGAAGACGATAAACGGCAATTCGCGGAGTTCCAGAAGGTCGTAGATACGTGGGTAAACTGGCGCGACAGCCGCGGCCGGAGGGCGTTCGTAGTTCCATCGGCCAATTGTTCAGACGACGCGGAGGTTACCGCGATAGACAAGATTTCATTTGCCGATTGGCTGCGCCAAAACGGCTTCACTTCCGAAAGGCTGATCTGGTATTGCGACTATGCCTGCCGCGATGATTACGGATTGAAACTCGAGCAAACTTCTGCGTGGGCAGGGCTGTTTTACTTCTGCTCGCGCGTCAGAAAAAGCGGCGGGGAATCGCAGCCGTTCATTACCTTTCCCGAGGGAAACGGAAAGTTTGTACACCATTTGGCAGAAAGTGTAAGCGATAACTTACTTCGTTCGCACATGGTTGTATCCGTCGTACCAAATGAGAAAGGCGTTGATGTGGTCTGTTTGGCGGATGGACAGATTCGCGGTTTTCATTGCGAGAAAGCTATCTACGCATCGCCGGTCTTTACGGCGCCGTATGTGATCCGAAGCTTTACCGATGACGCTCCGTTTGCGGCGAACGAATTCCAGCATAACTCGTGGTTCGTTGCGAACCTGTTTTTGAAAGACCGGCCAAAACCGCGATTTGCACGAGATTTTCCGCTGGCTTGGGACAACGTCCTATATGAAAGCCCGTCGCTCGGATATGTGAACGCAACGCACCAGAAAGGCATCGACTACGGCCCGGCCATCTGGACATATTATTACCCGATGTGCCACGAAGAAAACGGCCGCACCAAACTATTCAACTACACCTGGCGCGACCTGGCCGACGTTTGCATGGCCGATCTCGCCCGCGCTCATCCGGAGATATACGACCTCACAGATAGAATAAATATCATGCGCTGGGGCCACGCTATGATCAGTCCGCGGCCCGGCTTCATCTGGGGCGAGCAGAGGCAAAAGGCGCTTGAATCCTATCGAAACATCTACTTCGCTCACACCGACCTAAGCGGCATCGCATTGTTCGAAGAAGCGTTCTATCACGGGGTAAGGGCAGCGACTGAGATCAACAGGCAGAAACACGACCGGTAGGTAGTGTGCCTTGCGATTTTGGATTGCCGATTTTGGATTTTGGATTTGATCCGCTATTGATGAACGTTCGCTGCCGCTCGTGTTTCCGCCTATTCTTTCACGAGGCCGAGCAACATGTCAGGAAATAATAACATTTCTTTTGCTATCAGATTATGCTATCATCTCAACTGAGCCGCAAACATAAACATACGCTCGCGGCCATTTTCTCAATGCCGACACAGGCAAGTATTCGGTTCACCGAGATCGAGAAACTTATTGTCGCCTTTGGAGGGGAGGTAATTGAAGGCCATGGATCAAGAGTTTCATTTAAACCTGCCGGCCGGAAGATCTTTTTGCACCGGCCGCATCCGGGCAAAGAAGCAATGAAATATCAGATCGAAGGCGTACGCGAGTTTTTGTTGAGCACGGGAGTAATTGATGAATAGCACATTGAAATATAAGGGTTTTACAGCGAAGATCGATTTTTCAGCGGATGACGGCGTTTTTGTCGGACGCGTTCTTGGCATAGACGACATAGTGATATTTCACGGAACGACCGTGGCGGAATTGAAAAAGGAATTCAAGGAATCAATCGAATTTCATCTTGAAGTGTGTGCTAAAGAATCAAAGCGGACAAAAAAGTCGTTCTCGGGCAAGGTCCTTCTCCGATTGCCGTCCGAACTGCACGCGCGGATCTCAGAAGTTGCTGCGAGCAAAGGCAAGAGCATAAATGAGTGGGGCAAGGAAATACTCGAAACCGCCGTCGGTTCATGATACTTAAAGGTGCGCGACGTTGAACTAAAAGCACTAGATCTCTATTGGCTAGGCGACCCACTTTCCGATTGCTGTGCGCACGGCGGAGTCTATCTGCGAGTTGGGGACAGAATCGTTTCAGACGGGAAGGAGAAAGAATGGACGCTGAATACGGCGGCATTTCACTTGCTAAAGACAATCAACCGCGATTACCCGATGTTCGGAGAAGAACCGCTCATTCCGCACTGCGGGCAGACAATGTGGGTTGTGGACGGAGAACCCGACAATCTTTATCTCAAGGGCTGCGATATCGGGATTCGATGGAGCATCAGACATTGCGGCGATTCTATCATTCACACTTTCTATGGGGGACATGAGGTTACAGTCAGTCGTGATGAATGGAAGACGGCCGTTTGTCGATTCTCAGACGAGGTATTTGCATTTTTCATGGCGGCTTGGCCGAAGTCTATACAAGACGAGATGGACCGAGATGGCTTTGAGCTGTTCATGAATCTTTGGACGATGTACAGATCCAACGCTTGTAGTGTATAACCCAGGTCTAAAAGAGAACGCGAATCCTTGGCTCTTTTCCCGAAATATCGACCTTTCGGTCTTTCTCGGGAGTGCCGTTGTGTCTTTGCTTTTGCTGGCGATCGGTTGGCGGTTGGGAATTTTGAACGAAGATTCGCCGGACTGGACGTGGGTCTCGGCGGTGCTGCTGATCGATGTGGCGCATGTTTGGTCAACCAGCTTTCGGGTTTATTTTGACGCTGAGGAATTCAAAAGGCGGATGCCGTTGTACCTGGTCGTTCCGGCCGCAGGTTATGCGGTTGGCGTGGCATTGTATTCTGAAGGCGAACTGACATTCTGGCGGGCGTTGGCGATCATTGCGGTGTTTCATTTCGTAAGGCAGCAGTTTGGCTGGGTCGCGTTGTATCGCCGGAAACTGAACGAAACCGAATCCTGGACCTGGTGGATCGACGCGTCGGCGGTTTATCTCGCAAGCGTTTATCCGCTTGCGTTTTGGATGACGAGCCTTCCTCGCAATTTCAATTGGTTCGTCGCAAATGATTTTTTTGCTCTGCCCGCGTTGGTTGAAACGGTGCTGTTTCCGATATACGTTTTAGCCATAACGGCATATTTCGCAAAGTCGGTTTACCTCTACAAGACGAAGGGTTTTTTGAATCCGGGCAAAGACATCGTCGTAGCCACGACAGCGGTTTGCTGGTACGTCGGCATCGTTCTTTTCAATTCAGACTATGCGTTCACCGTAACGAACGTCATCATCCACGGTGTTCCGTATTTTGCGCTGATATGGTTTTACGCAAAGAAACGGCGAGAATCGACAGGCCGCGTTTACCGCGCGCTTTCTAACCATTGGATCATCTTTCTCGCAACGCTTTGGGCGTTTGCGTACGTCGAAGAGCTATTCTGGACACGGGGCGTGTGGCACGACCGAACGTGGCTCTTTGGGGCGAATTGGGATTGGACCGGCTGGCAAATGTGGCTAGTGCCGCTCCTGGCCGTGCCGCAATTGACTCATTACGTCCTCGACGGCTTTATCTGGCGCCGCCGCGGCAATGCAAACGCACAGATCGCGGTGTGAACAAAACAAATGAAATGCTGCTTCCAAAAATATTTTTAGCGATGACATATCATAATAATTCTCGTCTAAAAGTTACCCTCATGTTTGTTGGGTTTGTGTTGTTTATCTCATGCGGGCCAGTTGACGACACGGCAAAGGCTGGCGACGTTGTCCGTGAGGCAAATAATGATCTAAAAGAAATAAAGAAGATCTATGAGATAAATGAGAACAAGCGAGACGATTTAAAGAAAGCCCTATTAACTGACAACGAGGCGGCGGTCCGTCAGATAACCGATGACCTGGTCAAGGCGATCGCCGAAGGTTCAAAATTCGGTGTCAGCGCAATGGAAAAGCTCGATCAGGCCCGCGAAATGAAGATCAACAGCGATTACGCTGACTACTTGAAACTGAAGTCCGACGCCCTAAGCCGTCAGTTAAAAGCGTTCGACGAATATCGCCAAGCAGCCAAAAAACTGAACGACGCATACGACCCGAAGAATACTCAGGCAAAGGAAGAAGTAAAAGCGGAGTTTAAAGAACGAAGCGATCGATTTCAAAAAAATATGGAGATCGCACGAGAATACAGCAGCGAGGCAAACGAATTTGCCAAGGATGTTCAGCGAAAGGAACAGGGAAACTAGGCTGAAAATCAAAAATGAAAAAAGCAGCCGAAAATCATGTCGGCCTGCTTTTCTCATTTTTTAGCGGGCGCAGCTAGATAACTCGGCCCGGAATCAAAAGTTGATTAAGCGGCAGCGGAGCTCCGGGCGTTATTGGCCGGGTCAATTTAAACACTCCAGGTGACGGTGGGCCGTCTGGAACATTTGGAGTTGAAAATTCAAAAAGGCCATCGAACCCGCCTTTCACTTCCTCAGGCATTACAGTAACGGTTTGTCTATTACGGTCGCGAACGATAGTCAGCGTAACGCTGCCTTCCTTCTTTTCGCGAATCACCTGTCCCAGGTCATAATCGCCGCCTACCGCTTTTCCGTCCGCCTCAGTTATGATGTCGCCAGCCTTGATACCCGCCTTGGCGGCCGGCGAATTTTCACGAACATCGGTCACTAACGCTCCGCCGTCAACACCAAAATGGGCCGCAAGCTGTTTGGTGAGCAACGTCATCCCAACACCGATCTGGCGGCGGCTGCCAAACGAGAAAACCATCGGTGCATCGGGAACATCGGGCGGTAAAGGCATTGATTCGATACGCGGGAGCTTGGTCAGATTCGGCATTTCCGCCATCGGCGGCATTTCAAACTTGCCGGCCGGGCCGTTAAACTCGAAAAACCGGCCGTCGGCGAATTTCGGAGTCGGCCGCCTGCCCAGCGTTACCGTCAATTCACGTTCGTTGCCGTTCCGAACGACCGTTATGCGTGCCTGATGATCAGGCGAGATCTCGCCTATCAAGCGCGTAAGCTTACGGCTGCTTGTGATCTCGTCGCCATTTACCTTGACGATCACGTCACCCTTCTGAAGTCCGGCTGATTGTGCCGGCGAACCGTCAACAACGCTCTCGATCCCGACTCCTTTCACCTCGCGAAGATCAAATTTCGATAGATTCTCTCTCGTCACTTCTTCGGTCTGAACGCCAAGATAACCACCGTCACTATTGAAGGTCCACGAAAATACTTTTGCGGCCTTCTCCCCTTTCGAATCCGGCGTTTGGGCGTTGGCTGCCGAGATGCCGATCAATACAAATAAAATTAATGCCAATGCTTTTTGCATCATATAAACCTCCGATCATTATTCAAATTTGACTATGGGCAGGCGTATCCAGCCACGGTATCAGTATGTATTTTTGGTTGCATTTCAGACCTTAAAAGGTTGCCTTTTTCGCTGATCATCTCACTGCCGCCAAATAATAAAGACGCCCCACGCTGTCAAAAGGTTTCATTAATCGAGCGATCGCCGGGCCTGAGCGGAAGGCGATTCTGCCCGAACAAAGATGTATAGAAAACGATCTCGGATCGGGCATTTCTAGTTTTAGATACTAATCAGCTCAGCTTGATAAGCCGTTCGGCGGCGGCTTCGAGAGTCTCATCTTTCTTACAAAAGCAAAATCGAACCATTTGCGAACCCATTGCCGGATCATGATAGAAGGATGAGCCAGGTACCACCGCAACTCCTATTTCGCGGATGAGGTGCTTAGTAAATTCAACATCATTCGCGAACCCGAAATTCGAAATGTCCGCCATTACATAATACGCACCCTCGGGCAGATCGCATTTGAAACCGGAGTCGCGCAGCACGGGCACGAGGAAGTCGCGCTTCCGCCGATATTCTTTCTGCAGCCCTTCATAATAGTTCGGCGGCAGGCCCATTGCGTAGGCGCCGGCATGCTGAAGCGGATTTGCCGCACCGACAGTGAGAAAATCGTGGACCTTGCGAACCGCGCCAGTTATGTCCGGCGGGGCGATGCAGTAACCGACGCGCCAGCCGGTGACGGAGTAGGTCTTTGATAGCGAATTCACCACGACCGTTCTCTCACGCATGCCTTCGATATTCGCCATGCAGATATGTTCGAGCGGGTCGCCGTTCTCGTCGATGTTATATGTTATGTGCTCGTAAATCTCGTCGGTGAAGCAGATCACGTCCCATTGCTTGCAAAGGCCGGCAATGAATTCGAGTTCCTCACGGCCGTAAACCTTGCCGGTCGGGTTGTTCGGGTTGCAAATGATAATTGCCTTTGTCCGCTCGTTAAACGCAGCCTTTAGTTCTTCTTTATCAAAAACAAATCCATTGTCTGTTCGATAAAGAGGAACGTGTCGCGGCACCGCATCGGAAAGGATCGCGTCAGGTGCATAATTTTCATAGAATGGCTCGAATACGATTACCTCTTCGCCCGGATCGACCGTCGCCATCATTCCGGCGATCATCCCTTCGGTCGAGCCGCAGGTGACCGTTAGTTCTGTCTCGGGATCGATGTCGAGCCCAAGGAACCACATTGTCTTTTTCGCAATCGCGTCGCGAAATTCTTTTACGCCCCAGGTGACCGCGTACTGATTGTGATCGGCGGCGATCGCTTCTTGTGCCCTGCGTTTGATGTCATCCGGCGCCGGCCAGTCGGGAAAGCCCTGTCCGAGATTGACCGCACCATATTTCGCGGCCTCGCGGCTCATCTCCCGTATAACGGACTCAGTAAACGATTCTGCCTTTTTCGAGATTCGATTCTTTGATAATTTTGCGTGATTCATAAGACAGGCGGACGGCCAAATAGTGCGCCGGCCCTATTCAGTCTTTTACCACATTTGAGGCAAAAAGCTCAGATAGGTTGGGTTCGGCTGTGACGGGATCAGGCCGCCGCGTGAGCTTTCGGCGGGCGATCCGGCCGTAAAATGCGACAAATGCGGCAAGGCCGGCGAACTTGTTCGGAGCTGTGTGAACGGACTGACGAAACTGATGCACGATGTTCATCCCGGAACTGCGTTTGCGAAATAACAGCTCGATCTGCTTGCTGAACGGACGGGATGTGATGCTTACGTGTTCGGCGTTTGGCTGGCAAAAAACATGTGCCCGGGGCTCGATCAAAAGCCTCCAGCCGCGTTTTCGCAATCGCGTGGTGAATTCGGAGTCGCCATACTGGGCCGACACCCGTGGGTTCATCATTCCGCATTCCTCGAACACGGCGGCAGGATACAGAATGCAGTTGCCGACGATCACTTCGACTTCCCACGCCTTAGCCGGCACGGTCCAAACAGTTTGCTCGTACCAATGCCGCCATCCGCCCCTGAACGTATCCCAAACCGGCGCAACCTGAAAAACACGGTGCGGCGTGTCCCACAACAGCAATAGGCCGCCGACAACAGACCGAGGATGCTGTTCGGCACACTCGATCATCCGCTGGATGCATTTTTCGTCAAAAATAGAATCATCGTTGATGCAGAGAATGTAGTCGGGCTTATGTTTTAGCGCGGCAAGAATGCCGAGATTGGTGCCCGCCGTGTACCAAAGCTCGCCGGTTCCCTGAACAATGTTCACCTCGGGAAACCCGGACCTGATCGCCTCGGCCGTACCGTCGGTACAGCCGTCATCGACGATCGTGATGCGCAGGTTCAGTCCGGTCCGGTCAATGCGTGACAGGCTTTTCAGGCATTGGAGTGTCAGCTCGCGTCGGTTGTGAACGGGCGAGACTATGCACAGGCTGATCGGTTTTACTTCATCAGGTCCAGACATCGTTCAACCGATTCGGCAACCTTTAAGGTCGGTTCCCAGCCAAGCACTTCTTTTGCCTTGTTTACGTCAGGAATACGAATGCGAACATCGTCTGGAAATGATTTTTCGGTACGGAATGAAAGTCCGTTTCCATTACTGTTCACAAGGCCTTTTTCGCGGGCGCCGTCGTGGATTATCGCGGCAAGCTGTTTCATCGTGATCGGTTCCGGATTGCCGAGGTTGAACGTCTCATTGGCTGCCCGTTCGTCGAATGAATAATCGGCAATTCCACGCGCAACGTCACCGATCCAGGTGAAGCAGCGTATCTGTTCGCCGTCGCCAATGATCGGGATCTCGCTTCTTTGTTCTTTTACGATGTTCTTGATGTAATCGGCAAAGACATGGCTTAGTCCAAGATCGTTCTCGCCAACTTCATGCGGCGTGATGATGTTGAACGGCCGCCATATCGTGTAGCCAATGCCGTATTGCCGATGAAACGCCCGCGTAATGCGTTCGCCGACCAACTTGCTCAGGCCGTAATCGGTTGACGGAATAAGTGATTCGTCAACATCCTCTTCCTTGCTCGGCTGCTTTTCGCAGCGTTCATACACCATCGAAGAACTGATATACACCATCTTCTTGATACCGTTCCGAAGCATCGCATGCATAATGTTCTGGTGTAGATTGATGTCTTTGGACAGGATGTCCGCCGGGTATTTGTTAAATCCGCCGACGCCGTAGATCAAGGCCGCCGCCTGCATCACGGCATCTACGTCACGAACGACCGTATCGACGAACTCCGGATCGGTCAAATCGCCGCGTATGAATTCGTAGTCCCGCTCTCGGTCAATTTCGCCATAGCGGGCAAAATTGTCGATCCCAATAATTGTGTGGCCGTTCGCCATCAGACGCGGGATCACTTCCTGCATCAGCGAGCCTTCTGAACCTGTTACAAGTATTTTCACTTTCTCATTCCCTCGAAAACTGTTGTTTTATACTTTTTGTTATCATCAACGATTGCCTGAAAAAGTTCGATCGGAAGTCCGATCTCTTTGACGTGTGCCGCGATCGCGGCCGTGTCTTTTGGCAGGCACATACCGCCAAAACCTCTCAGGTTGTCATTGCAGTCGAGATATTTATTGTAAATATGGTCTCTTTGGACCATCGCATTTTTGATCTTCGAATAGTCGGCTCCCTTTGCCTGGCTAAGTTCATAGAACGCATTTGCGAATGTGATCAGCATCGCATTGTAAATGTTGTTGAAATATTTAGAGATCTCTGCTTCGGTAGGCGAGAGCTGGATAAACTTTTGCGGGTAGTAACCATGCGACTCTTTGACACTTTCGAAAACCCCGCTCGATCCAGTGCCGATGATGCACACGTCATGGTTGTCGGTAAAATCAATTATTGCAGCCCGTTCACGCAGAAATTCCGGCACATGACAGATCTTTTCCGTCATGAACTTTTCCTGCAGTCCGACGGTCGTCCCGGGCGTTACGGTGGACTTTATTGCGACAATTCCGCTGTACTGATGATGGTCAAGAAGTTCGCCGGCAACGTCTTCCAGCACCGTAGTGTCGCAATGGCCGTCCTCGCCCTGCGGCGTCGGAAGGCACAGATAGACAATGTCGCAGCCAAGAACGTCCTCAAGCCGCGTCCCGTCCTTTATGTCATGGCCGTAAACATTGTGGCCGAGTTTTTCGAACCCGTATTTGACCGCCGAACCGACGATCCCCAAACCAACGATCCCTATCTTCATAGCGTTAACCGAACCCGCAAACACCTTCCAGCTGATAAAGCCGGAAAGCCAAATTTCAGAGTTTAAACCACGCGCCAAAAAACTCAAAAAGCTGAGGCAGAATCGTCAGCCGGCTTTTTATTCTCCGGGATGAAATACGCAATGCAGCTTACAACTTTGAAGAAAATAAGAACCCGGGCCTTTCACTCCGGAATAAGGGAAACTTTTTTGTCGGCATCAATCTTCGGCCAAGCCCAGTTTGGCCGGCGGTGGAAAATGAACTCGGCCGTTATCGATCTTATGTTTGCCGCAAATGTCGCCGGTTTCTTCCGTGATCGTGGCCTCGGGAAGTATTTCATTAAAAAGCCGTCGGATCTCATTAGGCTCATTTAACTCGACCGCCTTTTGAAACCGGCCGATCATACTCATCACCTCTTCTTGCGAATAAGTTGCAATTTTGCCGATAAATATCTTTGGATGATGAGTTTTGAGCAGGTCTTCGCCGGTGATCTCCAGTTCCTCAAACAGCTTTTCGCCCTTGCGTGCACCTGTGAAGCGGATGTCAATGTCCTCATACGGCGTGAGGCCCGATAGGCGGATCATATCTTCGGCAAGGTCGAGAATTCTGACCGGCTGCCCCATGTCGAGTATGAATATTTCGCCGCCTTCACCAAGTGCCCCGGCTTGAAGAACGAGCTGAGCCGCCTCCAGGATGGTCATGAAGTAGCGGGTCATCTTCCGGTCTGTGACCGTGATCGGTTCACCTTTTGCGATCTGTTCGCGAAAAATAGGAACTACCGAGCCGGCCGAACCAAGGACGTTTCCGAAGCGTACGGCCATATAATTGGTCTCGTAGGCCTGATTCATTTCCTGAATTACGATCTCTGCAATCCGCTTGGACGCGCCCATAACGGATGTCGGGTTTACAGCTTTGTCGGTTGAGATGAGAACAAAGTCTCCGCTCCGATATTCGCCCGCAAGCATGCCCAGCGAACGCGTTGCGAAAATATTGTTCTTGATCGCCTCGCAGGAATTAGTTTCCATCAGCGGCACGTGCTTATGCGCCGCTGCATGAAATATGACCTCAGGGTGATACCGTTCAAATATCTCGCGCATTCGCGATTCATCGCCGACATCCGCGATCAACGGAACAAATTCGCTCGCTTCACCTAATGTTTCAAGCTCCCTTGCAATATTGAACAGCAGAAATTCCGCCCGCTCAACCAATAAGACCGTTTGAGGGCGATAGTCGATGATTTGACGCACAAGTTCGGACCCGATCGATCCGCCTGCTCCGGTGACCATAACGGTCTTGCCGGTCAAAAAATCGTGAAGGTTGTGGTCGTCCAGCTGTACCGGAACCCGTCCAAGAAGGTCTTCGATCTCCACATCGCGAACCCGGCTTACCGAAACACGTCCGTGCGCGAGTTCGTCCAGGCTTGGTACGATGCGGGCCTTTACCGGAATCGCACCGCAAACATCCAGGATCCTGCGAATGTCCTTTCCCTGAGCATGGTCGATAGCGATAACGATCTGTTCGATACCCATTTCATCCACCAGCTTTGGCAGATCGTGGGTCGTACCCAAAACCTTTATTCCGCTCACGCTGCCGCCGCGCTTTCGCGGGTTATCGTCAACAAACCCTCGAATATTCAGCTCGGCATCACGCCTGCCGCCCAGCTCCTTAACAAGCGTCGCTCCTGTCCGGCCGGCTCCGACAATTAGGGCATCCTTACGTTTACCCCGTTTTGATCCTCGAAGAGTACTGCCTTTGTCACCGAGTTCGTAAAAAAACCTCCGCACAACCCTTAGCCCGAGCATACCGCCGAAACCCAGCACAGTGTCGATCATGATCACTGAAACGGGGACCTTCCAAAGCGTAAAGTCAGAAAGATTGAGCAAAAATCGGAGAGCTAACAATATTGAACCAGAAATGAGGGCGGCAGTGAGAAAAACTTTCAAATCCTCAATGCTTACGTAACGCCAGAGTATCGAGTAAGCTCCGACGAGAAACAGGGTCGAAAACTGGATCAGGATCACAAGCGGCAGCTGCCGGACCGCAATGTCAAGGTAGAAATCGCTTACCTGAATATTGACGGCCGGCAGATAGGCTATAAAGAACGCCGCGGAAAGTACGGCAATATCAAGCAGGAACTGTGTCGGCCGTCGAAGAAACCATATCCTATCCGACAGTGAACTTTGTTGAATTGGGCGATGAGGCATTAGGGCGCTAAAACTCCCGTTTCTCTGAAATTACATCCAGCAAACATCCGTGTCAATAAAAATAGGCATGCGGCCGTGGGCCGCGGCAGCAGCGACGCGATACAACCCGTACACATTCCGGTTGAATCATAACCGTCCGTGGACTATTCTAGTCGTTGCGCGGGGTTGCGGCCAAACAATTATGAGTAAGATAGTTTTTTTATTTTCACTGCTGATCCTATGTGCGGGAGCTCACGGTCAGACAACTCCCGTTCGTGATGATGAGCCAAAGGGCTATCAGATCGGACCTGGAGACGAGATCACCGTCAAGGTAATGGGCGAACCTCAATGGGATTTTGTGGCAACTGTTGACGTGGACGGAAAAGTTGAAGTGCCGTTTTTTGATAAGCCGGTGAGCGCCAACTGTAAGACCGAGCGTGATCTGCGGCAAGACATTGCAAAACTACTTTCAAAATATCTTCGTTCGCCGCAGCTCAATGTCCGCGTGACCCAACGCAACAGCCGCCCGCCGGTCAGCATTTATGGCGAGGTCCGGGAACAACAAAGGGTCAACCTAACAAGACGGGCATATTTACTTGAGCTGTTATCATTTGCCGGCGGCGTGACCGAAAAGAGCGGCGGTACGGTACAAGTCTTCAGGACACGCCCGCCAATGTGCAGCGAGGCCGCCCTATCTTCCGAATGGAATGTTGCCGGCGACGGAGACAACGGGTTGTCCGTGCCGTCGCGCCTATATAGCCTCGCGAGCCTGCGGCAAGGTCGGGAAGAAGCTAACCCCGAGATTTTTGCCGGCGACATCATTGTTGTCCAGAAAGCATCGCCGGTTTACATTACCGGCGAAGTTATCCGGCCCGGCGAGTTTAACCTTCCCGAAGGCGGCCTGCCCCTAACGCAGGCGATCGCTATGGCAAGCGGAATAACCCGGGAAGCTAAAACAAAGAACGTAAGGATCTATCGCCGCAAACCAAACTCACCACAGCCCGACATTCTCGCGGTCAATTTTGACCTGATCAAGAAAGGCGAGCAAAAGGACGTGATGCTGGAACCGTTCGATATTGTCGAAGTGGACAAGGCCAAAAAATCGATCGGCGACATCCTTCTTGAGGCAGTAGTCGGCATTCCCGGTCGCTTGCCGATCCCGATCCGGCCGTTTTAGGCAAGTCCCAATTCAGTACACGGCCCGCGTCTTGCTTATGCGGGCCTTTTACTTTCCGCATCTGAATAGAGTTTATCAATTACGGCCTTGTATTTTTCATCGATCACACGGCGCTTTAGTTTCATTGTCGGCGTCAATTCGCCGCCATCGACGGTCATTTCATTTTCGATGAGAGCAATTTTCTTAACCGTTTCAAATTTCGCTAGTTCTTTTGTCGCGGACGCAACTTGGCGTTCGAACAGATTGATGATTCGCGGGTCTCGGCAGTATTCGGTTGGTGTCATCGGTTCAAATCCTTTGTGACGGACATAGGCATCGAGCATCTCAAAATTCGGCACGATCAATGCAGCGGCAAATTTTCTTTCATTTCCGACCAATACTACCTGATTAACGAATCTGGAAGCCCGCACCAACTGTTCAATGCGGGACGGCGCGATATATTTTCCGCCCGAGGTCTTAAAGAGTTCTTTCTTACGATCGGTGATCTTTAGGAAGCCGTCTGCGTCCAGTTCGCCAATGTCGCCGGTGCGGAACCAGCCGTCCTCGGTAAACGCTTCACGCGTTGCATCTTCCTTGTTGTAATATCCGCGCATAATGCCGGGGCCGTATGCTTCAATTTCGCCGTCGTCCGCGATGCGGACCTTAACGTTTCTGATCGGCCGCCCAACGGTTCCAAGCCGAGCCGCGTCAGGATTGTTCGATGTTAGGACCGGAGAGGTTTCGGTCAGCCCGTAACCCTGCATGATCGGCACGCCGGCACCTGTAAATATCAGGTAAATATCATCCGGTAGCGCCGCTCCGCCGGTAATACAGCAACGCAGCCTTCCGCCGAAAAACTCACGGAACTTTGAATAGACCAATCGGTCGGCAACCCTATGTTTTACTGATAATTGGAACGGGATGTTATCGCCGGCCTCTGTTTTTAACGCGTATTTCTTTGCCGCCTCTATTGCCCAATCGAAGATCATTTCTTTCAGCCGGCCGCCTTGAGCTGCCTTAAGCTTTGCTTTGGCATAAACCTTTTCAAAGATCCGGGGTACACCAACAAAGATCGTCGGCCGGACCTCGGCCAGATTCTCCGGCACCCTTTCCAGGGACTCCGCGTAATACACCGCCATTCCGTTAAGAATATACAAGTACATGGCCGAACGTTCGAAGATGTGCGAAAGGGGAAGGACCGATAAAGGTCGGTCGTCAACATCAAATAAGTATTTTTCACCCGCATCGATCACGTTTGAAACGATATTATTGTGAGTAAGCATCACCCCTTTCGGCTCGCCGGTCGTGCCGCTCGTGTAAATAAGCGTGGCAATTTCATCCGCGAGCGAAACGGGCCGAATCTGGGCGATGTTGTCCCGACCTCTCACCTTTAATTCAATTCGGCCTATGTGCTCAAGCTCTTCAAACAGCATTGGAACCCGGCCGCTTGCCCCGTCTTTCGAAAAAAGTATGATCTGCTCTAAGGTGGGACATTCCGCAAGTGCGTCAGACACCCTTTCCAGGGCTTCGACCGACTCGATGAACAATACCTTTGATTCAGAGTCGTTGATAATATAACGGATCGAGTCTGGTGAAAGTGTCGTGTATATCGGCACGTCCACGATGCCGGCAAACTGACATCCGGCATCAGAGACCGTCCATTCAGGTGAATTGGCCGCTAGTATCGCGGCCCTATCACCTTTTTGCAGGCCAAGTGCAAAGAGTCCGGCCGCGATCGCGTTTGCGCGGGCGACAAAGTCCGATGACGATATTCTTTGCCATTCTCCGTCTCGCTTATAATTAAGAGCATCCGGCCGCTCGTGGTTCTGCGCGGCCTTGATAAAAAGATCGGAAATGGTCTTTGGCTCGTCGGGCAAAAGCGGTTCGCCGCGGCCAACTGCCGCATAAGGCGAAATGATGCGGTTGTCCACGATGCCGGTCATCTTACATCCACACCCCCGAAAAAGATCTTCAATACTTCGTCAGCCATCGGAGCAAGCGGATACGATCTTTTGGACAGGATCCAGTTCGTAACCATTTCATCGAGTGAGCCGTAAAGAATTTTTGCGCATACAACAGGTTTTATGTCGCCGCGAAATACGCCTTGACGCTGCCCGTCCGCGATCGTTTGGCAAATAATATCAAGATACTCTGCAAAGCCGGCCGCCGAAAATTCTTCCATGAATTTCGTCGAACCTCGTAGTTCGACCTGAAACACGACGGCCATTTCCCGGTCGGCCCCGAGCTTTTCCAGGTGGAGTTGAGCTATCCGCCGAAGCTTTTGAGCCGACCCGTCTATCTTTGCTATTTCGGCCCGCCCCTCGGCAATGAACGCGGCCATCGCATTGTCGAAGATCGTGTGCAGAACTTCATCTTTACTTTTGAAATAAAGGTAAACGGTCCCGTCCGCAATACCGGCTTCTCGCGCTATATCGGCTACCTTTGAATTAAAATATCCGCGTTGGGCAAAGACCTTGGTCGCGGCCCGAAGTATTGTTTCACGCTTATCAGACACGGCACGGACGACACTGCCGTTTGTAATTGATTTTGTGCTTGCCATCGAGGTCACGAACGCTGCTGAATGAGCGTTCATTCAGTACAGCTTAATCGTTAAATGCGGTTTTGGCAATCAAAAACGGTGGAAGCGTTTTTTAGAAGTTGTTCGCGGGATTTGCAATTAAAGGCTGGCGGGTAACATCAAAGAAAAAACACAGGCCAAAAACATTGCAAGATAAGGTCGGCAGGCCAACTCTTATACGCTGAAACAATTGCGGTGTAGAAAGAATGGCGGAGAGGACAGGACTCGAACCTGCAAGCGCTTACGCGCGGTAGTTTTCAAGACTACTGCCTTACCAATTAGGCTACCTCTCCGCATTTTGCGGGCGAACCTTGAATATAATGCAGAAGCCCTTGTCTGAGCAAGGGCTTAGTACACAGAGCCAAGCGAATTGCCGCGAACAAAGGTGCGTGCCGCCGAAAAAAAATCCCGGCTGGGAGTTAGGCAGCCGGGTACACAAGAGAGGAGCGTTTACTTTCGCGTCCAAACGCTCATTCGGACGATAACAATTGCGATATCTGCGAATCGAGCCGGGCGGTCTTGTCCCAACCGTCACTCTTAAGAGCGATCGTGCCATGCCGGCTGATCAGAAAGTATGACGGGAAGCCCATGCTGATGTTGCCGCTTCGGTCAGTGTCAGCATATTTCATGAACACGCCGAATGAATTTGGCATTATGTTGAAATCGAACGGATTCTTTCGCAGGTATGGTTCAACCTTACCCTGGTTTTCCATCGTCAGCGCAAGGAATACAACATCCTGGTCCTTATAACGCTTTGCAACCTGATTTAACTTAGGGAGTTCACTGTGGCAGATCTGGCAACGCGTTGACCAAAACGTGAGGACAACCACCTTTCCTTGAAGGTGGCTTAAATTGTAGGTCTTTCCGTCAAGAGATTCGCCGCTGAAGTCCGGCGCGGCCGCACCCGGTCGAAGGCTCTGCTGAGCAAGGGCCGCCGCAGCCGTGAGTAAAAGAATAAGTACTAAATTTAAAACTCGCATCATTACAACTTAATTACGTGGCAGATAGTTTATAGGTGTTGAATCATGTTTAACACCTACTTTAAACAAACTACGAATGCCCTCTGACTTCAGAAAAATATTCTGAGCCAGAACCCAGTCTTTATCGGATCAAGACACCATTCGACAAAGAGCCGGCGAATCGAAAAAGACTCAGGATAAGTGTTAAACTCTCCTAAATGTTTCTCGAATCAGTTGAAGTTGAAAACTTTCGTAATTTGGACAGCAACGTGCGTTGTGGACACGGTTTGAACATTCTAATCGGTCTTAACGGGCAAGGCAAGACAAATTGGCTCGAAGCGATAAATATTCTTGCGACGACACGTTCATTTAAAACGGCTAGGCTTCAGGAGACTGTGGAATTCGGCGAAAGAATGGCGATAATTCGCGGAACGGTCAGCCGTTCCGAAGATATTCACCGCGATCTTCAGGCCGTCATACAAGGAAGCGGCAAGTCCTTTTTCGTCAACGGGAAACGCGAGCCTGTCCACCAATATCTGGCTCAGCTTCACGCCGTTGTGTTCAACGCGAACGAGCTTGAGATCGTTCGCGGCCAGCCTGATTCAAGGCGGCGTTTCCTTGATCAGGCGATCGTTTCGATCCACCCTCCTTATGTTCAGACGCTGGCGGACTATAGCCGTGTTATTAAACAGAAGAACGCGTTGCTGCAGGCTGCCCAGGACGAAAGGGTCGCTCCGGATAAGGCCGCGGCGTTGCTTGCTCCCTGGAACGAACAGCTTATCGTACACGCATCGCGCATTCACCGTGCACGATTACGATATGTTGAGCGCTTGAATCAAGCTCTTGAGCCGAGGCTGTTCGGGCAAGAAGAAATAATGATGAATTATATCTCGTCACTCGAGGGCAAGGGTGATCTTTCAGATTACGATAGCCTGCTTGCCGAGCGCCTAATGATTCGCGTTCAGGCGGAAGCCGCCGCCGGATATGCTCTTGTGGGCCCCCACCGCGATGATCTGGAAATTCTGTCGGACGGGCACGACCTCCGTAAATACGGGTCATCAGGACAACAACGGAGCGTTCTGCTGCTTCTTTTGCTTGCCAACATCTCGATCTACCATTCTCAGCAACAGGAATATCCGATATTTCTGCTCGACGATATTGACGCGGAGCTGGACTTTAAGCGCATAGGGCAACTACTTGAATACCTTGACGGAAAGACACAAACATTTGTGACAACCTCAAAGGAGAGTTTTGTCGAAAATTTTGGTGAAGGTGCAGCGATATCCGAGGTTGTATCAGGTGCCGCAAATCCATTAAGGGCCTGACCCTAAACCATTGCCAGGACTGTCTAAAACCGCCGGAAAATGATAAAATATACTTTTGGCGGTTAGGCGGATTTTTGCACAAACGGCGCTAGCTGCGAAGGAAGCGGCGATCCCTCAATGGAAGTTCAGAAATTATTCGAATAAATGGCAGTTTCAGGGATTCACGTTCGCATTCATACGAAGTATTTGAAATAGAGGTTATACATAAATTGGCAAAAGCAAAGACAGAATACGGTGCGGATTCGATAACGGTTCTTGAAGGCCGCGACGCGGTACGCAAGCGGCCGGCGATGTACATTGGTTCGACGAGCGATATCGGTCTGCATCACTTGGTTTATGAAGTAGTGGACAATTCGGTCGATGAAGCCCTCGCGGGCTATTGCGACACGATCGAGGTGACGATACACATCGACAATTCGATCACTGTCGTGGACAACGGCCGTGGCATTCCGACCGATATTCACAAACAGGAAGGACGGTCGGCGGCTGAGGTCGTGATGACCGTTCTGCACGCGGGCGGTAAGTTCGATTCTAATTCGTACAAGGTTTCGGGCGGGTTGCACGGCGTCGGCGTTAGCTGCGTTAACTTTTTGAGCGAATATTTGAGGCTCGAGATCTGGCGCGACGGCAAAACGCACGAAATGGAATTTGAGGCCGGTATCCCTGTCGCGCCGCTCAAGCAGACGGGGACGACCGCGAAACGCGGCACCAAGATCACTTTCCGCCCGGATTCGAGCATTTTTGAAACGACCGTATATAGCTTTGACAAGCTTTCCGAGCGGCTTCGTGAAAAGGCATTTTTGAACAAAGGCATTCGCATTTCGATCAAGGATGAACGCGAGGAAGAAGAGAAATCGCACGAATTTTATTACAAGGGCGGCATCGCTGAGTTCGTTAAGCACTTGAACAAGAACAAGTCGGCGCTTCACGATGAACCGCTTTACTTTGAGCAGATTTCCGACGATCTTTCGATCGAAGTGTCAATGCAGTACAACGACAGCTACGATGAAAAGATCTTCTCGTTCGCAAATAACATCAATACGGTTGACGGCGGTACGCATCTTTCAGGTTTTCGAGGGGCGATCACGAGAACGATCAACAATTATGCCGAATCGAGCGGCATGATGAAAAATGCCAAGGTCGCATTGAGCGGCGACGACGTTCGCGAAGGATTGGTGGCGGTCATCAGCGTCAAGATACCGCAGCCGCAATTTGAAGGGCAGACAAAAGGAAAGCTCAATTCGCCGGTCAAAGGCCCGGTCGAATCGTTCCTAAACGAAAAACTCGGTGAATTTTTTGAGCAGAATCCTGCGGTGGCAAAGAAAATAGTTGGAAAGGCAGTCGATGCCGCCCGTGCCCGCGAGGCGGCCCGAAAGGCCCGCGAGATAGTGCGTAAATCGGCGTTGGGTACATCAACATTGCCGGGTAAATTGGCCGACTGCCAGGAAAAGGACCCGTCGCTTTCCGAGCTCTATATTGTGGAGGGCGATTCCGCCGGCGGGTCGGCCAAACAAGGCCGCGACCGCAAGAACCAGGCGGTACTGCCATTGAAAGGAAAGATCCTGAACGTAGAAAAGGCACGGTTTGACAAAATGCTTGGCCACGGCGAGATCAAGGCATTGATCACTGCATTGGGAACCGGCATAGGAAAGGAGGATTTCGACGTCAGCAAACTGCGTTATCACAAGATATGTCTTATGACCGATGCCGACGTGGACGGCAGCCACATCCGGACCTTGCTCCTTACATTCTTTTACCGCCAAATGCCGGAACTGCTTGAGAACGGTTACGTTTACATAGCGCAGCCGCCGCTTTACAAAGTAAAGAAAGGCAAAAAGGAAGAGTACATAAAAGACGAAAAAGGTATGTTCCGCTACCTGATGCGTCTTGCCACCAGCGACGTTCAAGTCACATCGGACGGCCGGACCGTTGAAGGCCGTGAGCTGTCGAAGGCCCTTGAACAAACGACCGAATTCCGCAACTATGCCAGCCGTCTCGCCCGACGTGTCGGTAACGATACGCGGTTGGTCGAGGTACTGCTCGATGCGTTTGCCGGCCGTGAAGGTATTCTTGCAAACAGCAATATCCGGTTGCGAAAGATCTTTGGTGAGGAAGAGTTGATGGCCCGGGTCGAAGGTAAACTTGCCGAGGCAGGGTTTAATACTGAATTGACCAGCGATGAGGAGCACGGCCTTTGGGAAATTGATGTTGCTTATCCAAACGGTTTTAGCCTGACGATAGATTGGAACCTTGCAAGCTATGTTGAATTTCAAAAAGCGGTTGAATTAAAGAAAAGTCTCGAAATTGATTTTCCCGGCCCATTTGTTCTTGGCGAAAACGGCACAAGTCAATCGATTCCGTCCCGCGAAGAGCTGTTGGAAAAAGTTACCGGAATGGCAAAGAAAGACCTTTCTATCCAACGCTACAAAGGATTGGGTGAAATGAACCCTGAGCAATTGTGGGAAACGACAATGGACCCGGAAAAACGAACTATGCTCCAGGTCCGCGTTGAGGATGCGATCGAGACTGACGGCATCTTCACTGTTCTCATGGGCGATGCCGTCGAACCTCGACGCCGGTTCATCGAGGATAATGCACTGGATGTAAAAAACCTGGACGTTTAGACTGATAAATGTCTTGCAGTTCGGTATCAATGGGTATTAATATCCTTTAGGAAAAGGGACGGGCCAGGTTGTTTCTTGGCCCGCCCGCTTTCCAATTTGTACATGAGCTTCCACTCTTCCCGCTCATACGTACTCTATACGCCCGTAACTTTTTATATGAATCGTCCCAATCTAAGAGCTAAGATCGCGTTGTTGGCGGTCTTATTGATGTTTGCTGTATCAGCCCAGGCGCAGAACGCGTCGCCGGCACCAGGATCGGTGCAGGATGACGACGTTGTCAAAATAACGACAAAGCTGGTACAGGTGGACGCTGTCGTTACTGATAGGGACGGCAAACAGGTCCGCGACCTTTCGATCAACGATTTTGAGCTGCTTCAGGACGGAAAGCGGCAAACTCTATCAAGCGTAACCTATGTCAATCGAGACAATGCTGATCAAGCTGACTCAGCAACGGTTTCAAACTCAATAAGAAAAGACGGCCAAACCCAGCCGCCTCCGGCTAAAATTGGCCCGAACAATGCCGGCCGGCTCATTGCGTTTTTGGTTGATGACGGCAACTGCGCCGTGTCGGCCTTAGGCATGATGGCATCACGAGAAGGCATCGAAAAATTTGTGCGCCAGCAAATGCTGCCAAATGACCGCGTTGCGATCTTTCAGACCCGTAACGGCAGCAGCATGCTTCAGCAGTACACAAACGATCGCGTAAAACTGCTGAAGGTAGCGTCAAAGATAAAATGGTATCCGCCGGGTGGATCATGCTCGTCGAACGACGGAAGCTTTACCGCGGCCGCAAGGGCAAATACATTCAATAAAATAGGGCCGAACGGTTCGAGTTCTGCGGTCATTGAAACCGAGGATGAACGCCGCCGCCGCGAATCGATCGAAGATTCAAATCAAAACACACAGATCGTGGGCACGCTGGGCGTAATGCGATATATCGTTAACGGTCTGTCAAAGGTGCCGGGCCGAAAAGTGATGTTCTTACTGTCGGACGGATTGCCGCTGTTAACGCGGTCAGGAAGGACAAACGATGCTTTGAGTGTGCTGCGCGGCCTTACCGATCTCGCAAACCGGTCATCGGTGGTCATAAATACGTTAGATGATCGCGGCGTAGGCTACGCCGGAATGATCGAGGCCCGCGATGAGGTCACCGACACCAAAACAAATTTTAATTCGACCGAGGCGATATCATCGTCGCGTCTAAAAGCTGAAAGGAACGCCCAGAATGGCCTCGCTTTTATCGCCGACGAGACGGGCGGCAACTTCTATCGCGGTCAAAATTTTCTCGATGCACCGATCAAGCAGGCACTACGTCTCGAGGGCGGATATTACCTACTGGCGTATGAGCCAGAGGGCGAATCGTTCAAGGGGAAGAAATTTAACCGTATCGAGATCAAGGTCGGCCGCCCCGAACTCAAGGTTGCATATCGTTCGGGATTTTTGGGTATAAGCGATGACGCTATCGCAAAGCCGGCCAGAAAAACCGAGTATAGCGAGTTGTATGAGGCACTTGTTGCACCGCTTCCACGGGCCGGAATGGACCTGCAACTTACCGCCTATTTTGTTAATACCGAGAATGCAAACCTCGTTCGTTCGCTCGTCCATATCAATGGCGAAGATCTTCAGTTCGAAGATGCACCAAACGGTATCAAACGGGCCGTGATCGATGTTGTAGCCGTTACAATGAACGAAAAGAACGACGTGATCGACGAGTTTACCCGTACGCACAATCTGAAAGTCGATAAGGCGGCAATTCCTTCGATCCGAAAAAACGGACTTATCTATACGGCCGATGTTTCCGTCAAAAACCCCGGAACCTACAATCTAAGGCTCGCCGTCCGCGATAATTTGAATAAGAATATTGGTTCGTCAAGCCAGATAGTTCAAATTCCCGACCTTAAAAAAGGCGGCCTCTATTTGTCGGGACTGGTCATTACCAAAGCGGATGAAAAAGGAGCCTTTGTTCTTCCGACGGCCGCAACCGCCGAGACCGCTGTCGCATTAAGCGATTCGATCTCGGTCCCGGCTATCAGAAGATTCAACAAGGGCAGCGTTCTTGTGTATGCATACACTATTTACAATGCACGCCGCGATCCGGCAAACGGCCAGTCAAAGCTAACGATCCAAACGAACATCTATCGCAATGGGGTGCTCATTTCGGAAGGCAAGCCTGAGCCGGCCGACATTCAAAAACAGAACGATCTGCAGCGATTGCAGGATTATTCATATTTAAGGCTCGATCCTTTAGCTGAATCGGGCGAGTATTCACTCCAGCTGATAATCAGAGATACCCTGGCCGCCTCCAAAGAAAACGCCGTAACCCAATGGATCGACTTCGAGGTCGTCGATTAGGGCCACATTCGACGGAATTCGCCTTTTGGACATATCGACCAACTCGCCCTTTCCGCGGTCTATATCCGCGATGGCGAGTTGGCCGGGCAAAACATTCTAATTATTCCGGATCGTTTGGGTTATTGAACAACACGCCCAGCTTGATGCTGCCTTGCCCGTATTGCGGAAACATTGGATGATTGCGATCGCCGGGATCGAGGTTCGATGCCGTGTCGTCGGGCGGGAAGAGGATGAGCGAGTTTAGAAACTCAAGGACCTCTTGCTGCCTGTTCTTGTTTTGTGAAGCAAACTGATCTCTCGACCATTGTGCCTCGCCGCCGTGACGGAGGATGACGTCGAGCAGATGAACGCTTCGCCCGTCGTGCCCGTACGGGCCTGTGGACCCGACGCCCCATAGCGGCGTTGTCATGAACAACCGCTGATAAGTTCCGTCATAATTCCGCTCGTGAAATCCCGGCCCAAGGTCATGCCGTTTGAAATCGGCAAATATGTTCTCGACACGAAATGAACGGCCGTTTGGACGTTTATATTCGGGATAGCCGCTATTGTCAGGCACGAGGCTGAATAGCGGCGTCGCCGTTGCGAAAAGATTATTGAAATTGCCTAGTTTTTCATCATAAACCGTTTCGACATCAGCAACCCGACGGTCACGATCAATAACAAGTTCAGGAATGTGACATTTGGCGCAGCCGACTTCACGAAAAGTATTCAATCCGTGCCGTGAAGCAATTGATTGGCGGTGCTTTCCTGCCTTAAAGTAATTGAGCAGATAAAACTCCAAATGATCGACGACGCTGGTCGGAATTTCATTTGCGACGCCGTCAGTGTCTTCATCATGGGTCGCATCTGTTGCAAGCGGGCCGCTGACCTGATCCTTTGAACCGTCAAGGACCATTCCCGACGGTGTTTCGATCCTTGCTCCGTTGTGGGCCAGCATAAGATCATGATCGACTGCCTGCAGCCCCATCTCATCATTGAAGGCGCCAACGATGAATTCACGCATCGAGATCGTGCCGCCGTGATGAAAAAATGGACGTACGCGGAGATCGGTGTTGATTCCGCTAACACCCGAGGTGTCAACCGTTCCGTTGGGCCGGGCGGTTATCCGGCCATAATCGATTCCCTTGCTTCGCAGAGGTTTGGCGACGTTTCGATTCTCTTGTTGGGCCTGTGCGATCGCTGCCTCGCGAATGGCCCTAAGGTCGGTGGTGATCTCATCCGCAAGCATTTCTTTCAATCCAAGCCCAAAAAGATGCGGCGCATCGCGGCTTTCAGGCCTTGTAACGACGTCGCCGCCAAAACCGGCCGAGCCACGCGGACGCCCGTGACAGGCTGCGCAGCTGTCGGCAAGCCCGGCCCCGATCCTCAAGGAGGTTTCAATATTGCCGCCGAGGATCAGGTCGTCGGCGATCGGGCCGGCTCCTTGCGTTCGCAAAAACTTGCGCTGGAACAATTGCCTTCCACGCCGAATCGAACGAAACGGGTCCCGCTTGATAATGAACATCGACGAGTCGGGCGTCATCATATCGCCGCGTCCGGCTCCGGTTTGCTGGCTCAGCGATTTGGCGATGCCGGCGTTTATTGTGTTTGGATTCTTCGTGCGGTCGATCAGCTGGGCATATACATTTTGGCCAAACCAATAGGCGGTCACGAGGCAGAATACAGCAACGACGGTGAGTTTAAACCAGAACAATGAGCCGGATCGATAGTTAGACATTTCGTTCAACTCCTTATTATTCGTAAACCTATGTTTTCCCGCTTGAGTCCCAATCGGTCCTGATGATTTGCAAAGTGACGTTCACTTGATAAGGGTTTTGCCAAAGAACAACGGGGATATATCGATGGGCCTGCGTGATCGCCGGATTTCGTGTCTTGTGGAGCCTTTATGATCTTTATAAAATTTTCCTTGAATGGCTGTAACACCGTAATTATCTGATCTAGGTCCGGTTCTTGCGCTGTGGGTGCAATCTATCGCACATCCCGAATGGAAAAGCCGGGCCGCGGGTCTGTTTGAGAGGCGGCCCGTAGCAATTCGCTACTATAAGTGAAATTTAGTTATTAGGCGCTCCCCCAAACTAATCCTTCACCGCGGGCATCTCGGCACATAGTTCGGGAGGTTGATAGTGGTCGGCATCCCCTGGGGCGTGACGAAAGTTTGGTGGGCAAAGGTTGCCTCTTCGCCCATATTTACAGGGCGATGAATGCGGCCGCCTTCCTCGAACGCTTGTCCCGGGCCAAATGACCGGTCGGGCCCGCACTGGCCGTCTTGAAGCGTCACGGTGCCGTGGGTCACCACATTGAACAACGGGCCCGGATGATAGTGCCAAACGCCGACCTCGCCGGGTGCAAAGCTGATCGTTCGGAAAGTAACCGTCGCAGGGCCGCCCGTCACCTCAGAATACTCAAGTTGGCCGACGGCGATCACGTTGATCACCGCCGCATAGGCCGTCGCGCCGAAAAAGTAGGCAAGCGTAAAAACAAAAATAGCGGCTCCAAGCCCAACGGCCAACCCTCTCCGGCTACCGAATCGTTGCAAATTCCATTTTTTACCTGTAAATCTCATGGTTCATTTTCTCCTTAGAATAATTTTGTCGTCCTGGATAGGAACACAAACCGCGCTAACAAAAAAGGTTGTTTTCGAAAACTGCTTGGCGCTAGAATGAACGACACGTTCAATAGGCAATCGGCCGATCTTGTTTGCGTCGAAGCCGATGTTAAGAGAATCGTCAGTTTGGGTCTTTCCGAACGACTGAATTTATTCTTCTGTTTCTCTTCAGAATTCTTTCTTGTTTGTTATGTCTAAGGAAACACAAGAGTTATATGAATTTGAAGGCTTTCGCCTGGATGTCGGGGAACATACGCTCGAGCACCTGGAGAGCCGCGAAACTGTTTCGCTTCCCGAAAAAGCCTTCCAAACTCTCTGTGTACTGGTCCAAAACAACGGCCGTTTGATGAGTAGACAAACACTGCTCGATATGATCTGGCCAGATTCTTTCGTCGAAGAAAACAACCTGGACAAATCGATATATGCAATAAGAAATGCACTTTCCGAAAGATCGAGTGGACAGAAATTTATCGAAACGATCAGAAAACACGGATTCCGGTTTGTCGCCAGTGTGCATGCGGTCGAACGGATCAACGGCCTGAGAGCGCCCGATGGAAAGCAACGAATAACCGAGTCGGGACAGCATGCTTTCGTGGCGTTGGCCGAATGGCGGGAAATGACAGAGCGGGCCGAACGCAATACCGGGCCGCCGGCAAAAGATAAAGTAGTTATCGAGGCCCAAATACCTGAACCCGAGGCCCCGGACTCAACGACACTGTCACAAGCGCGGCCGATGGCTTCATACATTCTTATTGCCGCGGCCGGCGGGGTTTTTGTCGTGGCAATTGGTGTCGGCGGCTGGTTTATGAACGGGAATCTCCTCCGAGCGGCGGTCCCGGCAGTCAGCTCCGCTCCGGAACAAAATTTATCAGAAACGCTGACGTCCGGTCAGGGGCGATCGCCGGCCTTTGATCTTTATGTTCGCGGAAAAGTGAAGGTGGGAATCGAAAGCCGCGAAGAGACCGAAGCCGCGATCGTGCTTCTCGAAGAGGCGGTCAGGCTGGACCCGAATTTCGCAAAGGCATATGCCCAACTCGCCCGCGGGTATAACACGATGGCATTCAAATACAGCGCCGATGCGGACAGGAAGCGGTTTCACGAAAATGCCGAGGTTGCGATAGAAAAGGCGATGGCACTTGATCCAAACCTTGCCGAGGCACATTTCGCACGCGGGCTGACCCTTTGGACGAGTACGGAAGGCTTTCCGCACGTTCAGGTCATCCGATCTTACAAGCGTTCCGTTGTCCTTGAACCTAACTGGGACGAACCATATCATCAGCTGTCATTGGTGTATTCGCATATCGGGTTGATGGATGAGGCACGGCAGAGCGTTCAAAAGTCGCTTGATATAAACCCAAACAACACGCTTGCGCGCTTTCGTACCGGGGTTTACCTTCAGTACGCGGGAAAATTCGAGGAAGCCCTTGCGGTGTTCAAGACCATCCCACAAGCTGAAACGCCATTGTTGATGGAGCGGAGTCTTGCGGAAACGCTCATCCAGCTCGGCCGTTTCGGCGAAGCCGACCTGATCGCGGATAACTATTTGCGAAGATTTCCGCGGGACGAAGGCGGCGGTTTCGCAGGTGTGAAGGCTTTGCTTCTCGCCAAACAAGGAAGGAATGCTGAGGCGGAAGCCATGATCCGGCGGGCAAACGAGATCGGGCACGGATTTGGCCATTTTCACCACACCGCCTATAACATCGCGTCTGCGTATGCGGCGATGAACCGGCCCGATGAGGCCGTAAAATGGCTTGAGGGAGCGGCGGATGACGGGTTTCCAAATTATCCGTACTTGACGGTCGATCCAAATCTTGGAAGCATGAAAAAATATCATGGCTATGTTGTGTTTATGGAAAAGCTTAGAAAACGATGGGAACTGTTTAAGGCCGAAGCATAGCTCACGCGGTTAAACCCGCAGCACAACAAGGCCGGAAGGCCGAAGCCTAGTTTTAGTTTTGATCCGCATCGGCGGTGAAATATGAAAAACATCTGCTCCTACCCGATCCTTACGCGGCAGTTGAGATTTTTGCCGCTGGTTTTGTTCATTATCGTGTTCGCGGACAAACACGGCTGGGCACAGGGCTGAATTTTGGCCCGACAAAGCGCGCCCGTGTCCGGCGCGTTATGCTCAGGTACAAGCGGCGGGGCCTCGCCGGCGAATGGCGACGGGTACCTGGAACCCGGCGGCTGGCAGATCTCTGTCGGCTATCGGTGGCAAAAGTCCGACCGCGCGTTCATTGGAACCGAAGAACTGAAAGAACGGCGTCGTCTCGGCGTTATCAGCATTAACCGGATCAGCCTTTTCGATGCCGGCGTAACCTATGGCATATCGCGGCGGTTCAGCGTCTCCGCAGGCATTCCCTTTGTGATCGCAACGCGAACTCGGCCAGGGAATGTGGATCGACTGGCCGGTATTCCAAATGCCGCGGATCAGGTAAACAAAAGTGTTGGATTTGGGGACCTTGCGGTCTCCGGCCGCTTCTGGGTCGTTCGGCCGCCAGCCGAAAAACGCGCAAATATTTCTATTGGCCTTGGCCTAAAATTTCCGACGGGAAAGAAGAATGAAAGCACCATTGTCAATACGCCGATTGGGCCAAGACGCATAGTTAATGATCAATCGATCCAGCTCGGCGACGGCGGATTTGGGATTACGATCGATGCCTTAGCGTTCAAGTCGTTCAATCATTTCACTCTGTTCGGTTCGGGCACCTATCTGTTCAACCCTCGAAACACGAACGGCGTTCCCACGGGCCGACCGAGATCGTCCGAGTCGGAAATGTCAGTTTCGGACCAGTATCTGGCTCGTGCCGGGCTTTCATTTCCGATTCGAAAGATCCGCGGCCTGGCAGTAAATTTTGGTGTAAGGCTTGAGGGCGTTCCGAGCAGCGACATTTTTGGCAAGAGCGACGGCTTTCGCCGCCCGGGATACGCTCTTTCGTTCGAACCAGGACTTTCGTTTACGCGCAAAAAGGAAACGTGGTCCTTCAATGTGCCGGTTCCGGTCCGGCGAAAGCGAATCCCAAGCGTTCCCGAGATTCGCGACAACGTGCGCGATGCGGCGGCGTTCGCCGACTATCTTATTCTTGCGGGCTACTCGCGAAGATTTTAGTGTGCAAAGTCCCGGACGTTAGTAACTGAGTCGTTCGAACATTGAAGATCAAGAAGGCAGATGCCGGTTTGCTGCTAAATGCGCCGTACCTAAATTGCGGTTCAAGCCTTTACTATCGCGTGGGATTCGGCATCTATTCGACATCCTCGCGTGAGACTCCGTCAATTTCGAAAATAAGGCCGGCCCCGTAGGCTTTCGCGGGCGTTTGAAATCCTGGAATAAAATTACCCGCAAGAATTTTTTCGGCAATCTTTAACGCGGCCAGGGCGGTTGTTGAATAGCCTTCCGGCCCTTGCTGGCGAGTCTCCGCGCGGCTGCCGTCCTTATCGGTGGCTTCGCCCCAAAGAAAAGTTCTACCTCTTTCGCGTTCCTCGTCGCTTGGCCCGCCCGAGGAAATTCGGCCTTGCAGAAACTTTTGAAACGGCCCGGTCGCAAGCAGCCAACCGATATAGCGGCTGAGCTTCATCATTTTTAACGCCGATTCAGATACGACCGTAAAGACTTCGATATTTCGGATGCCTGTCGAATAATAGGCCGTAGCGACATCGCCCCACGGAATTGTGACGCCGGTCTTTGTTACCTTGCCGAAGTCGATCTCGCGCGACTTCCATGCCGCCGGGACTGGGGTTATCTTGCCGTCCTTTCGTATAGCCCCGCCACGCCCGATGTTCATTGTCATTGTCGCCTGCGTACCATGTGAAATGCGGCCCATGCCAAAGAACGCAAGGCTGAGATGCGTAGCGGACGGCAGCCGTTCTTTAAGATGCAATGCCAGACAATCGCTTGGAACAACGTCAAACCCGACACCCGGCATGATCATTATGCCCGCTTCCAGCGCGCGTTCATTTTTAGCGGCGCACGCCTCAAAAACGCTTATCTCGCCGGTTATGTCGGTGTAATGCCGCCGGTTTCTAAGACACGCCTCGACCATCGGCCGCGATGTGATCGAAAATGGCCCCGCACAATGCAGGACCATTTCAACTTCCTGAAGCGCCGCATCAACCTTCTCACGCTCATCAAGCGCGAATACGCGACTTTCAAGCCCATGCGTAGCGGCCAACCTTTTTACCGCCGCCTCATTCCGCCCCGCGATCACGGGCCTCAAGCCGCGCTCAGCAGCAAACCGCGTTATCAACTCACCGGTATATCCATTCGCACCATAGATCAGAAAATTGCTCATTGTTCGTTTTCCTTTAGCTTCTTCCGGACGCCGCCGATCTTCCCGTCTGAGGACTTGATCTTTGGTCTGATTTTCCGTCAATCTCGCCCCTGGAAATGTCAGAAAATAGTAAGACTTTGAGACTGGGTTAACGCAAGCCTGTCTAAGAATTCACCTCTATAAACTTCCTTTGCGCCTAATGCCTCCATGTGCGGGGTCATTACCTGGGCGTCGAGCCAGGTTGCGCCGCGCGATCGTAAGTGGTCGATGAGGAACAGGAGGGCTAGTTTGGATGCGTTTGGTTGTTTGTGGAACATTGATTCGCCGCAGAAGACGCCGCCGGCATCGACGCCGTAGAGGCCGCCGGCAAGGTTACCGCTTTCGTCCCAAGCTTCGACGCTGTGGGCCATTCCAAGAGTATGAAGTTCAGAATAAACCTCAATAAATTCTTTTGTTATCCATGTGCCGCCCTGGTCAGGCCGCTTGGCAATGGCGCAGGCCCGCATCACGGCACCGAAATCTCTGTCGATAGTAAACTTAAAGGATTCGCGGCGGCGAATTTTTTCAAGGCTGCGGGCAATATGCAGACCATTAAAGTCGAGGATGGCCCGCCGCTCCGGGCAATACCACGGAAGCGGGACTCCTCGCATATACCAGGGAAAAATACCCTTTCGGTAAGATTCAGTTACTGTTTCCGCAGTCAGCGGAGTTCCAAACGCAACTACGTCAGATGCGTGATAGAAATATTCGCCAACCAGCGCCCATTCCGGAAAATCATACGTCCGCGGGTCCGGAAAGTAGGATCTTTGAAATTTAGGGAACAATTCTTGAGTCACGACGTGTAACCAAGATAGCAAAGCGTGACACCGATGAGAATCCGGAAACTCGCAATTGATAGCTTCACTTTTACTATCGCGGGCCTGTTTGCCAGTGCGGAAACCCATTGGCGGCTTTCGCCGGAACATTTGCGTTAATCCGGAAAGGCCGGGCCGCGTAACCCGAACGCACCCGCCATCGTCGCGTCAGCAGTATCCAACGCTCGATGACGTCGTTCAATTTTGACCCGCCATTTAATAAAATTTCATTGGACGACCATCGGTGGCTTTGCTGATCCAAAACTCGAATTGAAGTCGGTCTAGACCGACTTCAATTTCCATCTGCCCCGCTTGAACAGTAATGCCGCGCTTACCGCAAGCAGCGAGAACGCGAGCGTTATAGCCCAAAACACACCCTGCGGCCCAAAACCGTAAAAATGTGCAAGAACGTATGCAAGCGGTATCTCGAACAGCCAAAAGATCAGCAGGTTTAGGTAAGTTGGCGTCCACGTATCGCCGGCGCCGTTAAAAGAACTTTCCATTACCATTCCCAAACCATAAAATGCGTAACCGTATCCGACGATTCGAATACAATCGCGCCCGTAGGCCGCAACTTCAGCCTGATCGGTAAAGATCCCGATGACGAGATCAGGGAACATCACAAAAAAGAGCCCGGCGGCGCCAAGCATCCCGGCATTTAGGAATCCGGCAGTCCAAACGGAACGCTCCGCCCGATCCGGCCTGCCGGCCCCAAGGTTCTGGCCAACCAAAGTGGCGGCGGCGTTCGCCAACCCAACGGCAGGCAGGATCACAAAGATTATCACGCGCAGGCCAATTTGATAACCGGCAAGTGCTACTGTTCCGAACCCGGCAACGATTGTAACAAGGCCGCTCCAGCTTGCTGTCGCTACCAAAAATTGCAAAACGGCCGTCAGTGAAAGCCGCATAAGGCCGGCCAGCAGCTTTGGGTCGAAAACCCAATGTTCGCGGTGAACGTGCAGCCGGCCATTGCTGCGACCGAACAACGTCCACGCGGCATAAGCGACGCCGACGCCGCGCCCGCAAACAGTTGCGACTGCCGCGCCCGTAACACCGAGTTCCGGAAACGGCCCAATTCCGAAAATGAACATCGGGCAAAAGAAGATGTTCAGAACGTTGGCGATGATCAATACTCGAAGTGCTATCGCCGCATCGCCGGCACCGCGAAAAATGCCGTTAAGCAAAAACAAGAAAACGATCACGATGTTCGTACCAAGCATTATCCGCATGAACGGAACACCCATTTCAAGTACCTTTGGTTCAGCACCCAACAGGCCAAGCAGGTTTGGAGCAAGTGCCACGCCCACGGAACCTAAGGCAAGCGAGACGATAACGCCGAGATATACAACGTGTGTCGCGGTCCTCGCCGCGCCGTCCATGTCCTTTTCTCCTACGCGCCGGGCGACCGTCGCGGTTGCTCCGATACTCAAGCCGACACCCACGGCATAGATCAGCGCCAGAATAGATTCGGTAAGGCCGACAACCGCAATCGACTCGGCGCCGAGTTTTGCAACAAAAAATGTATCGACGATCGCGAACAGAGCTTCCATCGACATCTCAAGGATCATCGGTATCGCCAGAATAACGAGGGCTATCGGAATCGACCCCTTTGTAAAATCTCGCGAGGTGCCTATAAAAGCCTCGCGCATCACTGACCAAAACGAATTATCAACCGCCGGAATCGACGGTTCCCGCCCACTAAAAGACATATAAAAACCCCACTAAAAAATGAATATTCGGCACCGGATGGCGCACCTTGGGTGTTCACGCTACTGCCGCTAAAAGCGGTGTCGTAAACAATATCGGGCAGCGGTATTAGACAAGTTCTTTACGCATGATCGTTAGACCTTAACACAATGATGGTCAAATTGTGAACCCAAAATTTCGCGGGCCGGCAAAAATATTCTGGTCCAAGCCCTCACAACAATAGACACAGACGATGGCCGTTCGCGGGCGGGCGGCTTATCAATATTGCTATGCAAAATACGAAAGATTCATTATCATTGAACTCAAACGAGGCCAGGAATTATGATCAAGCAGATCCGCGGCAGCACCATCTGATAACTGAATTGTGAAGAGTTTTACCGCATCATTGCCCCGTACCGGCGAAGGGATAGTGTTCGATATCGGGACCGGGGACGGCCGCTTTGTGTCCGCGGCGGCCCGTGCAAACCCGAACAAGTTCTATGTCGGGGTGGACGCAAACGTCAAACCGCTCGAGAAACCGTCGATGAAAGCGACGAGGAAACCGAAGAAGGGTGGCCTGCCGAATGCAATGTTCGTTCAATCCGCCGTCGAGGACTTGCCCAATGAATTTGACGGTACCGCGGACGAGATCCATATTCATTTTCCGTGGGGAAGTCTATTGCGGGCCGTGACAACCGGCGAGCCGGGTGTCCTTGCGTCGCTTCGCAAAGTTTCAGCAACCGGCTGTTTGCTGGAAATTATTTTTGGGATAGATCCAGAGCGTGACAGGTCCGAACTCGAACGCCTTGGCATTCCTACACTTACACCGATCATCCTTCACACGTATTTGATCCCGAAGTATGCAGCGGCTGGATTTCAACCGGTTGAATGTCGAGAATTGCCTCCCGGAGAATTTTTCAGGCTGGAAACATCCTGGGCAAAGAAACTAAGTAAAAATGACTCACGCACGGTTTATTTGATGGTGTTTACCGCGGGCAAAGCGGG
>Ga0138256_10000262_pt1 | contig 61218 bp, 50 predicted proteins | sample KNB2016incub_MG_FD_105486 | JGI IMG/M metagenome (GOLD analysis project Ga0138256, IMG submission 105486) | Active sludge microbial communities from wastewater in Klosterneuburg, Austria - KNB2014incub_MG | ecosystem: Engineered > WWTP > Activated sludge > Unclassified | place: Austria...
GATGCCGAGGGCCATCAGGGCTATTTCGTGCGGTTTGAATTCCATGGGCCGGGTCTAAAACGATATCGGGCGGAGCGGAAGCGGGTCAGGCACGGGCGCGCGATCCCGCTGCAACCGGGTTGGGCGGCATTCAGAGCCGATAGCGGCTAGCTGGCATCGGGATGGGCGAGCTTTGCGTGGCAGGTTTGCGCAATGCCCGGCATGTGGCCGGCGGTCGCGACCTGACGCGCGCGCCGCGGCTGCGGGACGGGCGGCGCGGGCGAGGCAAGCGTGCGTTAGCGCGCGCTCGCGCCTGCATCGCTCCATTGCGCCGTCACTTGCGCAAGATCCGTCTCAGCCTCTGCCGCTCTGCCGCTCTGCACCCGCCCCAGCAGCTTCGCGGCAAGCGCCAGTATCAGCATGGTGATGCCCGCCACGAGTCCGATGATGACCATGAGGCTGGAAATCGACATGCTGCCCTCGCTCATGTCGTTCGGGCCCAGCACGAAGCCCAACGCCGCGATCGCAAGGAAGGTCGGCGCCCCGATCGGGCCGACCCGCAAGCGGGTCCGGTAAAAGTTCGGATTGGCGATCATCTTGCCAGCGCTCATTTCCTCGAAATAGGTGACAGCCCTGGCGGCCTCGGCCCCGGCAAGGCGCGACACTGGAATCCGCAACTCACCCAGCGTCACGCGCGCCCCGAAGCGGTTCGCAAGGGTCAGCAGGGTTCGGAACGCGATCGCCAGCGTCGTCCCCGCTAGCATCCAGACATTGGTGAACCTGAACAGGCCCGTGGTGGAGAGCGCGAAATACGTGTCGCCAACCAAGACTCGGTCAGGCGCGAACGTCACCTCGATCCCCGCCGCAGGCAGGTCGCGCGGCATATGCCATTCATTGTGATGCTCGATCCCGAGGGCGTTGCGCGCCTTGTTGCTGGCTGCAAATTCGGCAAGCTCCGCAGCGGTGACGGTCCAGCGCCCGATTGCGTTCGTTCCGCGCCGGAGCGACGCGATGACGCGGATGCCCCGCCAGAAGTTCACGGCCAGCAAAGGCGCAAGTATGGCGGGAAGAAGCGCAAGGCCGATCTTCAGGCCGGACCCAGGCGTTTCCTCTCCCGTCGCGTGCATCTCGTACACGCCCCATGCGATGGACGCCCACGCAATGACAGTCACCGCCAAGCAGATCATCACGCTGCGTTGAGGATTACGAATGCCGGCGCTGAACACTGTTGTCCTCCTCGCTGCCGGGCGCCGCGCCTCTACTCGAACATGTCTGGCTGCGTGGTCGCAATGTGATTGTAGAGCGTCTGGAAATGCAGCCAGCCGATATAATCGCTGCCCACGTGCTCGCGGCTGTAGCGGGCGGCCTTGTCCGACATGATCTGCGGTTTTATCCCGCTGGCCTCGACCAGCAGCTGCTGCTTGCAGGCTCTCTCGAGGGCGATGAACCAGAAAGCTGCATCGTCGATGCTGTGCCGGCTCGTCGTCAGCAAGCCGTGGTTCTGGTGCAAAATTCCCCGGTTCCGTCCGACCTGCTGCGCCACCGACAGGCCGCTCGCCTGTTCAACCGCAACCGCGCCCGCCGACGCCCCGATCACGGCATGGCTCTTGTAGAAAGCCGCCGCGTCCTGGCTGATCATGTCGAGCGGTCTACCCGTGGCGCACCATGCCGTGCCGTAGACGGTGTGTGCGTGGCACATCGCCAGCACATCCGGGTATTCGTCGTGCACGGCCGCATGAAGAACAAATCCCGCGCGGTTGATCGCATGACCGCCGTCGACGACCCGGCCGTTGTGATCAGCAAGGATCAGGTTCGAAACGCGCACTTGCGAGAAATGCACGCACATCGGGTTTGTCCAGTAGAGGTCCGGGCGCTCCGGATCGCGGATCGTGAGATGCCCTGCAAAGCCATAGTCAAAGCCATGCATCGCGAAGGCGCGGCAGGCGGCGACGAGATGCTGTTTGCGGTAAGTGCGCGCTTCTTCGAAGCTCTTGAAGTCGGGCGTCTCGGGGAAGATCAGCCCAGCCTGCTCAGGCTGATAGATCGAAATCCGCTTTCGACCCGCGCTGTCGTTGGGAAGATCGATGGCGACATCGTCATGGTGATTGTCATCAGCCATGTTCATCCTCTAGTGACCCTTAGGTCGCCGATGGCGACGCCAGGGTTGTCTATTGCGCCGGCTTTCCATCCAGCGGTTTTTGGAACACGGCGATGAAGTGGTCCGTGCGGCCTTTGACGCCGGGCCGGAAGACGTTGAACCTCTGATCGTCCGACTTGCTTTCGAACAGGATCAGATCGGTCATCGTGAAGCCGGCGGCCATGAACTGCTTGGCGGTGTCCTGGTGGCTGATGCGGTGAAGGAATGCCTGCTGCTCCACGGGCATCGCCGGATCAGCGTCGTGGTCTTCGATCAAGACATGGCCGCCGGGTTTGAGCATTGTGAAGACGCGTTTGTTGATCACCTCGATATTGCCGCCCTCGAGAATGACATCGTGATAGATACGGCCCATGACGACGACATCATAGGTGTCGGCCGGCTGTTCGAGTTCATTCCAGGATTTTATCACCCAGCCGATGTTGGGGTTCTTGATGACCTTGCTCTGCTTGGCCTCCGCCTGCCACGGGAATTGCGAGATCCAACCCGGCGTATTCTGGATGTCGACATGGCCCTTCGGGCCGACGAGGGACGAGAACAGCAGGGCGAGATAGCCATTGCCGGACCCCATATCGAGCACGCGGTCTCCGGGCTTGGCCTTCGACGCCTTGAGGATGATGGCAGGATCGCGTCTCTCATCCTTGAGCAGGGCTTCGGTTGAGCGCGACGGGTCGCCGATCGCCGCGCGGATCGCGGTGTTGGCCATCGCTTCCTTGCGGAGTGCGGCGAGGTCTGTTCGCGGGGCGGGCAGTTCCTGCGCCGCAACGCCGGGCGCGATTGCGAGAAGAGCAGCAAGAGCGATGACGCGCATTCTCATGGTTTGAAACTCGATCGAGCTGATGATTGACGTTCAATAACAGAAGCCAGCCTGCCCGAACACGGGGGCGATGCACTGGGCGCTGCCGAGATTGGCGTCAGCGAGAAAGCAATCGCGATGCATCGAGCGCGAGCCCGACATGCCGCAATTGCCTCTCGCTATCGTCGCTCTCCTCAGCAACAGGTTCACCGGCTTTCAAGGAAAGCCGGCTTATTCAGCTTCCGCAACGCCGGCGAAGATCTGCTTGCGCACGCCGTTCTTGCGACCCTCGCGTTCCATGGTGCGGGCGCCATTGAGCAGGTTGAACATGCTGTAATTGCCCTCGGCGCAGGCGTATTCGTAGGGGCCTTGCGAAGCGTTCAGCGGCATCTCGCCTTTCCACGGCTGCGAGTAGCGAGTGGGGTCTTCGACGGTGTATTGATAGAGGACCTGGCCCTCGCTGGTGCGGGTGAAGCGCTCGGTCACCTTGCCCTTCTCGGAGATGAAGCTCTTCTGGCGAGGTTCGACGTTGACGGTTTCGACCACAAGCGTGTCGCCCTCATAGCGGCCGACTGAATCCCCGCCCCATTTCGGCAGAGTCTTCGGATCATGCGTGCCGCCAATGTTGATGATGCGGACGTCGTGGTTCATCTCCGACATGATCATCACCTGGGTCGGGGTCTGAACAATCTGGTAGTTATTGTTGTACATTGAGTTGAACAGCACTGGGCCCGGCCCGCCCGTGAAGCCCCAGACGCAACGCTCCGGAAGACCGCGATCTTCAGGGTTGTCGCTCGCGAGATCGGAAAACTCTTCTTCGGATGTGGCGGCCCGGACAGCGCCCCGACCACTGTTGATGAACGGGATCTGGCCGTTGGCCGGTTCGACGATCCACGACGAACGGTATTGTCCGTTGATCTTGCCGAGGTCGGCGCCCGGATCCATCCAGAAGCGATTGTAGGCGCGGTCGGGATTCGCGTCCGTCAGCAACGTGTGCTCAGACTTTCCGGATTCCTCCTTGGCCACGCGCGTGTAGATGTTGCCCTTGTAGAGCTTCTCTCTTTCTGCATCGCTGACGATCAGCCCGGTGGCGCTCGCCGGACGGCTCATATTCGTGAGCGAAGCGCTGCTGAAGAAGCCCTGGATATCCGGCGCTCCCCAGCTTGTTTTGGGCGGGTTGTAGGCAGGTCCCGACTGCGCCACGGCCGCAGGCGCTCCCGCGAGAGCACATACAATTGCGGTCACGATCGACGTGTATTTCACCGGGGCGTTCCTCCTGTTTTTGTGCGCGCGGATGGATTCCGCTTTTCCTTTCAAGGGTCTGTCGAAGGCGGCCAAAAGGATACCGCATTAATGCAGGTCATCGGTGCACTTCTGAAAACGCCAGGCATGATGTGACAACGTCAAGCCGCCGCTTGACTGGCTTCCCGGTAGGCCTGGAGTTCAGTTTTAGGCCGGTTTCAAAAGGTTGGAGCGCGGAAAAGCTCTTTTCCCGCGAAGTATGTCAGCACCGGTTTCGCCCTGGGGACGTCAGCTGGCGGAAGATCGAAGATGTTCTGGTCGAGGACGACCAGATCGGCAGCTTTGCCGACTTCGATCGAGCCGGTGTCTTTTTCGGCAAAGACTTCTTCGGCGCCGCGAATGGTGTGAGCGGCGACAAGCGCATCGAGCGGGATGCCCTTGGCGAGACCTCGGCCAATTTCGATCAGGGGCTGGAAGTCGTCGACGGGATAATCGCTCGAGATCGTCGTCATCGCGCCCGCGTCGTAGAATTCCTTGATCGGGTTCTGACTGTCCGCCCAGATGCCGAGGGAAACAAAACGCTGGGCGAGAGAGGCGGCCGGGGCGCCAACGTGCGTGATGACATGACGCGAGTCGCGTCGGCCATTCTGCGCGATCATGTAGGCGTAGGCGTCGAGCATCGCGGTGTAGGTGTCTGTCGGGCCGATGTCGTGGATGAAGATTCTGAAGCCGGCTTTGTCCAGAGCCGCTATCGTCTGATTGAGATCGTCCTGCTTCCAGATCACGGAGATGGCCGCGCCGCCGGTGTTTCCTGTCCCGAAAATCTTAATCGTATTCAGCCGAAAGTATGGACCTCCGCGATACTTCGCGCGCGTGGCGACAAGTTCAGGAACCTGAGACGCGCCGCGTGTCTCATCAGCCCATTGCGCGACGTCGAAACGGGCCGTGAGCTGACCTTGATCGCTCATGGACTGAAGGGCGCTGAAGAAATTCGGACTTGGGTAGTGGGTGGGCGCCAGCACGGACGTTACGCCGCGTTGCGGGGCGAGGGTCTTCTGCCAGTCCAGGATGGCTGTGCGGAACTCTTCAACGGTAAAGTCGGGTTCGGGGAGTTTCGAGATGATCAGGTTCTGCGCGCCGAACTCCTCGAAAATGCCATTGGGTTCGTTTGAACCTGCGACGCGCCTGATGAGCGCGCCTGGCGGGTTCGGCGTGTCGCGGGAGACGCCGGCATTTCGGATCGCGCGTGTGTTTGCCCAGATCTGATGGTGGCCGTGGGTGATGATCACAGCGGGAATGTCGCGGCCGACCAGATCATCGAGCAGGGCGGCCGGCGTTTTGCCCTGCGCTTCGGCCTGGGCGATGACGAAATTCATGCGCCAGCCGACGCCGCGAAGTTGCTTCGCGTTCGGGTTCTTCGCCAGATAATCGCGGATCGCCTGTCTGTACCGATCCAGCGAATCGGCAGCAGGCAGCGTGACCCAGAACAGGTTCTCGGTGCGCAGATACGTGTGGTTATGCGTATCCGAGAAGCCAGGCAGCATGAGCCGGCCTTTCAGATCTACCTGCTTCGTGGATGGGCCGGTGAACACACCCGCACCTGCCCTAGCGCCGACGTAGACGATCTTTCCGTTCTTGACGGCGACCGCGTCCGCCCAGCTTCTTGCCTTGTCGACTGTGTAGATCTTGCCGTTCGTGAAGACGGTGTCCGCCAACTGCGAATTTTCGATGGCGGCGGGCGCGGTGCAGGCAGCGATAGAGAGAAGAGACATCGCTGTTGCAGCGATCGCAAACCGGAGGCTTTTACCGCTCATTTGATCCTCCCGAGATTTACAACCGTAGAGTCGCGGCGGTCCAGCCGTCAAATCACGCTGGAGAGGACGCGTCTAGCGCGCCGCCCTATCGCAGTTCCGCTGCGAAATGCTGAGCGTTCAATCGGATGTGGCGTCGTATCGCTGCGGGTGGCGAGCCGGTGAGCCGGATTGTGACCTCGCATCGACATCGGGATTATTGGTCTGGGCTTGGCGTCTTGCATCAGCGTTTTCCGCTGCGCCGATGTTTGCGCATGCGAAAGTCCGGGCCGGCATCGCGGTTTCGCTTGAGGCGGGTGCGGCCACTCAGCAGGCGGCGGCCGCTGCGCCCGGGGCGCCTTCGCCGAGGGTGGATCTGCAAGATGGCCGCCTGACGATCGACGGCGTGCGCTTCATCGTGCGCAGCACGCCGGATGCTGAATCCGACTGTCAGTCCTGCATGCTGGCGCCCGACCTGGGCGTGCTGATGGCGTTCGACACGATATTTTCCGGCGAACACGCACGAGTTCACGGTGGCGGCCCTTTTCAATCACAGGACCGAGACGGTGAAATCGAACCAGGCGCTTGAGCGCCAAGCCTATCAGATCATGATGGCCGGGCGCGGGCGGCCCACGGATGCCGGCGCCATACCGGGAAACATACGCTATCTGGAGACGGCCAGAGAGGCGTTCGCGAAAGCCTACACGGCGCAGGATTATGCCGGGCGCATGAAAGCAGCGTCTCCCGATTATGCCCAGCCGGGCTGGGTCGCGTTTTCCAGCGGGCTTTTGTATCGCGGGGTGGTTCGCAAGCGAGCGTTTGCGGGGGGGGAGCGTTGGGCTAGAAGGGCGCCATGTCATTGCGCCTCGCCTTCATGGGTTCGCCCGCGTTTTCCGTGCCGACGCTGGAGGCGATCCTCAGGGCGGGGCATGATGTTGCGCGCGTGTACTCGCAGCCGCCCCGGCCGGCAGGGCGCGGGAAGCAGCTGACCAGGACGGCGGTGCATGAGGCGGCCGAGCGGCATGGGATCGAGGTGCGCACGCCGCTGAATTTCAAGGCGGCTGCGGATCGCGAGGCGTTTGCGGCGCTGGGGCTGGATACCGCTATAGTGGTGGCTTACGGGCTGCTGCTGCCGAAGGCGATCCTCGATGCGCCTCGTCTTGGGTGTTTCAATATTCATGGCTCGATCCTGCCGCGCTGGCGTGGGGCGGCGCCGATCCATCGCGCGGTGATGGCTGGGGACAAGATCACCGGCGTGCAGGTGATGAAGATGGATGTGGGGCTCGATACTGGGCCGGTTATGCTGACTGCGACGACGCCGATCTCGGACGACGACACGACGGGCGATGTGCATGACCGGCTTTCGCAGCTTGGGGCTGGGCTTATGGTCGAGGGGCTGGCGCTGCTGGAGGCGGGGCCGGTGAAGTTGCAGCGGCAGGCGGAAGAGGGCGTTACGCTCGCCGCGAAGGTGAGCCCGGCGGAGGCGCGGATCGACTGGACGAAATCCGGCGCGGACGTGGCGGCGCATATTCGCGGGCTGTCGCCGTTTCCAGGGGCGTGGTTCGAGGCGGAGGGGCAGCGGATCAAGGTGCTGCACGCGAAGGCGGAGCCGGGTAGCGGCGAGCCGGGGCATGTGCTGGACGAAGCGCTGCTGGTTGCCTGCGGGTCAGGGGCGGTACGGCTCACCCGCTTGCAGAGAGCGGGAAAGGGGCAGATGACCCTCGAGGAATTCCAGCGTGGGGCGCGTATCGGCCGGGGCCGTATACTGACGTAGAGGAATTGGCGTGAGTGGGAAAATCATTCGTCCAATAACGCCGGCCGACAGGCCGGCCATTCTCGATGTCGATACGCGCGCGTTTGGCGAGCCAGACGAGGTGCAGGTTGTCGAGCGGGTGGAGAAGGACAAGGATATCGTCCTGCAACTCGTTGCGGAGATGGATGGGCAGATCGTCGGGCATATCCTGTTCTATGCGCTGGGCGTGTTCGGGAGGATTGGCGCGGTGGGGCTAGGGCCGATGTCGGTCGATCCGTGGGTGCAGAAGGAAGGCATCGGCAAGATGCTGGTGAACACGGGCATCAAGGTGCTCAGGCAAGGCGGCGTGTCGATCGTCTTCGTGCTGGGGCACGACTGGTTCTATCCGAAGTTCGGCTTCTCGACGGAACAGGCGGCGGATTTCAAGACGACGTTGACAGGACCTCACTTTATGGCGTTGCGACTGCGGCCGGGGCCGCCCATGTCGGGGCGGTTGATCTTTCCGGCCGCATTCGGAGTGCCCATTGCCGAGGTATAAGCTGACGATCGAGTATGACGGGTCGGTCTTCGCGGGCTGGCAGCGCCAGGACAATGCGCCGTCTGTGCAAGCAACGCTGGAGGCGGCGGCCGAAGCGCTGGATGGCGCGTCCGCGCAGGTGATCGGCGCGGGGCGGACGGATGCGGGCGTGCATGCAATGGGGCAGGTCGCCCATCTCGATCTCACAAAGACGATCCGCGCGGGCAAGGTGCGTGATGCGCTGAACGCGCATCTGCGGCCGCATCCGATTGCGGTGCTGGAGGCGGAGGATGCGTCGCCGGAGTTTCATGCGCGGTTCGATGCGACGGGGCGGAGCTATGTCTATCGCATCGTAAACCGGCGGGCGGATCTTGCGCTGGATCGCGGGCGGGCGTGGCGCGTGTCGGTGGATCTGGATGTGGCGCTGATGCATGCGGAGGCGCAGGTGCTGGTCGGGCGGCACGACTTCACGACGTTCCGCGACAGCAATTGCCAGGCGGATACGCCGGTGAAGACGCTGAAGTCGATCAGCGTGGCGCGGGTGGGCGACGTGATCGAGATCAGGACGTCGGCGCGATCATTCTTGCACCGGCAGGTGCGCTCGATGGTGGGGTCGCTGATCGAAGTGGGGCGCGGACGAGAGGCGGCGGGGTGGATGGCCGACATTCTCGTGGCGGCGGACCGCACGAAGTGCGGGCCCGTGGCTCCGGCGGATGGGCTCTACCTAGAGAGCGTGAGTTACGCGCCGCTGGATCAGTAGTCCTTCTTCCAGCGCACGGCGATCTTGGTGTCGCCATTGCCCTGCGCTGACGAGATGATCGAGAGTTCCCTGGCGGGCTCCCATTCGACTTCGGCGCCGACGCCGCCTGCGCCGCCTGCGCCGACCTGCACGTAGACGTCGTCCGCGAGGTATTTGCCGGCGGAGACCGTGGCGATGCCGCCTTCGGCGCCGAAGGCGACGCGGTCGAGGCCGGTGGCCTGGCGGACGAGGCCGACGGGATCGAAGCCTGCGTTGCCGCCGGCGAGTTGAGCGAGGCCGGCCGCGAGCTGGGCGGCTTCGAAGCCGGAGAGTTCAGCGGCGGAGCGACCGAAGAGGACGCGGGCGAGGATTTCGTCCTGCGGAAGAGATGGCGTCGATTCCAGAGTGAATTTGGGTTCGACCAGCGTGCCGCTGACGCGAACGCTGGCGGTGATGTCGTCGGCGGTGCGTTCGGCGGCGATATCGATGCGCGCGGTGCGGATGGGTCCATTGAGTTCGATTGTGCCGGTGTCGAACTGGAAGCGGCGGCCGGCGAGGCCGAGGTCGCCGCGCACGAGCGTCGCCGTGCCGTCAATCGAAGGATCAGCGATCGAGCCGGTGACGCGGAAATTGGCGGCCCATTCGGTGTCGAGGCCGCGGCCGAACACGACGATGCGGCGCGGAGCGGTGACCTTGATATCGAGCTGCATGGGGCGCTGCCACGGCATCGTAGCAGCGGGCTTCACTTCCTCCATATCGGGGAAATTGATGCGGCGGATGCCGTTCAGCGTTGGGATCTTCGCGGCGGCGGGTTGTTCGATGGAGATGCGTGCCTGTGCGAGGGTGAAGTCGCCCGAGATGTGAATAGCTTCCCTGTCGAGCACAACATTGCCCTCGCCCGAGACGATCGCCATGCGATCGTCTCGGCCGAGGGCGCGGAGATTGACGGCGGAGATGTTGACGCCGCCGCTTATGTCGCTGGCCCAGTTGATATTGCCTTCGCCGGTGAGGCGGCCGCCCTGGCCGTCGGTGGCGGTGAGGCCGGTGATGCGGGCGTTGGTGTCGCCGAACTCGCCTCGCGCGGCGATGTCGCGCAGGCTGAGGCCGGTCTCGCCATGATCATAGGCGCCGCTCGCGACGGCGAAGCCGCCGGTCACGGTGGGACGCGATAGCGTGCCGGCGACGCTTACGTTGGCCTGCAGTTCGCCGCGCAGAGATTGGTCTTCAGGACCGAAGAGGGCCCAGAGTTGCTCGGCGCGGCCGGTGAGGTCGAGCTGGGCGGTGAGCGGGGTCTCAGTGTTGGGGCGGATGTTGAAGCCGCTGCCGATGACTAGTTCCTCTCGTGAGGTGGCCGCGAGCTTGAAGCCCTGGCCCTCGCCTGTAGCGGAGGCCGTCAGCACGCCGTTGCGCAGCTGGCCGGTGAAGGTGAGCGAGACGGGGTCGGCGGTGACGCCGACGGGGTTGGCGTTGGCGACGACGAGATTGAAGTCGCCGGTGGCGATGCCAGCTGCGTTCGAGAATGAGGCGGAGCCGGTGACTTCGCCGTTTACGGGCGTGGTGCGGGCGACGCGCGAGAGGCCGCGTAGGCTGACGCCGGTGAGCTGAAAGTTGGCGGTGGCGCTTTCGCCGCGGGATGCGAGCTTGGCGTCGAGGCGGCCGCGGAAGGCGGCGAGCTGGGTATCGAGGCTCCAGCCTTCGGGGCTGAACTGCCAGATCGCGGGGCGCGAGGTGGAGATTGGCAGCTGGTCGACGGAGCCATCGAGCGTGGCCTGGCCGGACCATGTGTCGTCGGCGCGCGTGGCGCTGGCGTTGAAGGTGACGTCGATCGGCGCACTAATCGAGCCTTTGGCGCGGGCTTTCAGCGTCGCCTGATTGCCCGAGGCGTCGGCGTCGAAGGTCAGCAGGTCGATGCGCGCAACGCCGCTGCGCAGGTTGGCGAGCTGGCCGGCGATGTCGACACTGAGATCTTCCCCGACGCTTAGACTACCTTTCGCGGTGAGGGTGCCGCGGTCGAGGCCGGCGATGCCGGCGAGCGGACCCGAGGCGGCGAAGGTCGCGGAGAATGCGCCGTCGGAATAGGCGATGCGTGGCGCGGTGAGGCGGAGATCGCCGAGGCTGGCGACGAGATTGATGATGCGGAAGTCGCCTTCGCCGCCCTGGAGGCGACCGGCGGCGAGGAAGGCTTTTTCGCCCGATGCGCCGCGCAGCGAGAACTCGCCGGCGATGGCTTCGCCAAGGCGGGCGTCAATATCGCCTGCGACGCCGGTGATGGTGACGCCGGCGGCGTTGATTTTGCCGTCGGCGAGATCGAGCGCGACAAGCGGCGCGTTAGTGTTGCCGGTGATGTTGGCCGCGAAGTCGAGGGAACTGAGCGAGACGCCTGAGAGATCGAGCGGACGCGTCAGTGCGCCCTGGGCGCGGGCGGAGATCGCGCCATTGTCAGCGACGCGGCCAGTCATGGTGGCGCGGACGCCCGCGCCGGTAATCGCGCCGGATTCGATGACGAAGCGGCCGCCGCGAACAACGGCGGACATTTTCACGCGCGGCTCGGAGCCTGCGAGTTGGGAGAGCGCGGCGATGGAAGAGGCGACATTGCGGCCCTGCGCGTCGGCGGTGATGCGGATCGGAGCGGCCATGCTGGTCTGTGTGACGGTCCATTCGCTGCGGGCCGAGCCGGTCAGAGGGGCAACATCTGCAAGACGTGCGAAGCGGGCGGTGCCGCGGAGGTTTATGCGGCCGTCGCGGATGGCATAGGTTCCGCGTGCAGAGATATCGCCAGGCGTGCCGCGCAGGGTGCCCTGGTAGATTTCGACGATCTGCGTCCTGAGGTTCACCTCGCCACGCGTTGCGCCGGCGTAGCGGGCGGGGCGCAGGCTGCGCAGCGCATCGACGCGGCCGCTGTCGATGACGGCGTTGGGCGCATCCCATGAGATGGACGAGCCATCCTTGGTGATGGTGATCGGCGTAGCAATGCGGGCTGCGCCGCCCGATGGCCAGGCGATGCGCGTGGCGGTGACGTTGCCTTTCCAGGTGAAGTCGCCGAGGCCGATGAATTGGAGGTCGCCGCTGGCGTCGACCTTTCCGGCCATGGGCGGTGCGACGGAAGCGAGGTCGAGACCTGTTGTGGAGAGGCGCAAGGGTTGGCCGAGGGTCCAGCTTTCGAAGTCGATGCTGGTGGCGAGATCGATCACGCCGGCGGGGGCGGTGAGCTTCAGCGCGGCGGGCGCCTGCTTGAGGTTGGCGAGGTCGGTCCGGCCTTCCAGCTTCACGTTTGCGCCGGCGCGCTCGGCGAGCGGCGCGAGCAGGGGCCAGCGGTTGGCGACGACATTGGCGGTGAGCGTGGCGGATGTTTTACCGCGCGCGATGTTGAAGTTGGCGACTTCCTCGTCGCCGAAGCGCAGGCGGGCGATGCCGGAGAATTTCGCGAGCGTTCCATCGACGCGGCCTTCGAAAGCGACAGGCTGGTTATCCGGGCCTTGCACGAGCGCGGCGATCAGGCCGTCGGCCGGACCTGCGATTGTAGCGAGCGCCTTGAGGACGCCGGTGGTGGACCATTCGGCGGTGATGTCGGCGCGGTCGGTCGGACCAGAGATTGGCGCGAGCATGAGCTTGACGAAGCCGGAGGTGTCGCGTTGTCGGGCTGCTCCGCCGACGATAGTGTAGTGCGCATCCGATCCGATGATTTCGGGCGCGATGTGAAGATCGCCGATCGTCACTTCGTCGAGGCGGAGGCCGATGTCGGGGCCGGAGCCTTCGGGCGCTGTCGCCGCTACATGCGGCGGGCGCAGGACGTCGACAGTGTTGATTTTGATCTTTTGGATTTCAAGTTCGCCCCCGAACAGGCTTTCGGGCGTCCATTCGATACGGGCATCCTTTGCGCGCAGCCAGACGCCTTCGTCATCGACCAGTGCGATGTCGGCGATGGTGGCGGCTTCGAGCGGATCACCCTTGAGGCCCTGGATGCGGATATAGCCGAGCGGGCCGAGCTTGCGGCCGTCGATCTGCGACGCGATGAAGGCGCGGCCGCTGTCGCTGGTGATCCAGAAGCGCAGACCCACAGCGACGGCGACGAGCGTGAACGCCGCGATGATGAGGCTGAGCGCGATCCTCAGCCAGAGCGGCAGTTTTCGGCGGCGCGGTTTTGCTTCGGTTGTTTCCATCAGAAGGCCTGTCCGATGGAGATATAGACCTGGAAGTCGGCGTCGCCTTCCTGTTTGTTCAGTGGGATGGCGATGTCGGCGCGCAACGGCCCGAAGCCGGTGTAGTAGCGCACGCCGACGCCCGCGCCATAGCTAAGCGTGTCGAGCGGCGGTTCGACGTTGGAACCGGCGGCGCCGCCATCGAGAAAGGCGACATAGCCGAGCGTGTCGCTGGCGCGATAGCGGACTTCGGCGCTCATCTCGAGCAGGGAGCGGCCGCCGACGATCTGGCCTGTGGACTCGCGCGGAGACACGGACTGGTATTCATAGCCGCGGATCGATCCGCCGCCGCCGGCGAAGAACATGCGATCGGGCGGGGCCCCATTTGGGCCGATGATGGCGCCGAGGCGGCCGCGCAGAGCGCCGACGAAATCACCCTCGGTGCCGAAGTCGGAATAGATGCTCGCCTCGCCGCTGAGGCGGCCATAGACGATGTTGGTGTCGCCGGCGGTTATGCCGGGTTCGATCGAGACGCGGGCGCGGACGCCGTTGATGGGGTCGAGAATATCGCGGACGCCGACATATTCGGCCGTTCCTGTGCCGGACAGAACATAGACGTCGCGGCGGCCAGCGCCCTGCGCTTTGGCTTGCGCGTCGAGGATGCTCGCGAAGCCGGCCTCGACGCCGAGAGAGGCGCGCAGGCGCGGCGTGAGCTGTTCGGCAAGCGTGGCGTTGACGTTGGCGCCCGATTGATCGAACGCGTCGGTTTCGAAGTCTTCGACTTCGGCGCCGACTTCGAGAATCCGGCCGTACTTGCCGATGTGGGGCAGGCGGTAGTCGACGCCGGCGCGGCGTTGCAGGGTGGCGACCTGGCCGGAGACTGTGAGCGAGTCGCCCCAGCCGCTGTAATTGCGCAACTCCCATTCGCCATCGACACCGACGCCTTCGCTGGTGGAGGCGGATGCGCCGAGCGCGATGGTGCGGCGTTCGCGTTCTTTAAGTTCGACAGAGACATCACGCGGCGCACCGGCCGGGTCTGCGGCGGGGGTTGCTTCGCCGAACTTCACGGCGGCGCTGTCGAACAGGCCGGTCTCGGCGAGGCGCGAGCGAAACTCATCCAGCTTGGCGGGAGTGTAGCGCTCGTTGGCTTTCCACGGCCGCAGGTTTTCGATGAAGGCCTGCTTCGTGGCGTCGAGACCGGTGATGTTGAGTTTGCCGAAGGAGGCGCGCAAGCCGGGGCGCAGCTTGAAGGCGAGTTCGACTTCGCCGGTGGCGGCGTCCGCGAGCGCATCGACGGGATCGGCGTTCGCATCGGGATAGCCGGCATTGCGCAGGCGGGCGACGAGCGCATCGCCCGCTTCGATGACGGGCTGTGCGCGGGCCGGGATGCCTGCGTCGAGCGGGGCGAGCAGCGTGTTGAGTTCGGTGCGCGTTGTCTCGTCGGGCGAGACGTCGAGATAGTCGATGCGAGCGGACGCGTAGATGAAGAGCGGGCCGGGCGTCACGTTGACGGCGCGGGTGAAGGTGTCGACGCCTTCAGCGACGGGTTGGACGTCAGCCTGGTAGTAGCCTTCGGATTCGAGGAAGGTCGCGACGAAGGTTGCCGTGCGTTCGGCCTGGCGGCGCGCTTCGAACAGCGTCGTGGGCGCGGGCTCTTCGCGCATGATCTGTTTCAGGTCGTCCTGAAGTTTTTCGGGGACGCCGAGGACGGGCACGCGGCCGGCGAGGCCATTCCCCTGTTGCGCGAATGAGGCGGGCGCAAATAGGACATACAGGCTCAGCCCCAGGACCCAAAGGACCCGGACGGCTCGACCATGCTGTCGTCCGCCGAACGCCATTCACACACTCACCGCCATGACCCGGGAGGGGTTTGGCGTTCACATAGGTCGTCGCTGCGCAGGCGACAGGTTTCACGAAGCAAGCATCACGCCGCGGCGACTTCATGGCGATGCGGGATTCACCATGTTGGGGTGAGGTCGCGCCGGGTGGTGTCGCCAGTCCTCAGGCCGCGGCGAAATAGCTGGCCAGGAGCCGGTAATATATCCGGCAAAGCGTTTCGATTTCGTCGACCGGGATGCACTCATCCACCTTGTGGGCCATCTCGTTTCGGACGCCGAGTTCCGCGACCGGGCAGACATCCTTAATGTAGCGCGCATCCGAGGTTCCGCCACCGGTCGTAAGCGCGGGTTCGCGGCCGGTTTCCGCCTTCACCGCGCCGACGATCAGATCGGTGAGTTTGCCCGGCTTGGTATAGAACGCTTCTCCGGTGACGCGCTGGTCGACCGTGACGGTCACACCGCGCTCGGTCGTGCTGATAAGTTTGGAGATGCGCTCCATCAATTGGGCGCCCGTATGGTTCGGGTTGAAGCGGATGTTGAACTTCGCGGTAGCGCTCGCAGGTATGACGTTGTGCGCGGCGTTGCCGACGTCGATGGTGGTGATCTCGAGGTTGGACGGCTGGAAGCCGGGACTACCATCGTCGAGCTTCATGCTGCGGAGCTTCTGCAGCGCATCGAGCAGAACCGGCATCGGGTTGGCGGACTTCTCCGGGTAGGCCGCGTGGCCCTGCTTGCCGACGGCTTTGATGACGGCGTTGAGCGACCCACGGCGGCCGTTCTTGACGATGTCGGCGATGACGTCCTCCGAAGTCGGTTCGCCGACGATGCAGTGGTCGATCGTCTCGCCGTCGGCGATGACGGCGGGCAGGAGGCGGCGGGTGCCGTGAAGGCCGGGGCCTTCCTCGTCGCCTGTGATCAGCAGCGATATGGAGCCCTGAGGCGCGCCATGATCATCGAGGTAGCGCGCGGCGGCGCTGACGAAGGCGGCGATGGCGCCCTTCATGTCCGACGTGCCACGACCGTAGATGATCCCGTTGCGGATCTCCGCGCCGAACGGGTCAACCGTCCAGCCGGCGGTGTCGCCCACGGGCACGACATCCGTATGGCCGGCGAAACAGAGATTCGGGGCGGCCCCGCCGAGGCGAGCGTAGAAATTATCCACGCCCTCGAAATGATAGCGCTTGGTCCGGAAGCCGATCGATTCGAGGGCGTCGGCCAGCACATCCTGGGCGCCATCATGGCAGGGGTTCACCGTGGGCTGGCGCACCAGGGCCTGTGTGAGGGCGATGGGATCGTGCAGGAAATCGGTCATGGCGGGGGTTTAGCGCGGGCCGGTAGTGCTGGGAAGGAACCAGCGAAGCTTCAGGCACTTAACCAGTAGTGCTTGCTTGGGCCGGGTATAGCCCGGTAATATCAATGCTGAACGCTGGCCGCCCAGAACACGCGGCCGGGGACTCGAGGAGAAGATGGGCCAGACTCCCAGCTTCAGCGATCCCTTCGCCCGGCGCGCCGCGCCGGAGGCGAACGGAGTCGCCGTGCCGGGAGGCCGGCCGGACCGGTTCAAGCTGAAGGCCGAGCGGGTGGTGGCGAAGAAATCTGCGCCGGCCGAAATCGAGGACCGGAAGGCGGGTCGGCCGAAGGACGCTTTTGCGACCCAAAAGGCGGGCGCTAGACAGGACCCGTTTGCGCGGCAGCCGCCGCAGGTGAGGGCAGGCGCGCTTGCCGGACTGGCCACGGTTGCCGCCTCGCAGCCGCCGAAAGTCGAGCCTGCGCGGACAGGCCTTCATGTTGTTGCTTCGCAGCCTGCGTTTGCCTCACTCCCGGTTGAGCCGCTGGAGGTGAAGTATCAGGATGTGAAGCGCGAGGAAGCGGCGCGGCGGACGCGGATGGGGAGATCGTCCTCGCTCGTGCTGGTCACCGGGTCTGCAGCCGAGGCTGCTGAAGTCGAAGCGCCGCCTGCGCCCAAGCCCGCGACCGAGGACAGGCCGCCGCCAGGGGCAGCGGCTGCGCCGACACCGCCGCCGCTGGTCATTCCGCCGACGAAGGCTCGCTCGGGTGGAGGGGGCGGCGGAGGCGCCGCTGCACCGCCGCGCGAGCGCTCGTTCACGCAGGATGATTTCGTCGGCATCGTGTTCGGCCTTGCGGTGATTGCGCTGCTTCTGCTCTGGCTGATGCGACCGAAGGAAGGCGGGCAAGAAGACACTGAATTGTTCGGCGCGCAGTTCGCGGCGAATGAACCCGTGACGACGGCGACCGCTCCGGCGCCGCCGCCCGCACCGCTGATCGATCCGTTCGGCAATGCTCCGGTGGACCTGAGGCCGACGGGGCCGATCCCGGCGCCCGCTGCTGAAGATCCGAATGTCAACGTCGCTGAGGCTCCGCCGCCAGCGCCGCCGGCTCAGGCTGCGGTCCCGCCGGTGGCGGCGGCTCCGGCGCCGTCTGCGCCTGCGAAGGCCGCTGTTCCGCCGGTGGCTGTTGCGGATCGCCGGGTGAATGCATGGTTCTGCACGAAGAGCAGCGGCATGACGAAGGCCTCGCAGACTGCGCTCGAGAAAGAAATGGCGACGTTCAAGGCGGCGTTCGCGGGCAAGGAGCTGGTGGTGCGGGGCTATGCCGATACACGCGGCACCAACGTCTACAACGCGGCGCTGAGTGGCGAGCGGGCGAATGTGGTCGCGGATTTCCTGCGCGCGAACGGGCTGACTGTCGTGGACTCGCGCGGGGTGGGCGAACTGGACGGGCTCGACGACAACCAGAACTGCGCGAACCAGCGCCGCGTGGATGTCTTCATCAAGGGCGGGCCGGGCGAGACGCCGAGCCGGGCGTGCGCGCCGGAGCCTGATGTGGAAGCGCTGGCGTGCGGGTGAAGGTGAGCGCGCTCGCGATCAGGGCGGGCTGACGTAAATTGGGTTTCCGATCAGCAGGATCTTGTTCGCCCCGTCTCGGATTTCGGGGCGGATGTAGGCGGATGTGGCGCCGGTTGTGAGCGTGATGCTCACTTGCGTGGGGGCGTTGTCGAGCTGGGGCGTGACGGCGCCGTTGATGGCGAGGTTGTGCGCGACGAGCGTCAGCGTAGCCCCGGCGGGGAGGCCCGAAGCGAGCGTGTTGATCGTGGCGGCTTCGTTCGGACCGAGCGTCATGCGGTCGCCCATGCGAACGGTCTGCTGGCCGGCGTTGGCGCTGATGTCGAACGTAGCGCCGGGCAGGTTTGCGAGGTCGATGAAGACGCGGCCGGAGCGTACGCCGTCGATGATCGCTTTTGGGGATAGGCTGCTGCTGTAGACGGCGGTTACGGGAAAGCCGATCGGCGGTTGCCTTGCGCCAGTGCGGTCTGTGGCGTCGTGATTGTCGCTGCCGCCGATGGCGGTGAGGCGATAGCCCTGTTTCAGAAGGTTGTTCCAGAAGCGGATGCCTGCGGCGGGGCCGGTCGTGCGGACCGAGCTGCCATTGGCGATTTCGATGGCGGTGACGCGCGACCAGTCGGTGTCTGCGGTCCAGCCGCAGCCCATGCAGATTTCGCCGGAGGGCAGGCCGGGATGATTGATCGAGACGAAGGCGTCTTGGGCGGAGGCTTCATCGAAGAGTTTTGCGAGCGTGGGTAGATGTGGGGAGCCGAGCTGGAAATCGAGGAAGCTCGTATTTCCAATGACGTTGGCGTGGCCGAAGAAGCTGGTGATCTCGGTGCCGGGGATCAGCAGGGTGTTGGGGAAGTTGCGTTGCTGCGCGGCGATGTCGGCCAATTGCGTGATGGTGTTGTGGTCGGTGATGGCGATGAAGTCGAGGCCGGCGTCCCGGGCGGCTTCGAATGTGTGGATGGAGGGACATGGGGCGCGGGCGCCGGCGATGGCGCATGACCCATCCGAATGCGCGGTGTGGGCGTGGAAGTCGCCACGGCGCCAGCCGGGGGCGGCGGCGAGCGTGGTCGGCGCGTAGGCGACAGGTTTGGCTGTTGCGGGGACTGGAGTTGTGGAGAGGGTTATGGTCGCCGCATAGCGCGAGGTCTGGCCGTCGCGGATATTGGGGACGCCGAGGATGAGCTTCCATTCGCCGGGTTGGATGGCGCCGGGCCGGTAGGACGGTGTGGCGTCGGATGCGCCGACTTCGATGTGGGCCTTGTTGCCGCCGCTCCAGCCGCGCTGGCCTTGTGGGTCGCGCAAGCCGAGGTCGATGACGGTGCGGTTGTCCTTGTCGTAGGTGAAATCGATGCTGATGCGCGTTGCGCCGGCGGGCACGGTGAAGGGGAGTTCGCGATAGGTCTGGTGATCGGCGCGTGTGATTTCGCCGGTGAGCGTAATGGGTGGCGACGCGGGTGCTGGCGTGGTGGCGCAGGCGGTTAGGGCGAGTGCTGCGGCGATCAGGATGTTGCGCATGAGTCCGTCCTTCGATTTTGGATGGAGCTTAGACCGGCCTCCCGCTTGTGGGCAGGGGTTGGGGTGGGGGCTGTTGGACGGGAGGTTGTTTTTGTGACGGATGGTGTGTGGAACTCGCGTCCCCGCCCGTCCCCACGGGGAGGGGAATGCTTGTTGCGACGGTCGAAAAAAAACGCCGCCCCATTTTTGGAGCGGCGTTCTTGGTAGGGCTCAGTTTCGACTCACCACCTGCACTGCTGGCCCTTGTTCTGTTCCTTCAGCCACGCCTGCAGCGGAGCGAAGTAGGCGACGATGGCGGCTCCGTCGATTTCGCGGGTTCCGGTGAAGGCTTCGAGAGCGTCGGGCCAGGGTTTGCTGGCGCCCATTTCCAGCATCTTCGTGAACTTCGCGCCGACGTCGGTGTTGCCGTAGATCGAGCAGCGGTGCAGCGGGCCGGTCCAGCCGGCCTGTTCGCACGCGGCCTTCTGGAACTGGAACTGCAGGATGAAGGAGAGGAAGTAGCGCAGGTAAGGCGTGTTGCCGGGCACGTGGAATTTGGCGCCGGGGTCGAACGCGTCGGTCGGACGCGGGCCGGGAGGCGTGATACCCTGATATTTCAGGCCCAGATCGACCCAGGCCTGGTTGTAGGTCGCGGGCGTGGTCTCGCCGCGGAAGACCTGCCAGCGCCATTTGTCGACCTTGAGGCCGAAGGGCAGGAAGGCGACCTTCTCGAGCGCGCGGTCCATCAGCAGGCCGATGTCGGCGTCGGCCGACGGGACCTTTGTGATGAGGCCGATCTGCTTGAGATATTCCGGGGTGATCGAGAGAGCGACGAAATCGCCGATCGCTTCGTGGAAGCCGTCGTTGGCGCCATTGCGGAACAGGAAGTCCTGCTTGTTGTAGGCGCGCTGGTAGAAATTGTGGCCGAGCTCGTGGTGGATGGTGGAGAAGTCTTCAGCATTCACCTGCGTGCACATCTTGATGCGGATGTCGTCCACATTGTCGACGTCCCATGCGGAGGCGTGGCAGATGACTTCGCGATCGCGCGGGCGGGTGATGAGCGAGCGTTGCCAGAAGGTTTCCGGCAAGGCGGGCAGGCCGAGCGATGTGTAGAAGGCCTCGCCCGTCTTCACCATCTTGATGGGATCGTATTTCTTCGCGACGAGCACCTTGTTGAGGTCGAAGCCCGGATCGGACGAGGGCGGCGCGACGATGTCGTAGATGCCGTTCCACTGCTGCGCCCACATATTGCCGAGCAGGTCGGCGCGGATCGGGCCGGTCTTGGGCTGGACGGCGTCGCCGTATTTCGCATTCAGCTTGGCGCGCGTGTAGCAGTGGAGATCGTTGTAAAGCGGCTGGACCTGGGTCCACAAGCGCTCGACCGTCTTTTCCATGTCGGCGGAGGGCATGTCGTAGTTCGACAGCCACATGTCGGCGATGTCCTTGAAGCCGAGTTCCTTGGCCCCGGCATTGCCGATCTCGATCATGCGCTGGTAGTCGGGTTTCATCACGGGCGAAATGGCGTGCCAGCCTTCCCACATGGCTTTCAGGATTTTCGGATCACGGGATTCAGAAAGCACGAGCGAGGCTTCTTCCAGCGTGAGCGGCGCCTTCGGGTCGCGCGCCTCTTCCTTGCCGCGGGAACGATTGATGATGTTGAGGACGGCCTTGACGTCGAACTTGCTGTCATCGAGCGCGACCTTGCCCTTGCCATAGGTCGACTGCAGGTCGGTCATGATGGTGTTGAGTTCGTCGGCGACGGCCTTCTGTTGCTCGGGCGTGCCGGTGGACGGGGCTGGCATCACCATCCCGGCTTTCAGGATGTCCATCTTGCGCTTCTGCTCAGGCGTCATGGGCACGCCTTCGAACTTCTTGGTCTCGTTGGCGAGACGGACGGAGATCAGCGTGCCGGCCGAGCCGGCCCAGGCGTTGAGCCAGTCGGTGTCCTCAGTGATGAAGTTCGCGTTCACCCAGGCGATGCGATAGGCGTAATCGCTGTAGTCCATCAGCTCCTTTTCGGCGGCGGCGAGGAAGGCTGCTGGATCGGGTTTCGGCGCGGGGGCGGGGGCGGCGAGCTGAGCTACAGGCGTGGGTGCGAGAACAGCGGGTTCGGGCGTGCTGGTGCAGCTTGAGAGAAGAAGTGCGCCGATCGCGGCGCCGCACAGCAGAAACTGTCTCATGTCGCGGTCCTAATTGGAAAGTTGGGCCCTGATGGGTCGGCGCAAAGACTAATCGCGCACGGTGCCCGGTCAACCAGCAGGAGAATTGTGCATAGCGCGCAACGGAAACCGCCCCGGAATTGCTTCCGGGGCGGCTTTGTCGTCCAGATTTAGAAGAACCTACTTCCCGTTGGCTGTGGAGGCCGGGGTCGCGAGCGGTGTCGCCTGGGTCGGGTTGCCGCCGAGGGCTGCGTGCAGCGTGATCCACTGCTCGAGGCGGGCGCGGCGGTTGGCGATGAGCGCGCTCTCGGCAAACTCGGCGCTGTTGCGTACAGTGAACAGGTTGAGCAGGCTTTCCGAACCTTCCTGATATTTCAACTCGCCGAGGCGCAGCACTTCTTGTGCGGCGGTAGACGCTTTCTGCAGGGCAGCGTTACGCGAGGCCAGCGTGTCCAGTGTGTCGATCGCGCCGACAATGTCGCCATAGGCGTTGATGATCGTCTGGCCGTAACGCTCAAGAGCCGCGCGCTCCTGCGAGTTGGCGGCCTTGACGCGGGCGTCGACAGCGCCGCCGTCGAAGATGATCTGCGCCAGTGAGGCGCCGATCGAGAGCGCCAAGCCGTCGAAGTCAAACAGGTCGACGGTCGAGTTCTGAGTGTTCTGCAGGCCGAGCGACAGGTCAGCGTTGAGTTGGGGCCAAGGCGCCATCGAGGCGATGCGCGTGTTGGCGAAGGTCTGAATCATGTTCAGTTCGGCCGCGACAACGTCGGGGCGCGAACGTACGGTGAGTTCCGGCAGGCCGAGCGGCGGGGTAGCCGGCGGCTCGGGCAGGGTTCCCGTGATCGCCAGCTTGTTCTGCGGGAAACGGCCAAGCGCGAGTTCGAGCGCGCGCACAGCCGACCGCAGCGAAGCTTCCGACGCGATGACCGAGTCTTCGGCCTGGGCGAGGTTGGATTCGCCAAGCACCAACTCGTCGCGGGCGATGGAGCCGGCGTCGAAGCGGGTCTGCGTGATGCGGAAGGTCTGGCGCTGGCGGTCGATCGACTGACGGTCGAGCGCGAGCTGAAGTTGGCCTTCGATCACCGAGAAGTAGGCGCGGGCGACCTGTGCCGCGATCTGGCGGCGGGTCTGTTCATAGACGGCCTCTGTCGAGCGCAAGCCGGCGGCCGACGCCTGTATAGAGGCGTTGAGGTCGCCCATGATGTCGACGTCGTAGGTGGCCGACAAGGCGAACGAATATTGGTCGACATTGTTGCCGAGATCGTCGGTCAGCGCGGAGGTGCGCGCGCCGACAGATCCGCCGACCTGCGGGAAGAGTCGCGAACGCGTCGACTGCAGCGCGTATTCTGACTGGCGCACGCTTTCGATCGCGGCGCGCAGCGAGCGGTTGTTTTCGAGCGCTTCGCGTACATAAGCGACGAGCTGCGCGTCGTTGAAGACGCCGTAGTCAGCAATGGTTGCCGAGGCGTCGCCCGTCATCTGGGCGACGGTCCAGTCGGTGGGCATGCCGGCGCGCTTGGCCGACATGGCTTCGAACGCAGGTTCTGCGATGGGGAGGTGACCGCACGCGGATGCGAGAACGGCCAGGGCGCCCGCGGACACGCCGCGGGTCATGTTGTTTTTAATCATATCTGAGCGCCTGGATTGGATCGAGTTGAGCTGCCCTACGGGCGGGGAAGAAGCCGAAGATCAGACCGACGGAGGCCGCAGCCCCCAGTGCCGTCGCAACGATGATGGGGGAAACCACCATTGGCGCCTGAGACAGCTGTGCGTAACCAAGGACGCCCAGCCACCCAATCGCCATGCCAATGACCCCGCCCAGAGTGCAGAGTGCAATAGCCTCGAAGAGGAATTGTAGAAGGATGTCGCCGCCGCGCGCGCCGATCGCCATGCGCAGCCCGATCTCGCGCGTCCGTTCGGTGACGGAGACAAGCATGATGTTCATGACCCCGACGCCGCCCACGATGAGCGAAACAGCAGCGGTAAATGCAAGGAGCGTGCTCATTGTTTCAGCCACAGCTGCGCGCTGCTTTATCATGTCAGCGAAGTTAACAACCATGAAATTGTCCGGTTGGCCGGGCTCTATGCGGCGCCGGTCGCGCATCATGGTGGAGACCTCTTCCTGCGCCTCGGCGACGTCATAGCCGTCCTGAACGAGGATCTGTATGCGCGAAACGTGACGGGAAACCCAGCGATTGCCGCCCGTTATCCGATTTCTAACCATGCTTAACGGACCCACGAGCGTGTCATCGCGGTCAGGCCCCATGCCGCCACCGCCGCCCTGGCCCTTTGACTCGAGCACGCCGATGACTTCGACGGGCACGCTGTTGACGCGAATACGCTGGCCCACAATGTTTCCACCCGGAAACAGGTTCTTGGCCGCGGTTTTGCCAACCACGACGACGGCGGCGCCGCCCTGTGCTTCCTGTTCGCTGAACGCGCGGCCCTCATCGACCTTCCAGTTGTTGACCTCGAAGAATGATGCCGTACCGCCCTGTATGTTGGTGACCCAATTCGCCTCTTCGGAGACTGCATTCGCCTGACCGGAGAGTATGCCGGTCGCGGACTCGACGAAGGGCAGGTCGGCGACGGCGGCGACATCCGTCTCATTGAAGGGCCGGCCGGAGCCGCCGCCCTGGTTGCGGCCGCCGCGATTCATCGTGCCGGGCTGAAGCGTCAGAACGTTGGTGCCGACGGCGCTGATCTGCTTCTCGATGGCGGCCTTCGCGCCTTCGCCGATCGACATCATGACCATCACCGACGCGACGCCGATGATGATGCCCAGCATGGTCAGCAGGCTGCGCAGCGGGTTAGAGAACAGGGCTTCTGCGGCCGAGCTGGTGGCGACGCCGTACTTCATGCTCAGCCCCCACGCGCGCGCTTGAGTTCGGGATGGGCGGTGTCGGCCTCGACCTTGCCGTCTAGAAAATGAATCTGGCGGGCGGCGTAGGACGCGACTTCGGCTTCGTGCGTGATGACCACGACGGTGATGCCTTGGCGATTGAGATCCTGCATCAACTGCATGATCTCGACTGTGGTTTTGCTGTCGAGTGCGCCGGTGGGTTCGTCTGCCAGGAGAATGCGGGGGCGATTGGCCAGCGCACGGGCGATGGCGACGCGCTGCTGCTGGCCGCCCGAAAGTTGCATTGGCCGGTGATCCATGCGCGAGCCCAGGCCGACCATTTCGAGGCATGCGCGGGCGCGGGCGTCGATATCGCCGACATCCTTGCGGGCATAGCGCAGGGGCAGGCGCACGTTCTGGAAGGCGTCCTGCCGGGGCAGGAGGTTGAATTGCTGGAAGACGAAACCAAGCGTCTCGTTTCGCAGATCAGCGAGTTCGTCGCGATTCATTTCCGACAGCGCCCGCCCATTGATCCACATCTCCCCGGATGTGGGGCGGTCAAGCGCGCCGATCAAGTTCATCAGCGAGGACTTACCCGAACCAGATGGACCCATAATCGCTACGAATTCGCCCTCATGGATATCCAGCGTTACGCCATCGAGGGCGCGTACTTCCTGGTCGCCCATACGGTAGATCCGCGTCAGGTCGCGGCAAGAGATGATGGGGCGCGTGGCTGCCATGTCTTCTCTTTCCGGCCTAAGGCTTGCCGGCAGTGTTGGCGCGGACGACGAATGTGTCGCCCTCCTTCGCGCCACGAATGATCTGGGCGTTAGAACCGTCTGAGAGTCCCAGCACCAGCTGGTGACGCTCAAGCTCTCCGGTCGCGCCGATGCGATAGACGGTGACGCGCTTCTGTGACTGCATTTCCGACATGCCCTTCGCGACGGCGGCGTATTCCTCTTCGCTCAGGTTGCGGCGGAAGACGGCTTCCTGTGTCTGTTGCATCTTGGCGCGGCGTTCCTGTCCGGCCTGTTGTTCAAGGATGCCTGGGGGCGGGCCGAAGCCGGGGCCGCCCACAATGCCGCCGGCCGGTTGCGGTTGTGCAGGGCGCGCGACAGAGGCCATCGCCTTCTGCATTTCATCGCGCATCTCGCCCATGATCTTTTCGGCGCGCTCGGGGTCGATGCCGGCTGTCTTGAGTATTTCTGGGAGTTGGCCTTGCGGTCCGCCGAAGCCGCGACCGCCGCCTGGGCCGCCGCCGCTGCGCTGTCCGCCGCCTTCGCCGGGGCCGCCTGCTTGCGCAGCGCTGGGTCCGCCAGCGCCCATTGCACCGTCACGTTGGCCGCCGCCTTGTTGGCTTGGGCCATCGCGCGTTTCGGCGCGCATGGCTTCCATCACTTCCTTCGGCGGCTGGAAGCGCGTCGCATCATAGGCGATACGCAGCACGTCCGTGACGCGGTCGGCGGTGATCTCGACGTTCGCGGTCATGCCGGGCAGAAGTTTGCCATTCGGGTTGCGCGCATTGACCACCACCGTGTAGGTGACGACGTTCGCGGCCTCCGTCCCGAGCTGGCGTACCTGCACGACGGCGCCCTGAAAGCGTTCGCCGGGGAAAGCATCGACGGTGAAAACGACGGGGTCGCCATTGTCGATGCCGCCAATATCGGATTCGACGACCGCAGCCTCGATCTCGATCTGCGACAGGTCGGCGGCGACGACGAACAGGCTCTTGATCGACTGCGATGACTGGATGGTCTGGCCAACCTCAACGTCGCGGCCGAGGATCGCGCCATCGATGGGCGAGCGCACTTTTGTGCGCTCGAGGCGCGTGCGGGAATCGCTGACGGTAGCTCTCGCGGTCTCGAGGCCAGCGAGGGCAGACTTCAGCGAGACTTCTTCGGACTGCAAGGTCAGCTTCGCGTTGGTGTAGCTCTGCTCGGCGAGTTCCCAGGCCTGCTGGGAAATGGCCTGCTGGTCGAACAGGGCCTTCTGGCGGGTGAAGTTCTTCTGCGCGACATCGAGCGCGACTTTGGCGCGATCGATCGCGGCGCGGCTGGTGTCGACGGAGGCTTCGGACTGGCGCAGGCGGGCGAGGTTCTGGTCCAGCGTGTTCTGGAATGTCTCCGGATCGACTTGGGCGAGGACCTGATCCTTTTTGACGCGATCGTTGAAGTCGACATAGATCGCCGTGATCTTGCCGGAGACTTCCGAGCCGACATCCACCTTCTCGCGCGGCTGCACGGCGCCGGACGCGGAGATGACACGGGCGACGTCGCCCTTGCTGACGGCAACCGTTTCATACGCATACTTGCCGATCGCTGTGTTGGCGCCGCCGCCGAACGTCAGCGCCGCCGCCCCGATCGCCACGATGACGGCGCCCGCGACCCCGACCAGAATTTTCTTGTCCATCTTAGCTTTCCGCTCACCGGCCGACCCCGGCACGCCCGCGCCTTATTATGCGACCTTAAATGAACAGCGCTGGTACTTCCGTCCGCGTCTCACGCAAAATTCAAAGTGGTAACAACCTGTCGCAAGCGTCTAAACGTCGAAAAACAAAGGCTTTCTGCGTGGCGGTACGCCGCGTTTGACGCACTCTCCCCCGGGGGGATAATGCTGCGAGGGACGGATTGCCGGTTCGGTGTGTGACGAGCGTAGTCATGGTGAAACTCAGGTCAGGCTGGGCGGCGGCGTGCTGGAGCTGAGGGATGTCACTCGTGCGGCCGGCCGGGAGCCGGTGCTGTCACGGGCGAGCCTTGTCCTGTCGCGTGAGACGCCGAGTGCGATTGTGGGGCTCTCCGCCTACGAACGCGACATGCTGATGCGGCTTCTGGCTGGTGTGGAAAAGCCCCAGTCGGGATCGATCAAGCTTGACGGCAAAGACATCGCGCAGGCGCGGCGCGAGAAGGGCAAAGTCGTCCGCATCGATGCGCAGGTGCAGCCGAAGCCGGTGAAGGCTGGCAAGCCAACAGGCGATGCGGGCGCGAAGGTGCGGCAGGCGATCGCGAAGGCGCGGGCTGAGCGGCCGAAGTTGATTCTGCTGGATGCGCCATCGACCGGGCTGCAGCTCGAGGCGCGTGAGCAATTCCTGGCCGATTTCAAATCGCTGCTGGCGGATACCGGCGCCGTGATTGTGCTGGTTGCGGGTGATGCGGATGAAGCGCTTGGTCTTGGCGGGAATGTCGTGGTTCTGCATCGCGGCGAGATCGTTCAGTCGGGTCCGGCGGCGGATGTGTTCGCGCATCCTGCCAACCTCAAGGCGGCGGTGGCGACATCCTTTCCGATGCTCAACACGCTAACGATGCAGGCGCGCAATGGCCGCGGCGTGCTGGCCGATGGGTCGAGTTTTCAGCCGCCCGACGAGTTGCGGCTGCCGGATGATGGCCGCTGCACAGTGGCTTTCCATCCCGACGACATGACGTTGGCCCGGGCTGGCGCTGGATGCCTCCGTTTCGTGGTGCGGGCGGCAGGTGAGGAAATCGTCGCAGGCCGGCGTTTCGTTCGTGTGACTTTTGCCGACGCAAGCTGGCTGACGCCCGAGGATGCAGCGGCGCCGCACGCCGGGGCGATCCTCAACGCTTTCGTCGATCGCTCGCGATTGATGGCGTTCGATGCGGGCGGCAAGGCGATCAGCTGATCGTCAGCCAAGGCTCTTGAGCGCCGCGGCGGGGCGCGCGGCGGCTTGCGGCGCGATCTCGCATTTCAGGAATTCATCGAGCGGCATCGGCAGGCCGATAGCGCCTCCCTGCACAGCGTCCGCGCCCATCGACTGAAGCAGGCTGAGATTGTCCGCCGTCTCGACGCCATCAACGGTGATCGTCATGCCGAGGCTGTGGCCAAGGTCAATGACGGATTTCAGGAGAAGATCGCCGCAATTGCCGTGCGCCATGGTCGCAATGAACATGCGGTCGATTTTCAGCTCGCGCGCGGAAATGTTGCGCAGCGATGCAAGCGAGGAGGAGTTCGCGCCATAGTCGCCGATCGCGATGCCGACGCCCGCATCGCGCAGGTTTTGCATGACCTCGATGGCGCGCGCCTCATCCACGGCGGCAATAGCGCCGGCGATCTCGAAGCACAGGCGGGCGCCTGAGCGGCGGATCTGGCGATGGGCGCGCTCGGCGAAGTGCGGGCTGGCGATCAGGCTGGCGGGGATCGTGATCGACACGACGATATCGCGGCCGGCTTCGCGCATGCGGCGCTGGTCGGTGATGGCGCGGGCGATCCACCATTCGGTCAGCGGGCGGATATGGCCGGTCGTGGCGGCTATGGCCAGGAAGCGATCCGGCGTCAGGAGACCGAGGTTCGGATGGCGCCAGTGCGGCATGGACGTCGCGGCGAGAATAGTGCGCCGGCGCAGATCGTATTTCGGCTGGTGCGCAAGAAACAGCTCGCCGCGTTCGAGACCCAGCATCATCTCGCGCATGAGCTGGAGCGCGGATGCGGGGTCGTCATAAGCGGCGGCGTCGAAGACGCAAGCGCTCGTGTGTTTCGCGCGGGCGCGGTCGAGCGCGGCTTGCGCGCGTTGCAGCACCGACAACGGTATGTGCGGCGCATCTGCATGGCAGGCGAGGCCGGTTGTGACAGTGATCTCGATGCGATCGTCGCCCAGCCGGGTCGGTTGCGAAGCGATGGCTGCGATGGCTGCGGCGGTTCGTGTTGCGGCGTCGCCGCTTTCGGCCCGAAAGATCGCCACGATCCGATCCGGCCCCGCGCAGCCGACGGAAATCTCGCCATAGGTTGCTGAAATGCGGTGCGCGATGGCGGCCACGAGTTTCGGACAGAGCGTTTCGCCGATCGCGAGGCGGAGCTGGCCGAAATTGTCGACCCCCACCATGACGGCGAACAGCGTGGCCGGATCATTGGCCGCGCGCATGTTCGCGAGGTTCGCTTCCATGGCGCGCATGTTCGGCAGGCCTGTGGCCTCGTCTTCGAAGGCAAGCCGTGCGATGCGCATGTCGCGTTCGGCGAGGCGGCCGGACACCAGGTTGAAGCTGGAGGCGAGCGTCGCCGTTTCGTTACGGCCCTTCACGCGGACTTCAACACGTTCGCCATCGGCCGCGCGCGAGAGGGCGTGGCTGACTTCCGTGATCGTGCGCGCCACGCGATGCGCGACGAGCACCTTCACAACGACATAGGCGAGCAGTCCGGCGAGCGCTGCGGCGCTCACGGCCGGCATGGCGGCGATCTGCGCCAGGAACGCAGCTACGAAAACCAGCGCCATCGACGTGATGGCGCAGACAGTGGCGATCTCGGTGGACAGGCGTCTGAACACAGGCGTGCTTTCTGCTGCAGACGCACACGTTGGCAGGCGGTGCTGAAGGCCGCGTGAACGCCGTGCTAATAGTATATGAATGCGCCGGACCCTGACGCAGAGTCTATTGCGCGGTCTTGCCGTGTGCCGGCGGAAAAATCTCAAGCAGCGCAGCGTGCATTACGATCCGCCATTGTTCGGGATCGTGACCCGCGGAGAGGTAGAGGCCCGACGCGTCGTATCCGCCCTGCGTCAAAACGGCCTCGGCCGCCTTGGCGGTTTCGAGGAAATGCGGCTCGTACAGACCTCCGGCAAAGCGGAAGCGGGCGCGAACGCCCGGCGCAAGGTCGCTGGCCGAGATCGGCGCGATGCCGGGCGACATTGGAATGGCGTAGGCGTAAACGTCGGGATGCAGCAGGCCGGCCCACAGCGCGAAGACGCCGCCGCTGGAATAACCCGCGACCACGCGATCCTCGCGGCGCGCTGAAGCGCCAAACTCCCTTTCCGCATAGCGCGTCAGTTCAGCGGAAAAGAATTCCATGTGCTGGTCGAAGCGATCTCCGGCGCCGTCGCGATAACGGATGTATTCGGCCGAACGCAGGTCCGCGCCGTATTCAGTCGGCGCAACGCCAATGACGGCGCGCTTGCCCGACTCCGCGCTGATCAAGACGATCGGCTTGATCTCGCCGGCGAGGATCATGGCCTCGACCATTGGCGCATACATGTTGGCGGAATTGTCGGCGAGGAAGATGGCCGGCCATGTCTTCTCTTTCGACCAGCCGGGCGGGAGATAGATTCTGACCTTGCGCGTCTCGCCAAGCGCTTTGCTGGCAAGCTCGCGGTCGAACAGCTGGCCCGCAAGCTGGTCCTCGGAAATCTGGTGGGGCCCTGCAGGCGCGTCTGGTCCATGGAAGGTCAGGATGTCCGCCTCGGGCGTCCGCTCATCCTTCACGACGAAGAGCGACAGCATGGCGCGGTCGATGCCGCCAAGCCGGCGTCGCGCCGCCCAGAAATCGCTGTCGCCGAGCCGCGTCATCGCAAGCTGCAGCGAGCAGCATACATCGACTGCGGGCTCGCTCGAATGCGCCAGCATTGTCAGCTCGTCGCCTGCGACATCGAACCGGAATGTCGCGCCATCGAGCCGCTTGCCGGCGCTCGCCGCGCTGATGTCCCCGATGCCAAGCGCGCAAAAATCGACCATCCGTCTTGATAGCGCGACCACCGTGGCGTTGCCGCCTGATCCGGGCGCGGCCATCCACTCGACAAGTTCACAGCGCGCATTGTCGCCGACCTGTCGGCGGACATTGGTCAGCATGCCGACCACGTTTTCCGGCATGCCGGGATAGGAAACGCGTACGCCTTCGCTGATCCGTTCGCGTTCCTCGCCCACGGGCACGTCGTAGGGCGTGTCGCTCAGGTCCGCTTGCGGGTTTGCAGGTTCGCACGATGCGAGGGCGGCGAGCGCTGGCGCCGCCAGCCAGACCAGCCACTTCACCTGTTTGTCCTCCGCACCGCGGAGGCGCACCGGCGCCACCGTCTGAAAGACTGCCTATGGTCTCGGGCAAATGTCCACAAACAACAAGGTTATCGCTGCTTGTAAGGGTCCGGCCCGCCGTCCGCTATGAAGCGGTCGATATGGGCCTTCAGAACTGGCAGCGGCGCCGAGCCGAGGTGAAGAACCGTGTCGTGGAAATTGCGAATGTCGAATTTCGCGCCCAAGGCGGCTTCTGCTTTCTTTCGCGCCTCCACGATCGCCATCTCGCCGAGATAATAGCTCAGCGACTGAGCGGGCCACGAAATGTAGCGATCAACTTCGGTCGTGATCTCGTGCTCGGCCAGCGCGGTGTTCTCGCGAAAGAAGGCCTGCCCCTGATCGCGCGTCCAGCCTTTGGCGTGGATGCCGGTGTCGACGACCAGCCGCGCTGCGCGCCACATCTGGTAACTGAGCATGCCAAATTTTTCGTAGGGCGTTTCGTACAGCTCCATCTCTTCGCCCAGCAGCTCGCAGTAAAGCGCCCAGCCTTCGCCGAAGGCGGAGATGTAGGTCTTGCGGCGGAAATCCGGCATGCCCTCATGCTCATCCGCCAGCGGCATCTGGAAGGCGTGACCTGGCGCACCTTCATGAAGCGTCAGCGCGGGCAGGGAATAGAGCGCGCGGGAGGGCAGGTTGTAGGTGTTGACCAGATACTGGCCCGGTCCGCCGCGGCCAGCCGTATAGAAGGGCGCGATGTCGTCCGGCACCGGAACGACACCGAAACGCGAACGGGGCAGGCGACCGAAGAAATATTTCGCCTTGCCGTCGAACTTCTTCGCTATCCATGCCGCGCGCATCAGCAACTCGTCCGGCGTCTTCGCGTAGAATCGCGGGTCGGCGCGCAGGAAGGCGAGGAAGGCGGGCAGATCCCCGTTGAAGCCTGCCTCTTTCGTTACATCATTCATGCGCGCACGAATTTTCGCGACTTCGGAAAGCCCGATTTGATGGATCTCGTCCGGCGATAGCTTCAGCGTCGTGTATTCGCGGATCTGCGCTGCATAATAGGCCTCGCCATCCGGCAGCTTCGTCGCGGCGATTTCTGTCGTCGTCTTGGGAAGATATTCATCGCGGAAGAAGGGCAGAAGGGCCCGGTAAGCCGGGAACACTTTGTCCGCGATCGCCGCCTTGGCCTGCGTCTGCAGTTCCGCGCGTGTTGCGGCGGGGATGCTCGCTGGCAGGGACAGGAAGGGTTCATAGAACGAAGACTGCTCCGGCGTCTTGCCTTCATAGACGGAAGAGATGGAGGCGGTGCGCCCGTCCAGCGTCACGCGGGGCGGCGTAAAACCGCGCGCGAGACCGAGGCGCATATTGGCGGTCTGCTCGGCAAAATATCGCGGCACGTCGTTCAGCCGCTCGATCCACGCGCGCGCCTGCTTTTCGCTGCTGAACGCCCTGGGGCCATAAGCGGCGACGCTGGTCCAGAATGTCGTGTCGGCGTTGAGCGGCTTTTCGTATTCGCGGAAGTCGATCTGTGCGATGCGCACCTCGATCTGGTCGCGATAGATGGCGAGATTGATCTGTGCTTCAGGCGACAGCGTCGCCACATCCAGCGCATCAAGCTTCGCGATGACGTCCTTCATGTAGGCGTGGCGTTCGGCCTGAGATGCGGGGTCGACCTTCGACCAGCTGCGCGGCGCTGTTTCGTCGTCAGAGGATTCCTCATCCGCATCGGGATCAAGGGTTGTCCGCCAGGCCCATTCTGCCTCGTAGATCGCCCGCAAGCGCGCGTCGGCAGGGGATTCGCGCAGCGGTCCGCCCGCTGTCGCGCAAGCCGCCAGCACGCCTAAAGCAACGCCCACAAGAATACGCTTCATCTGGAATCCCGACGTCGACGCCCGAACCCTAGCCGGGACCGGGCGTCGTGTCGCGCCGGGACAAACAGGTCAGCGCGTCATGCTGTATTCGTAGTTGTCGACGGTGATCGCCACTACCTGCCAGTCGTCCGCCTTCTCCTTGTGCGGCTGGGCTTCGACCATCACGGTTTTCCCGTTGGAGAGCGCTTCGCGCGCCAGGCCGCGGTCGATAATCCGCTGGATGTGCGGCAGCTGGAGGTCGTACTTCTTGCCTTTGCTATCCACTGAAAGGAGAGGGTGAGGCATCTCCCATTTCAGTGCGGTTATCGTTCCTGTGATCTTGGTTTGCTTGGAGGCGTCGTATGACGTCCATCCATGGTGAGCCCAGGCGGCTCCGGAAATGGCTGCACACGAAAACGCTGCCGCCAACGTTATTGCGATGATCCGCATTGCTTCCTCCTATGCTTAGGTCGGAGGGCCTAATGTTTGATTGTTCCCCGACGCACGGAAGATAGCGGCTTCAAAGTGTAACGGTGATTTCAAACCATTCGCATGCGATCATATTTTCGGGACAACATTTCCACGGACGCTGCGTCAGGTGATGCGCGCTGTTTCTTGACGCAACGTCGTCGCTTCAGCTCTCGCTACGTGAACCTTCTGGTCACCGCATCAGGTCGACATTCTTGCCGTCAACAGTGATGGCGAGCGCCTTCCACTCGTTCGCGTTTTTCGTATGCGGCTGCGCATCGACGGTCACTGACTTGCCGACCGACAGCGCTTCCTTGTTCAGCCCGCGATCGACCATGCGTTGTAGAGGCGACAGCCAGACTTCGAGTTTCTTGCCGCCGCTGTTCACCCACAGGATGGCGTGGGGCTGTTCCCATTTCAGCTCGGCGATCGCGCCGGTGACTTTCTGCTGCTTGGTCGAGTCATAGGATTCCCAACCATGGTGGGCCCAGGCCGTACCCGTGATGGCCGCGCCCGAAAGCGCTACAGCCGCAATGGCCGCGATGATCCGCATTGTTCTTCCTCCTGAATTGCAATGGCGGCCCAGTTTTCTGGATGCCCGCCGTCGCGGCTCAAGAAAGGAAGATAGGGTGTTTCGCGTGTAACGGCGATTTCGAACTACTTCGGCCCGATCATCTTTTCGGGACGAACCAGCTTCGTGAACTCGGCGTCGGTGAGGTAGCCGCCGCCGACAGCCTCTTCACGCAGCGTCGTGCCGTTCTTGTGCGCGGTCTTGGCGATCTTGGCGCACGCGTCATAGCCGAGCCGTTCGTTGAGCGCCGTGACCAGCATCAGCGAGCGCTCGACGCCATGCGCAATGTTGTCGAGGCGCGGTTCGATGCCGACGACGCAGTTGTCGGTGAACGAGATCGCTGCGTCAGCCAGCAGTCGCACCGACTGCAGGAAGTTGTACGCCATCATCGGGTTGAACACGTTCAGTTCGAAATGGCCCTGCGATCCCGCGAACGCGATCGCGGCGTTGTTGCCCATGATGTGGGCGCACACTTGCGTCATGGCTTCGCACTGCGTCGGGTTCACCTTGCCCGGCATGATCGATGAGCCGGGCTCGTTCTCCGGCAGCGCCAGCTCCCCAAGGCCCGCGCGCGGGCCCGAGCCGAGGAAGCGGATGTCGTTGGCGATCTTGAAGCATGAAGCTGCAACCGTCGTGATCGCGCCATGGCTCATTACTATCGCATCGTGCGCCGCCAGCGCCTCGAACTTGTTCGGCGCCGTCTTGAAGGCGAGGCCGGTGATCTCCGCGATCTTCGCCGCCACCAGCTTGTCAAAGCCTTTGGGCGCGTTGAGCCCGGTGCCAACAGCCGTGCCGCCCTGCGCCAACTCCATCAGCGAGGGCAGCGTTGATTTGATGCGCGCAATCCCGTTCTCGATCTGCTTGGCGTAGCCGGAGAATTCCTGGCCGAGCGTCAGCGGCGTTGCGTCCTGCGTATGCGTACGGCCGATCTTGATGATTTTCTTCCAGTCAGCCGATTTCTGCTTCAGCGCCGCGTGCAGGTGTTCGAGAGCGGGGAGAAGGTCGGTCGAGATCTGCTCTGCGCACGCGATGTGCATCGCCGTTGGGAAAGTGTCGTTCGACGACTGGCTCATGTTGACGTGATCGTTCGGGTGCACGGGCTTCTTTGAACCCATCACGCCGCCCATCATCTCGATGGCGCGGTTCGAGATCACTTCGTTAGCGTTCATGTTCGACTGCGTGCCCGAGCCGGTCTGCCACACGACCAGCGGGAAGTGGTCGTTCAACTTGCCGTCGATGACTTCCTGCGCGGCGGTGATGATGTTCTTCGCCAGCTTGTTATCGAGCTTGCCGAGTTCGAGGTTTGCTTCCGCCGCCGCGCGCTTCACAATGCCCAGGGCCCGCACGATCGGGGCGGGCTGCTTTTCCCAGCCGATCTTGAAGTTGCCGAGAGACCGTTGCGCCTGTGCGCCCCAATACCGGTCGGCCGCCACATCGATCGGGCCAAAGGTGTCGGTTTCGCTACGGGTCTTTCCGGCCATCAGTTAAGCTCCCAGCCTTGTAAAACGTGAAAAATATGCGCTGGGACTAGACCCAAGCGCCGCCGGGATCAATGGTCAGCGCCGGGGCCCGCGCGGCCGGCGAGACAGGATGCAGCTTGAACGGCGATAGAGAGACCGATGGCGCAAGCTGGACCCGGCACAACAAGGTGTGCGCCCGTCTCGCCAAGGACGGGTCACTCGAAGTGCAGGTCGAAGGACTCACCACGCAGGCGAAATACTACAAGCCGCTTTTGAAGGAGTTCTTCCGGCTGCATTTCCCGGTCCGCCCGCGTTGGGGCGACTGGTCGGCGCACATCGCCATGGAATTCACTGGCGATCCGCCGCACATGGATCTCGACAATCTCGCCAAGGCGATGCTCGATAGCGCGGTTGGTTCCGCCTTCCACGATGACAGTCAGGTCGCGCGCTTGCTCGTCGAACGCCGCCGCGCCGAGCGGGAAGGCGTGTGGATGCTGCTAGCTCAGATGCCGTCCGTCTAGATATTCTTCCGCACGCCGCGCAGGAAGATCTGCACAGCGCGACGGGCGCGGGTCTCGATCAGGTGCGGCGGCATCGTCGCGTTGTTCATGACGAGAAGCTTGAACCCGGAATCCTGGATGACCATGCCGAACAGCATGGCGGCCGCGTCATTCGGATCGTCGATCTGGTATTTCGCGCCGACAACGGGGGAGGCGAGCCAGGTGGCCAGCTTCTCGCGCGGAAAGCCCCTCGGCTTCGAGGCGGTCATCAGTTCCGGGTAGCGGCGCACTTCCGAGATCATCAGGCGCGCCAGCGCCATCGACCGCGGGCTGGTGAAATGCGTCATCATCCGAACGAGCATGCCGTAAAGTTCGAGCTCGATATCGTCGCCGGCCTTGGGCGGCGCAAACTCCCCCATGTCGGCGACGTTTTCGATCAGCAGCGCACCCAGCAATTCGACCTGGCTTTTGAACTGGCGGTAGATCGTCTTCTTGGACATGCCCGCCTGCTGGGCGACGGCGTCCATGGTCGCGTGTTCAGGCGTTCCGTCGAGAAAGATCATCCGGGCGGCCGCCAAAATTCGCTCGCGAGGTGAGTTGTTGTCCCCGGGGTCTTGGACGATCTGCATTGGCGCTCCGGGTAGGCAAAACGTGATCTACTTAACGCGATCACCATCTTTCCCTTGTATAACAGAATGAGATAGGGAAACGCTATAGTTTCCAAGTTTGGTTGTGATGGGCCTTTTCTACAACAGCTCGGCGGACGGAGAAGCTGCGCCTGAAGCCACGGGCGGCAAACGGGACACCGCGTCCCGGATTGGCATCGCGACTTCCGTTACGTCAGGTGAATTAACGTCGGGTGCTGCAAAGAACGACAGGACCATCAAAAAATTCGACAAGTCAGGTAGTATCTTGAAGTCGTCATTCGTCTTGAAAACGAAGCGGCAGTCAGATCCAGAACGCCTGTTGCACGTAGAAGATACTGAATCCGCCTCCTCCGCCTCCTCCTCCGACGCGCAAGGACAGAAAAAAATGCTGACGCGCAAAAAGCTGACATCCGCCGCCGCGATCACCGGCGCGGGCTTCATGATGCTTGCCCTGCACTCATGCGGGCAGAAGCCGGCGCCTGCCGAAGAAACGGCCGCCGCCAAACCGGCGGAGGCGGGCGCTACGCAGGCGATGCGGGTGTCGCGCGTTGAGATGCGCGATCTTGCTGACGAATTCGTGGCCTCCGGCCGCCTCGTCGTGCGCGAAGAAGCCGCCGTGGGTTCCGAACTTCCCGGATATCGCGTTGCGGCGGTGTACGTCGATGAAGGCGACTGGGTGAAGCAGGGGCAGGCGATGGCCAAGCTCGACGACGCGCTGCTGCAGGCGCAGATCGCCCAGGCCGAAGCCACGCTCGCGACACAGAAAGCCTCGCTCGACTTCAAGAAAAGCCAGCTAGCCCGAGCCGAATCGCTCGAACAGGAAGGCGCCTTCTCGAAGGAGCTTCTTGAGCAGCGCCGTATGGAAACGGCTGGCGCGCAGGCCTCGCTCGCCGCCTCGCAGGCGCAGGTCAATGAGATAAAAGTGCGCCAGTCGCGCATGACGCTTCGCGCGCCTGTCGCCGGCATGGTGCTCCAGCGCGCCATCCGCCCCGGCGAAATTTCCACCGTCGCCGCCGCGACGCCGTACTTCCGCATCGCGCGCGACGGTCTGATCGAACTCGACGCTGAAATGCCCGACGCAAAGCTCGCCCTCCTCAAGGAAGGCAGCGACGCCACCGTCACGCTCAGCACGGGCGAGGCGATCCAGGGCAAGGTGCGCTTCGTCTCGCCGCGCGTCGATCTTAACACCAGCCTCGGCCGCGCCCGTATCCAGCTGCCGTTCGACAAGGCGCTGCGTCCCGGCTCGTTCGCACAAGCCCGTTTCGGTTCGTCGACCTCGGGCGTGCTTACCGTCCCCGCGAGCGCCGTCCGTTATGAAGCGGGCGGCCCGTCGGTCATGCTCGTCAGCGAAGACAACAAGGTGAAGCAGGTTCCGGTGAAGCTCGGCGAACGGACGGGCGATTATGTCCAGCTCGTCGAAGGCCCGGCCGCCGGCTCACGCGTTCTTGCGGTTGGCTCGTCCTTCACGCTCGACGGCGACGTGATCCAGCCGATTGAAGAGGGCACAGCCCAGCAGGCGACCGCACCCGGAGGCAAATAGCCATGAACCTCCCGATTTCCAGCTGGGCGATCCGCAACCCGATCCCGGTTGTGGTCGCCTTCACGCTCATGATCGTCGCCGGCGCGTATTCGTATTCGCGCCTACCGATCAAGCAGTTCCCTAACATCTCCTTCCCGATGGTTGTCGCGACCGTCATTCAGGAAGGCGCAGCGCCAACCGAACTCGAGAACCAGGTCACGCGCCTGGTCGAGAACTCGATCGCGAGCCTGCCGAACATTGAGACCCTGCAGTCGACCGTCACGCTTGGCGTCTCAACCACCATCATACAGTTCGAGATCGGCATCGATCTCCAGAAGGCCAAGGACGACGTTGAAGCGCGGGTCAACCAGATCCGCACCGAACTGCCTCAGTCGATCCAGCCTCCCATCGTAAACGCGCTCGACTTCACCGGCGGCACGCTGATGACGTTCGCCGTCGCGCACCCGACCATGTCGGGCGCCGACCTGTCCTGGTTCATCGACGACCGCATCGCGCGCGACATGCAGTCCGTGAAGGGCGTCGGGCAGATTTCGCGCGTCGGCGGCATAAACCGCGAGATCAACGTCACGCTCGATCCAACGCGGATGTCCTCCCGCGGCGTCACCGCGGCGGATGTGAACACAGCGCTGCAGCGCTCTTACCGCAACTATGGCGGCGGTCGCGCCGAAGTCGGCGGTTCCGAGACCACGACGCGCGTCATCGGCGAAACACTCACTGTCGAGGAATTGCGCGACCTCACCATCCCGCTACGCGGCGGCACGTCCTATGCGAAACTCTCCGATGTCGCCGATGTAGGCGATGGCTCGGCCGAAATCCGCTCCTTCGCGCGTCTCAACGGCCGCCCTGTCGCGGGCTTCAACGTCGTCAAGGTCGACGACGCATCCGAGGTCGATGTCGAGCGCGGCGTCCTTGAATCGATCGCTCGTCTCGAAGCCGCCAATCCGGGGTTGAAGATCACCAAAATCTTCTCGATGACCGACGACACCAAGGCCAACTTCCACGCCACCGAGGCCGTGCTGGTCGAAGGCATGATCCTCGCCGCCCTCGTCGTGTTCCTCTTCCTGCGCGACTGGCGCGCCACCGTCATCGCGGCGCTCGCCATGCCGCTGTCGCTTATCCCGACTTTCTTCGTGATCTCGCTGTTCGGCTTCTCGCTGAACATTGTCACGCTGCTCGCCCTCACGCTCGTCATCGGCATCCTTGTTGATGACGCCATCGTGGAGATCGAGAACATCCAGAAGCGAACGCTGGCGGGCTACACGCCCTTCCGCGCCGCCATGGAAGGCGCCGACGCGATCGGACTCGCCGTTCTGGCGACCACGGCTTCGATCGTCGTGGTGTTCCTGCCGACCTCCTTCATGGGCGGCATGCCGGGACAGTTCTTCATCGAGTTCGGCATCACGGTCGCCGTGGCCGTCGTCTTCTCGCTGCTGGTCGCGCGCTTTGTATCGCCCTTGATGGCGGCTTACTTCCTCAAGCCGACGAAGCATGATCACGGCGATGTGCGCAGGCTCCCCGCTTTCTACGAGACGTCGCTGGCCTGGGCGCTGCGCCATCGCCTCATCGCGTCGGCGTTTGGCGGCCTGTCTTTTATCGCCACCATCTTCTTCGTCGGCATTCTGCCCAAGGGCTTCATCCCGACGGAAGACCCCGGCTACATCATGTTCAACATCTCTGCGCCTCCGGGATCGACCCGCGCGCAGATGGAGCGCTCCGCGACCGAACTGAACGACCTGCTGATCAAACAGCCTGACGTCGAGAACGTTTTCATCTCGATCGGCACGGGCGGGGCAGGCGGTCAAGCGGCCGCGGCTGGCGGCGGCGGTGGCGGCTCAGGCCTCACCTCGGGCTCAGCCACAGTCGTCATGCGCGACGGCCACAAGATGTCGACGGAAGAACTCAAGCAGCATATCCGTCCATACTTGAAGCAGATCGCCGATATCCGCGTTACGGCGCTGATGAGCGGAAGCGGCCCCGGCGGGTCCGACGTCAACATCCTGCTCACAAGTGAAGACAGCGCCGCGCTCGACAAGGCGCAGCTCGCTCTGCTCAACGAGATGAAGGATCTTCCCGAGATCCAGAATCCGCGCCTGTCGCCGGAACCTCCTGGTCCTGAGCTGATCATCCGCCCACGCACGGAGGAGGCTGCTCGCCTCAACGTGTCGACGGATGCGATCGCGCAGGTCGCGCGTGTCGCGACGTCTGGCGAATTCGAAGCCAACACGCCGAAATTCTCGGAAGGCGAACGCCGCCTGCCGATCCGCGTGCGCCTGCCGGATTCGATCCGCAACGATCTGTCTGAGCTGTCCCAGCTTCGCGTGCCGACCCTAAATGGCGGCTTCACGACGCTGGGCGCTGTCGCCGATCTCACCTACGAGGCTGGCCCGGGCAATATTCAGCGCCTTTATCGCAAACGCATGGCGTCCGTGCAGGCCGACTTCGCGCCGGGCAAGTTGTCTGGTGACGCGACCGAGGCCGTCGACAACACCAAGACCATGCAGGAAATCCTAGCCGGTGAAGAAGCTGGCACAGGCGTGGTCACACGCGCCCGCGTCGGCAACGAACAGGCCCAGATGCAGATGTTCGGCGGCATCGTCGTGGCTCTGATGGCCGGTGTCGCGCTGATCTATTCGGTCATGGTTCTGCTGTTCAAATCGGTCTTCAAGCCGATGGTCATCCTGTCGTCCCTCCCGCTGTCCTTCTCCGGCGCTTTCCTGGCGCTGCTGATCACGGGCAAGGAAATTTCGATGCCGGTCATGATCGGCTGCGTGCTCCTGCTGGGCATCGCCGCCAAGAACGCCATCCTGCTCGTCGAGTTTGCGATCGAAGCCCAACAGCGTGGCAAGAACACCTATGACGCCATCTTGGAGGCCTGCCGCGAGCGCGCGCGGCCCATAGTGATGACCACCGTCGCCATGTCTGCGGGCATGATACCGACGGCTCTAGGCATAGGTGAAGGCGCCGGCTTCCGTCAGCCCATGGCCATCGCGGTCATTGGCGGCTTGATCTCGTCGACGATGCTCTCGCTGATCCTTGTGCCGGTCGTCTACTCGTTCGTTGACCAGTTCGAACGCTTCATCAGCCCCTGGGCCGGCCGCCTCGCGACCAAGCCCACGGCGGAAGACGATCTGCTCCTTCACAAGGTCAAACATCCAGCTGACGTTCCGCCGGCAGCGGAATAGGCGCGTCCGACTGAAATCCAGAAGGTCCGCTCCGCAGAGCGGGCCTTTTACTTTTGCCGGCAGGCCGGCACCATCCCCGCATTCGACCACCCGAACTGGGGGACAGCCATGTCCCGAACCGCTGCAAGGCAACGCCCGGCGCCGCTCCGCCTGTAGGACGCCCGGATGCACAAATCACCCGTCCGTCCTTAAGCGCACCTTCGCCTCGCTGTGCGTGGGGGAGGAACGCCTTCAGTTCATCCTCGAGATCTCCTCCTCCAGCGCATCGCGTTGGGGGAGGTTGATCGCCGCAACAAAGGCGCCGGGCGCCTGTTCAGGTGGAACAAGGCACGCGGGCGAGCCCCATCCTCCGTACGGCTAAAAAAACCGGGGGGCAGTCAGGGGCTCGCCCGCAACCCTCTTCGCACAATCCGATGGGACAAGGGGGCTCGCTTCGCGTTCGCGGCCCGCCTTCAGCACTTCAGTTGTCAATTATCTAAAACGATTGTCTCGCACTCACCCGCGAGATCGCGTCCGCGCCTTCAGCCCGGCTCGGCATCGCCAGCGCGTGACGCCCAGATCAGGCCCACGAACAAGCCCTTCATGCGCGGAAGCAACAGCAGCGTCAGGCCGACAACCAGCCCGGCCACGACGAGGAAAGGTATCCACACCGCGTCTGCATCGCGATTGGCGAACACGAAGAAGAACGGAGAGATAAGGTGGCCCACCAGCAGAATCGTCGCCCAGGCTGGCCCATCATCGGCGCGAATGTCGCCGGTCCGTTCGCCGCAATGCAGGCAGCCTTCGGCCTGGCGCAGATAGCCCGCCATGATCCGGCCGCGACCGCAGGCGGGGCAGCTCAGTTTCAGGCCGCGACGGATAGCGAGCCAGACATCGCGCTTCGGTTCAGAGTTCGGACCGCTCATTCTGCAAGCGTCGCGCGGGCAGAGAGCAAGGTCGAGCGCCCGCAGCGTCGCAGGCCAAAATGCCCCAGCCGCTTGCGTCAAGTGCTGGCGACCAGGCGTCAGTGATCAGGTTTGGGCGAACTGCAGCCCGGCCGCGCCGCGCGTCTGCCAGACGACGTAGGCCCAGGTCTTGATTCGCAGCGTGGGCTCGGAAAGCATGACCCGGTCGGTCAGCTGGATATCGCGCAGGAACTCGACGCGCGCGCCGGTGATGCTGACATTCTTCACGACTACATCCACCCGCTCCCCGCCGAGCGTGGTCACGGTCGCGGATTTGAAGGTCTGCTTGCGTTCGGCGCGTTTTTCTCCCGGTCCGGCCGAGGTGTAATGCACCTCTTCCGCAGGAACCGCAGCGATCTTGCGCATGCGGTCCGCCAGCGGATCACCTGGTTTTCCAGAGGTTGGTTTCTTGAACATACACCCGCGAAATTGTGACCCAACCGAACGGAGTTTGGTCGGAAAGCATTATGAAATACTTGACCTTTTAGCCCCGCGTCGCCCTAACGCATGTTAGTCTGCGCCTCCCTGCCGCGGGCAGCCCTGAAAATCACCGTATTTTGGGCAGGGTGATCGAAGGCTCGCCATGCCGGAGCTAGCCGAAATGGCGCATATCCGGCTCGGGAAGGCCCGTCGCCTTGCCGGTAATATAGATGAAGCCGTCCTCGTCTATGCGCCCGTTATCGCCGGTCGCCACATAGCCATCGACGTCACGCAGCGTCTTGCGGGTGGGCGAGGCGGGCAGGTCGCAAACAAGCGAGCGTGGCGTTCGCGCCCAGATTTCACCAATCGCGCCGGCCGGCAGGCGCTGGCCGTGTTCATCGCGAATCTCGACGCTGACCCCGCGAATCGGACGGCCGCAGCTGCCGGGTTTTTCGTGAAGGCGCGCCAGTGGCATGGTGGAAATCCGCCCTGCCTCGGTCGACCCATAAGCCTCGCTCAGAATCGGCGCGAACAGGCTCGCCAGCCACCCCTTGAGATCGGCCGAAGCCGGCGCTCCGCCGATCTCGAGCTCGCGGAGCGAAGATGTATCGGCCTTGCGTACCGCGTCGGCGCCCAGCTCGCGCATCTGCTCGAACGATTCCGGCAGGGCGCTCCAGTGCGTGACCCGACGCTTGCTGATGGTGGCAAGCGCTTTGGCGGCATCGAAATCGCGCATCAGGCAGACGGCGCGGCCTGCGACCAACGCCGCCCAGAACTGGACCGGTCCCCATATCCGATGCGGCGGCACCGTGATCAGCGAGACGCCGCTTTCCGGCGCCGGCGGACGCGAAATCGAGGCGGGCGCTGCGCGGCGGTGGGGAACGCCAACGGGCAAGGCGCGGCCGGGCGCACCCGCGGTCCACGCAACCAAGGATGGCTGCGTTGGTCCGAAGCGCGGCTGAGCTACGGGCGGGAACAGGTCCCAGAAATTGAAAAAGCCGGGAAAGGCGCCATCCATCGTCGCACGCAACCGGAACGGCAGCCCTTCCAACGCCGGCGCGAGACGCACGGGCGCAATGTCGCCAACGATGACGGCGCCGGCCTCGCTTGCGATCAGTCTTTCCCGCAGCGCGCGGGGCGGCAGGTCTGGATCAAGCGTTAGAAGGCGTGCATCGATCTTGGAACAGGCGAGTGCGATCACCGCCCACTCGATCCGGTTGCTGCAGCGTACAGCGATCACGTCATCCGGTCCGAGGCCGCGGCCGGCCAGGGCGTCGGCCAGCAGGTCGGCATACTCGTTCCATGCGTGATAGGTCAGCATGGCTGCGCCTTCGAACAGCGCAGGATGGTCGCCGCGCGTTGCGGCCCAGTATTCCAGGCTGCGGGCAACAGGCTCGGTCAATGCGCGCGCGACCGGCGGATGCTCCTCACCCGTCGGCCGCGCATACGCGACAGGGATTCGTGATCGGGGCCGGTCAACCACTGAAACAGCACTCCAAACCTAGCGGTCATCACAAGATAAACTGGCTGTGAAACAAGCAAGTCTGTTGACCCAGCGATAGGGGCGGACGCAGTGTCGCACGCAACGCAACGGCCGCCTCCGAATTAGGCAAAACCCCGCCCGCCGAGTTGACGGGCAGGTGTGGTCGCGGCACGGACTGACCCGATTTCAGATCAGATGCGGGCTCACCCGCAGCCAAGACTCGAGGACTTCCCATGACCGTCAGCCTCACCGCTCCAGCCGCGCCTGTCGACGAAATCTCGGCCTACATCGCCGCCGCCACGAAGTCCGCATGGGACGTGATCGGTCTGCCGGCGGGAACGCCGATCAAGCCCGTCAAGAAAGTTGGCGTTCTGGGCGCCGGCACGATGGGCGGCGGCATCTCGATGAACTTCGCGAATGTCGGGATTGCGGTGACGATCGTGGAAATCCAGCAGGCGGCGCTCGACCGCGGACTTGGCGTGATCCGCAAGAACTATCAGAACTCGGCCGACAAGGGCCGCTTCCCGCAGGAAGAAGTCAGCGTCCGAATGGGCCTTCTCACGGGCTCGCTCGATCGCGCGGACCTAGCCGATTGCGACCTCGTGATCGAGGCGGTGTTCGAAGACATCGCCGTCAAGAAAGATATCTTCGCGGACCTCGACCGGATCTGCAAACCCGGCGCGATCCTCGCCACCAACACGTCCTATCTCGACATCAACGAGATCGCCTCCGTCACGAAACGGCCGCAGGATGTGATCGGCCTGCACTTCTTTTCCCCTGCCAACGTCATGAAGTTGCTCGAGATCGTGCGTGCGCGCCACACGTCGGATACCGTGGTTGCGACCGCGATGGATCTCGCGAAGAAGATAAACAAGGTCGCGGCGCTTGCGGGCGTGTGCCCCGGCTTCATTGGCAATCGCATGCTCGCTACGCGTGGCCAGTCGGCGCAGGTTCTCGTGAAGGCTGGCGCAATGCCATGGGATGTCGACGCCGCTTTCAACGCATTCGGTTTCAAGATGGGCCCGTACCAGATGTCGGATCTCGCCGGTCTCGACATTGGCTGGAAGCCGGGCGCCAAGACTGCGAACCCGTTGCGCGATATGATCTGCGAACGCACGCCGCGCCGTGGTCAGAAGTCGGGAGCCGGGTATTACGACTACGACGAAAATCGTGTTGGCCGCCCCTCGCCGGAAGTCGAGGCGATCGTGAAGGAGTTCGCGGCGGCTTCTGGCGTTGCGCCGCGCAAGGTGACGCGTGACGAGATTCTCGAAGAGTGCATCTTCCCGATGATCAATGAAGGCGCGGCGATCCTTGAAGAGGGCATGGCCCAGCGCGCTGGCGACATCGATGTGACATGGCTGAACGGCTATGGTTGGCCGCAAGACAAGGGCGGGCCGATGTTCCTTGGCGACAAGGTCGGCGTGCAGCGCGTGCTGGAAGTCGCAGAGCGTGTGTCGAAGGTCGTGCCGGCCATCAAGGTCTCGAACCTGCTGCGGTCGATGGCGAAGGACGGCCGCAAGTTCGTTGACCTGCCGGCGCAACCGCTGAAGGTCTAGGACGCGGCCGCGAACTGCGGCGTGGGACGATAAAGGGCGCCGAGCATCGCCACCGCGATGATAGCGGGGATCAGGGCGAGCCACGGGTAGCCATAGGCGCCCGCGGCCGTTGTTGCTGTGATGCCGAGCCCGACAAACGCTTTGCCGAGCGAGGACATCAGCGATCCGCTCTGCCTGCGCCGAACGAAGTCCTTGCGCGAGCCCTGCGTGCGCCGCCAGACGCCAATCAGCGCGGCTGACAGCGCGTTGACGACCACGCCGCCCGTGGTCCAGGCGGCGACCCGCGGATCGCGAACCGCCAGCGCGATGATCGGCAGGGCCATCAGAGCCAGGACGGGCGCGATGGCCGAGAACAGCTTGGCGCGGTCGCTTGCGCGCATCGATACGGGGGCGGAGGCGATCAGGTCGGGCGCATCTTCCGCCGATACGGTGACCCAGATCAGGCTTCCGGCCAGCGCGCCGGCCAGCAGCGTCAACGCGGGCGCAAAGGCGGCGGGCGTCAACAGGAAGTCGCCATCAGGCCGCAACAGCACGAAGCCGATCGGCAGGAAGTAGAGCAGCTGCAACCCGATCTGCGAAAGCAGAAGGGGATCGCGCGTCAATAGGCGCAGTTCCTTGCGGATGATCGAGCTCATGACGCCGCCGCGAACTGCAGCCACGCGCGCATCCGCGACGCGTTTCTTCTGGCCCATGGCCAGGGCCGCGGCTGCATCCGAGACGAAGCCCCGGCTGAACACGAAAACCCCGAGCGGAAAGATCAATGCCGTAGCGACGATCCAGAAAAGGATCGACAGGATGTCGCCCGTAAACGCACGCGCGGGAAACAGCCACCAGATGTTGGGATCGATGTTCCAGGTCTGGATCAGCGCGGCGGTTTCTTCCGGCGTCATGTTCCCCGCATTGCGCGAGGTGACGTTGAAGTACTGGAAGGTGAGGAACACGGCTGCGCCGGCCACGGCGCTGAAGATCTGCGCGAGTATGCGCGTGCGCTTGGGCCCGATGAGGCGGAACAGCGCCGTCACGATAAGCAGGGCGAGACCCGTGGCGATGAAGGCCAACGTCACGATGAACACGATGGCGGACAGCCACAACGGTGATGAAAACAGCGCCATCCACAGCAGCGGCGGGCCAAGCAGTCCTGCATAAAGCGGCATCGCGCCGATCGCGATCGCGGCAGAGCGCACGGCAAGGATCCGCCATGCCGATATCGGTGTAGATAGCAGAAGGTCGAGATCGTTGCGTGTGTAAATGGCCTCGACCGAGCCGAGGATCGCGCCGGACATCATCACCGATCCCATGAAGGCGACCATGATGCTGATAGCGGTGAGCACCAGCCCATGGGCCGGGCCATCGTCGAATGGCGGCGGCGGGATGAGCGGGCCGATCCGCATGAAAATGAAATAACTGGCTAGGGACCAAAGGCCGAGCAGCAGCACAACCACGATGACGCCGCTGCGCGCACTGATCCGCCCGCGCCGCCAGAATAGGCGCAGCTCGTGGCCCATCAGCCAACGTATGCTGCCTGGCTTGCCGCCCAGCGATCGTGATTTCGTCTTCTTCGCCTTCATTGCGCAGCGATGGCCGTTGGTTGTGCGATCAGCGAGAGGAACACGTCCTCCAGCGACTGTCCCTGCGCGCCGGCATGAGCCTGCAGTTCATCGAGGCGGCCTTCGGTGAGCAGCTTGCCGTCCTTGATGATGCCGATCCGGTCGGCCATGCGCTCGGCGACCTCGAGGATATGCGTGGTGAGGATGACGGCTGCGCCGCGTTCGACGCGTTCGCGGATCAGGTCTTTCACCAGGCGGCTGGCGGCGGCGTCGAGGCCGGTCAGGGGTTCATCCAGCATCAGCAGCTTGGGCTCGTGGATCAGGGCGCCCGCCAGGACGGCTTTCTGCTTCATGCCGCGAGAAAAGGTTTCGCAGCGGTCGTTGCGGTTGTCCCACAGGCCGAGAAGTTTCAGCAGGTGTTCGGCGCGATTGCGGGCTTCGGCGATGTCGACGCCCCACAGGCCAGCCACGAATTCGAGATATTCCCAGGCCGTCAGCTTGTCATATAGCAGCGGCTCGTCGGGCAGCCAGGCGATCAGCCGCTTGGCGGCGATCGGATCCTCGCGCGCGTCGACGTCAAATACGTCGATCTGCCCTGCGTCCGCGTTCAGCAGGCCGGCGATCATGCGCAGCGTCGTTGTCTTGCCAGCTCCGTTGGGGCCTAGCAGAGCGTAAAGCTCGCCGCTCTTCACCTCGAAGGTGATGCCGTCCACCGCGCGCTTTCCGCCATAGCTTTTGGCGAGACCACTGACTTTCAGGGCTGTGGACATGGGACGAGGCAGCTCCACTTGCGCCGGATATGGCCGGACGGGCCGCTTTCTAGCTGGCCCGGCCTGATCCGTCAGTAAAGCCTGCGCGTATAGCCTAGGTGAACGCTCTGACGCCATTTCTTGCCATTCTCGCCGGCATGTCTGCCATAATGATGGCTGCGTGGATCATCCAGCGCGCCGTCAGGAATGGCGGCTGGGTCGATGTTTTCTGGACATTCGGGACCGGCGCCGCCTGCGTAGCGGCAGCCATGTGGCCCGAACCGGCTGCCAATGGCATGCGGCAGCTTCTCGTTGCCGGGCTGTCGGCGGTGTGGGCGCTGCGCCTTGGCGGCTATGTCGCCTATCGGGTCGCCACCAGCAGCGAAGACACACGCTATGCCGGCTTGCGGGACGAGTGGGGCGCGAAGTTCCAGGCGAACATGTTCTGGCTGGTCATTGTGCAGGCGCCGGCGACGGCCATACTGGCGCTGAGCGTGTTTGCCGCCGGCCATGGCGGTGCGGCAGAACTTGGCCTGCGCGATGCGCTGGGCGCCATCGTGCTTCTGATCGCCATCGCAGGCGAGGGGCTGGCCGACGAACAGATGCGTCGATTCAAGCGCCAAGGCCTTCACGGCGCGATCATGGACAAGGGCCTGTGGGGTTGGTCGAGGCATCCGAATTATTTCTTCGAATGGTTCGGCTGGCTTGCCTATCCGGTGATCGCATTCGATCCAGCCGAGCCTTGGAGCTGGGCGACATGGATCGCCCCAGTTGTGATGTTCACTATTCTCCGCTTCGGCACAGGTGTTCCTGCGCTTGAAAAGACGATGCTGCAGAGCCGCGGCGAGTTGTTCCGCGACTATCAGAAGCGCGTCGGCGCCTTCTTTCCCTTTCCTCCCAATGACAAACCATCATGAGCCTGATCTCACGCGCGATCATTGCCTTCGAAGCGGCGCCGCTGCCTGACAGCTTGCGCAAGAGCGCTGTGTCCTTTCTCGTAGGCCGCGTGAAGCATCAGATGAAGTCCGCGCCCGACGACGCTTCGGCGCGCTTTGCCGAGGACATGCGCACTCATCCCATCGCCGCCCACACAGCTGACGCCAATGCGCAGCACTATGAAGTGCCGGCGGCGTTCTTCCGCCTCTGCCTTGGGCCGCGGTTCAAGTATTCCAGCTGCCGTTACAAATCTGCCGCTGACACGCTGGCCATGGCGGAAGAGTATGCACTGGCTGAGACCTGCACGAATGCAGAGCTGCGGGACGGCCAGGATGTGCTCGAGCTTGGCTGTGGCTGGGGCTCGATGACGCTATGGATGGCGGCTCGCTATCCCAACTCGCGCATCACAGCCGTTTCTAATTCGGCAAGCCAGCGTGCGCATATCGAGGCGCAGGCGATGCAACAGGGGTTGCGCAACGTTCGCGTCATCACGGCCGATATGAACACGTTCGACATCGGCGATGCATTCGACAGGATCGTCTCAGTCGAGATGTTCGAGCACATGTCGAACTGGCGTGCGTTGCTGGAAAAATGTCGGCGCTGGCTGCGGCCCGACGGGCGCATGTTCATGCATGTGTTCGCGCACCGCACTGCGCCTTACCGTTTCGACGTGAACGATCCGGGCGACTGGGTCGCGCACCATTTCTTCGCTGGCGGCGTCATGCCCAGCCGCGACCTGATTTCAAACTTCCCCGATCTGTTCGAAGTCGAGGGCGAATGGTGGTGGAACGGCAAGAACTATGAGCGCACGGCGCTCGACTGGCTCAGGAATTTTGATGCTAATCGCGATCAGATTCGGCCGATTCTGACCGAGGTGTACGGCAAGAACGCAAAGCTCTGGGAAAATCGCTGGCGGCTGTTCTTCCTGGCGACCGCGGGATTGTTCGGCCATGGCGATGGCGATGAATGGGGCGTCGTCCACCACCTGTTGAAACCAGCCTGAAGGGTCAGTGCCGCCAGCCGCACTCAATGCAATTGCCGTCGGGATCTTCGACCCGCGCCGAATAATATGACCCCTGGCCCTGGGTCGGCTGCGGGCCCGGATAGTCGACTTGCCGGCCGCCGGCCTCAAGCGCAGCCCTGTAGAAGGCCCGCACGGTAAAATCGTCGGGCGCTTCGAGAGATACCATGGATGGTTGGGTTTCAGGCTCGTCGGCATGGCGATCTGCCGCTCGTTTCACACGCAAAACCGGCGTGGCCATGTTGGCGAGCCGCTCGAGCGTGAAGCTGTTTTCGTGCGCTTCGATGATCGTGAGGCCTAAGGACCGGGCCGCGGCGGCATAGAAACGACGCGCCGCCGCAAGATCACGGGACACGATACGGGTTCTTTCGAGCATGGATATTGGCCCTCCGCGCGAGAAACGCGCGAAAGGCGAGCCGGTTTCGATGGCGTGGCGATAGGTGTGAGCGCTTATCGGCAGAGCGGCTCGTCGCTGCGGCCTGGCGCGTAGGCGACGCAGGCAATCTCAAGCTTCCAGGGCGCTTTTGCCACGTTCAGCGGGCCGAGCCAGTCTTTCAGTTGCGTGCTGGCCCAAAGATCGATGTTGATCTGCTGGGGTCTGACTAGACGCGCCGCGGCTGGTCCTTTTTCTTCGTGGATCAGCTTGCCATCGGCATACCAGCGCACCGCATTCGGCTGCCAATCGAATGCATAGGTGTGGAAATCATCTGCCGCGTCGAAGGGAAGGCGGACGGCCTTGTGGGTCGATTTGCCATTCTCGTGGATTGTGGCCTCAAGAACGCGCGTATTGCGGCCGAGGATTTCGATGTCGATCTCGTTCGGGCGTGTTGCACCTTCCTGGACGGCGTAGGTGAAGAAGCCCGCGACGATGCCGGGGTCACGCGGGACACGCATGCGCACTTCAAAATAGCCGTAGCGATAGAAGGGGTTGCTGTGGATTTCCCCGGATGCCAGCGGCTTGCTGGAATCCTCAGGTCCGCGCGCCATGGTCATGGTCAGACCGGTTGGATCGAGGCTGAGCTGGCTCCTGCGCCAGTCATTGTCCATCCAGTCGCCATTGCTCCAGCCGTCAGCGATGAACCAGCGTCCCTCGTCGATCTCGCCGCCGTCAAAACGGTCGACAAATGCTTCGCCCATCTGGGGAAGTCTGGGGCCGGCGGCGGGGGCAGGGGCCGCCGCGGGACCTTCGGGTTTGACAGGTTCCGGCACAGGCGCGGGCGGGGGCGGAACGGGGTCTTGCATTTGGGATGGATGTTCGCCGGACGGGATCATGCGCGCTTCGGCAACCTTGCGCTGATAGTAATCCCCGTAGACCAGTGACATAAGAACCAGCCCCGTAACCATCGTGACGGCCGTCAGCTTGCCCGCCATGCCAGGCGGCAATGGCTTGATGCCGGCCAGCCAGTCAGCCTTGGTCCAGCTGTCGTGGAAGCTGATCCAGCCTGCTTTCAAGGCTTCGCGAGAGAGGCTCGGCGCGTTCCGAGCGGATATCGCGGCCTTGGTCCAGGCCGCCTGAGCGCCTTTCCTGGTCCAGATCCAGGCCTTTAGGGAAAGATCGGATGCTTTGGTCCAGCCGCGCCGGGCGACGGCCCAGCCACGCCGGAGGCTGGCTCGGACAAGCGCAAGGCCCGCCCGCACCTGCCAAAGCAGCGATTCATATTTCTCCTTCATGCCCGGCCAGGCGCAACGCGCATGCCAGACGGCGAAAAAAGCCTGATAGGCGAATGCTTTGCCGCACCTCAGCCCGTCATGCTTTCCCCTTTTTCCGGCGTCTGCTAGAGGCCGCGCATGACCTCCCGCGACAAGATCAGAAACTTCTCCATCATCGCCCACATCGACCACGGCAAGTCGACGTTGGCGGACCGCCTCATCCAGATGACGGGCGGCCTGGCCGCCCGCGAGATGACCGAACAGGTCCTCGATACGATGGATATCGAGAAGGAGCGCGGCATCACCATCAAGGCGCAGACCGTGCGCCTCGACTACACGGCCAAGGACGGAGAAAACTACGTCCTCAACCTGATGGACACACCCGGCCACGTCGACTTTGCCTATGAAGTCTCGCGATGCCTGGCCGCCTGCGAAGGCTCGTTGCTGGTCGTGGATTCCTCGCAGGGCGTGGAAGCTCAGACGCTGGCCAACGTCTACAAGGCTATCGACGCGAACCATGAGATCGTGCCTGTCCTCAACAAGGTCGACCTGCCGGCCGCCGATGTTCCGCGCGTGAAGCAGCAGATCGAGGATGTAATCGGCATCGATGCATCCGACGCGCTCGAAATTTCGGCCAAGACCGGCATCGGCATCGACACGGTGCTGGAAGCCATCGTTACGCGTCTTCCGCCACCGAAAACTGGCGATGCCAGCAAGGCTCTGAAGGCGCTGCTGGTCGACGCCTATTACGACACCTATCTGGGCGTCGTGGTCATCGTGCGGATCGTCGATGGCACGCTGAAGAAGCGCCAGGCGATCCAGATGATGAAGACGGGCGCTCACTTCGTGCTAGACCGTGTCGGCGTTTTCCGCCCCGGCAAGCTGATCGATGTCGATGAACTTGGGCCGGGCGAAGTCGGCTTCTTCACCGCCTCGATCAAGACCGTGGCCGACTGTTCGGTCGGCGACACAATCACCGACGAACGCAAGCCGACCGAAGACGCGCTGCCCGGTTTCCGCGAAGTCCAGCCGGTGGTGTTCTGCGGCCTGTTCCCGGTCGACGCCGCCAAGTTCGACGACCTGCGCGCCGCCATGGGTAAGCTGCGGCTCAACGATGCCAGTTTCTCCTATGAGATGGAAACGTCCGCCGCGCTTGGTTTCGGCTTCCGGTGTGGCTTCCTTGGCCTGCTGCACCTCGAAATCATCCAGGAGCGCCTGAGCCGCGAGTTCGACCTCGATCTCATCGCAACCGCGCCATCGGTCGTCTACGGCCTTCACATGCGCGATGGCTCGCTGATCGAGCTGCACAACCCGGCGGACATGCCGGACGTCATGGCGATCCTCAGCATTGAGGAGCCATGGATCGAGGCGACCATCTTCACGCCGGACGAATATCTCGGCGGCATTCTCAAGCTTTGCCAGGACCGCCGCGGCATCCAGACGGAACTCAGCTATGTCGGCGCCCGCGCCATGGTAAAATACGAACTGCCGCTGAACGAGGTGGTGTTCGATTTCTACGATCGCTTGAAGTCGATCTCGAAAGGCTATGCCTCGTTCGACTACAGCCAGATCGGCCGTCGTGAAGGCGATCTCGTGAAGCTGCAGATCCTCGTCAATGACGAACCGGTCGATGCGCTCTCGATGCTGACACATCGCGCCCGTGCGGAACAGCGCGGCCGGGCGATGTGCGAGAAGCTCAAGGACCTTATCCCGCGCCAGATGTTCAAAATCCCGATCCAGGCCGCCATCGGCGGCAAGGTGATCGCGCGCGAAACTATCTCCGCCCTACGGAAAGATGTGACAGCCAAATGCTATGGCGGCGACGCCAGCCGCAAACGCAAGCTCCTCGACAAGCAGAAAGAGGGCAAGAAGCGCATGCGCCAGTTCGGCAAGGTCGAGATTCCGCAGGAAGCTTTCGTTGCCGCCCTCAAGATGGACGAAGACTAGGGCGCAAATGTCGAGCGCGCGCTGATGCCCCAGAAACCATCGCGGAGTTCGACTATATAGAGGCCATCGTATTTTGCGTATTCGGAGCCATCGGCTTTGAGGCGCGCGAACGTTGCGATGATGTGGGCCTTATTCTTGCTGCACTGGACGATGGCGCGGGCGTCCCAGCGGCTGCGGGCCCAGCCTTCCGAGGCGAGACTGCCGAACACATCGTCCTGCTGGCCGGGGCCGGTCCACACAGCCAGCGGATAGCTGGCGATACGCATATGCGGGAAGTGGAAGGTCTTCTCGAGCGCCGGCATGTCCTTCGCGTTGAACGCGGAAAGGAAGCCGTCCATCACCTCCAGAGCCGGCTTGGCGCCGGCGCAGGTGGAGAAATTCGGAAGCGTTGCGCCTTCCACCGGCTTTGGCGCGCAATCCGCGAGTGCTAGCAGGGCGATGGAAGCGAGAGCCATTTTCATGCGCCCTCCTATCTCACGCACGCCGGCCAAGGAAGGCGCTGGTCGTGATGGTGCGCGTGATTTCGCCGCCGAATGAGTCGCGCACAATGCGGCGAACTTCTCCGAGCAAACGCTCGCGCTTCGCCTCCGGCGCCATTCGGACACGCGAGAAAGTTGCGTAGAGCGCCGCCAGCCCTTCCGACGTAAACGCAACATCGCGCTTGAACAGCCTGTGCTGCACAACCGCGAAGCCCGCGCTTCGCATCTCTCCCAGCCGCGACGCCACATCCAGCGCAAAGGCGGGCCGGTTGGCTGTCGCCTCGGGATCCTGCTCCAGACCATCGAACAGGTGCGCGCTCGCCTGATCGAATGCGTCTGGCTGCGCCGGATCATGGAAGACATCCCACCACATCGCGAAATATCCGCCGGGCTTTAAGGCGCTCAGGACGCGCTGCAGCGATTTCATGCGCGGCAGCCAATGGAAGGACGTGGCTGCGAAAGCGAAGTCGAAGGCGTTCGGCGCGAGATCGGCTTGTTCAAAACGTTCAGTCACAATGACCAGTCCAGGGTTGGGGCCGGATTTTTCCAGCAGGCGCGCCGTTAGTGCGTTGTCGGGCTCAATCGCGCGCACGCAGCGCACAGGCGTTGCCAGAACAGGCAGGGTGGCGTGCCCCGTACCTGCGCCAATTTCCAGGCAATCGCTTTCGGCTCCGAGGCGACACGTTGCGCGTAGCCAGCTGAACAATTCCGCCGGATAGGGTGGCCGCGCGACATCATAGGCTTCGGCGTCCTCGCCGAATTTCGACCGGCCGGGTGAGTTGCTTATCGACGCCACGTCGCGGTTGGCTCAGGGTGCGAAGCTGGAGCGAGCCGTGAGCGCCCAGCGGTTGTTCTTGAACTCGACGATGTAGAGCGAGTCGAATTGCGACAGCACCGAGCCGTCCGCGCGATAGCGCACAAACGTCGTCAGCATGTGCGCCTTGGTGGGGCCGCACTGCACGACCTCGCGCTTGGCCCAATCCGAGTGGTGCCAGCCGCCGGCTTCGAGATTGCCGAACGGATCGAGGTCCGCGGCCGAATTGATGATCCGCACATTTCCGCTGGCGATCCGCACGGAGGGGAAATGGAAGGTCGCCGCCCACGCCTCGGGGTTTCTTGAATTAAACGTACGCATGAAGTCGTCTGTCACCTGATAGGCCGGCGCATACGCCGCGCACGAGGCGAACGCCTTGTCGCCTCCGCCTGTAGTCAGTGATGCGCACGAGGTCAGGAAGATTATCAGCACGGCGGCAAGGCCGGCGGGGGCTGGGTCGCGCTTCATCGGATGCTCCTGCAACTGGTCTTCTCTTGGAGCCGACAAGGGCTTGTCGTCCACGAAAATCCGCTTTGCAGCCGGGTTGCCAAGGCTATAGCCGCAAGTTGTTGTCAGTTGTCTGAAGGTTCAGGCAATTGAGCGCGACCGTCTTCATCCTCGTCTTTCAGTTGTCCGGCTCCGCTGTGGCTGACGCGAAGCCTGCGGAGGCGGACGCGCCAAAGCTGGCGTGCACGCACCGGCACGCGCGCCCGCAAGCAGCAGGTTTGCAAGCCGGCTGGCGGCTTCGATCCACGATCCGAGCGGGCGCAGGAAATCCTCCGCGCCATCCAGGGCGGCGGCGGCAATGGTCAGCCCAAACCGCCGTCTCCGCTTCAAGGGCCGGGGTGAACCGCTAGAGCGGCTTGCAGGCTTCGGCCAGCCAGGCGCGGTCATCCTCGCCCAGCAGCGGACCGATTTCGGCCAGTACGCGGGCGTGATAACGATCGAGCCAGATCCATTCCTGTTCGGACAGCATGCCCGGGAGGATCAACTTCTTGTCGAGCGGCGCCAGCGTCAGCGTTTCGAAGCCAAGCATATCGCGGTCGCCGCCTGGAATGGGCCGGGCTTCGGTAACGACCTGCAGGTTCTCGATGCGAATGCCCCACGCGTCGGCCTTGTAGTAGCCCGGCTCGTTCGAAACGATCATGCCCGGCTCAAGCGCAACCGTGTTGCCCACTTTCGAGATACGATGTGGGCCTTCATGCACGCCGAGATAGCTGCCGACGCCATGACCGGTGCCGTGGTCATAGTCCACGCCGGCTTCCCACAATGACATGCGCGCCAGCACGTCGAGCTGCGAGCCTGTCGTGCCTTTCGGGTAGCGCACGCGGGCAAGGGCGATATGGCCCTTCAACACGCGCGTGTTACGCTCCTTCATCTCCTCGCTTGGCTCGCCAATCGCAAGCGTTCGGGTGACGTCGGTTGTGCCGTCGAGATACTGGCCGCCGGAGTCGAGCAGGAAGAGCGTCCCCTTCGCCAGCTTGCGGTTGGTTTGCGTGTCAGGGCGATAATGGTTGATGGCGCCGTTCGGTCCCGCGCTCGAGATCGAGTTGAATGACAGGTCCTGCAGTTCGCCGGTGGCTTCGCGGAATTCCTCGACCTTCATCGCGGCGTCGATTTCTGTCACTTCGCCCGTCTGCCCGTTTTCCTCGAACCAGCGCAGGAAACGCGACAGAGCTGCGCCGTCGCGACGATGGGCCTTGCGGGCCCCTTCGACCTCGACAGCGTTCTTCCGTGCGCGCGGAAACATGACCGGGTCCTGCGAGCGCACGACTTCCGCGCCTGCCTTGCCAAGCGCGCTGAAGAACCAGGACGACGCCACCGAGGGATCGACGCTGACGCGCTTGCCCTGCAGCTTCGCCATGCGCCGTTCCATCTCGTTGGCTGGACGCAGCGCGACCTCATTACCGAGGTGGGCGCCGAGTTCCGATCCAATCTTGGCGGGGTGCAAGAATAGTTCAGCTTGCCCGTCCGAGTACAGGAACGCACGCCCCAGCGGCAGCGGCGTGCGCGAGACATCGCCGCCGCGTATGTTGAACAGCCAGGCGATCGAGGCCGGCGAAGTGATTACGGTCGCATCGATCCTGCTGTCAGCAAGCATCTTGCCCAGCCGCGCGCGCTTCGATGACGAACTCTCGCCTGAATAGACAATATCGTGTGGCACGACAGCCTGCGTCGGCTCACCAGGACGATCCGTCCACGCAGCATCGATCGGATTGGGATCGGTGGCGACCAGTTCAACGCCGGCCTTTTTCGCTGAATCGATCAGTCGGTCAAGCGCATCGGGCGACATCAGGCGCGGATCGTAGCCGATCTTTTGCCCGGTGAGTGTCTGCTTGGCGAGCCAGCCGAACGGGCCAGGGTCGATCAGGTCGCCGACTTCGAACATTTTCGGCGCCAACTGCTGCTTCACCTGTAGCGTGTAGCGGCCATCAACGAACACGATCGCCATCTTCTGGAAGACGAACGCGGCGCCGGCCGAGCCGGTAAAGCCTGTCGCCCATGCCAGCCGCTCAAAGCAGGCGGGCAGGTATTCGTTCTGATATTCGTCGTCGTGCGGGATGTAGAGGCCATCCAGCTCCATCGACTTCAGCGCGGCGCGCAGAAGCGGCAGGCTCGCCCGCCCCACGCTGGGGCCGCCGATGACTTCGTATGTCTGTCTCATGATGCTCGACGCTAGAGAAAAAGGACACTCGCGCGCCAGTCTAATCCCAGCCGGGCGGCTGTGGGATAGTGATCACGAAATTTCGTGCGGTCTAATGCGCGGTCCGCGCATAAGTCAGGGTTGACCAGCCATTAAGCCTGCGGCGGCTCACGAGGGTCAGCCCCTGTCCGGCATAGGCGGCCCGCACCTGCGGCTCCTGATGCGTCAGCAGGCCGGACAGGATCACCCGCCCCCCCTTGGCGACCATTTTCGCGAGTTCAGGCGCCAGGCCGACCAGCGGTCTTGCAAGAATATTGGCAAGCACGATGTCGTAGGGTCCGTGCGCCCGGATCATCCGGTGGCCCGTTCCCCGCGCGTGCATCAGTTTCAGCCTGCGGCCGGCGCTGTTGTTCTTGGCGTTCTCGTTCGCGATCCGGATCGATTCTCTGTCCATATCCGTTCCGAGGGCGAAACTTGCGCCATGCTTTACGGCCGCCAGAGCCAGCACGCCCGAGCCGGTTCCGACATCAAGCACGCGGCGCGGACGTTTGCGCTTGAGTTCACGCGCGAGGGCTTCAAGGCAGCCCTTGGTCGTTCCGTGATGTCCGGTGCCAAAAGCCGGCCCGGCTTCGATCCAGACGGGAATCTTTCCGCCTTCGAGATGGGCGAGCTCGTGCCATCCAGCCACCACGAACGGGCCGGCGTGTACGGCGGGCAGGCCGGCGAGGCTGACGGCGACCCAGTCCTTGTCGTCGAGTTTTTGGACGGCAGCTCTGGCCGAGGGGATTTCCCATTCGATGATGGCGGCGGCTTCCTTTGCCAGCTCCTCGCTGGTGCAGAAAGCGTCCAGGCTCCATGAAATCTTGGACGCTTCCTCAACCGACACCGCGGAAGCAGGCGAGGGGTCCATCTCGCTCAGGAGATCGGAAAGCCTTTCGGCGTCGGCGCGGGGGAGCAGGCAGTGCACGCGATACATGGGTGATCCAATCGGAAAGCGCGCGCCTTATAGCAGGGCTCACCCGCCTGTCATCCCGGGCCGATGTCGCTGGTAAACACTGCGACAACCAAAAAGCGTGTCGTCCAGCCCACACGGTCTGCACCCTGACGGCCTTACAGGAACCGCCGGGTGCAATTGGCGTTGGGCGAAAAGCTGCACTCAGGACGTACCCTTCAGGCGCGCCCATGATTTCCAACATCCTCCCTCGCGCCGCCTGGTGCGCAGCTCTTGCCGTCGCCGTGGCGGGCGCGGCCAGCGCCCAGCCAGAGCGCGGCGGCGTCTATATCCAGGGCGGCTATAGCTGGCTGAATTTCGAAGCCGAGGACACTGGCTATGAAGTCGACACAGACGCCATCACGGCCCGGATCGGCATGCAGATAACCCCGATGTTCGGCATCGAAGCGGATATCTCAACCGGCATCGACGACGGCGGCTTCGACTTCGATTCCGATGAAGACGACCTCGACTTTGACGACAACAATGACGGCGACTTCACCGACATTATCAATGCCTCGGGCGACCTCGGTCTCGACTTCATGGCTGCAGCCTACGCCCGCGCCGTGTTCCCCATCGCGGACAAGTTCGAAGTTTCTGCGCGCGTCGGTTATGCCTACGCCGAAGTGAACGGCAACGCGGTAACGCCCGGCGGTAACACCGTCACGTTCGCTGAAGACGCTGAAGATGGCTTCACCGCGGGCGCAGGCATTGCTTACGACCTGACGGAAAACCTCGAACTGCGCGCCGACTATACCTGGTACGGCTTCGACGCCGTCGATGCGACGGGTACGACAGTTGCGCTTGGCTTCAAATTCTAAAATAAATCGCGCCGCAAACGAAGACCCCGGACTGTGAGGTCCGGGGTCTTTTGTGTGACCACGGCTTAAACAGTCGAAGGCTGTTCAGCTTGCCGCTGTTGCGGTTTGCGCTCATCGCGCTTGTCATCCGGACGGCCTTGCTGCTGGCGGCCTTGGTCCTGAGCTTCCTGCTGACGGCGGTTGCCATCGTTATCGCGATCACGGTTCGGATCGTTGATGTTCGACTGATCGCGTTTGTCGGCGGGGTTCTGATTATTGTCGCGTGGGCGCGAAAGCCGATCCGCCCCCGTCGCGCATGAGATCAACGTCATAGCTTCACAGCCGTTCCGCAAACTTCACTCAAGTCAGGCGCAACGGAACCTAACTCACTTCGGCTTGGCCGTTGGCTCTCCATCCGTTGCGCGCTCGGGCGCTGGATGTGTCTTGGTCTTGTTGGGCGTGCGAAATGGCTTGCCGGGATGGTCTAGCCCCGTGCTGTTTTTGTCTGCCTGATCGCCGGGCGCGCGCGGTTCATGCTGTGTCGATTCGTCAGGTTTTGTCGGTTGGGCGACAGCACGTGGATCGCGTGGTGCAGACATGAATGTATCCTCCTCGAATAAGCCTAGACACGAAAACGGGCGGATCGCGTGCGCGGTTCCGCCCGTTCTGTCGTGATGATTTGGCCTAGCGGCGACGGCCGCCGAGAGGTTGGCGATCGCCTTGGTCGGTATCGCCGACATTGCGCATTGGCTGGAAACCTTCGGGTTGAACGGCGATGCCGATTTGGTTCACGTTCTCGCCGATCGCGCCCTTGGGCGTGTCGTTATAGAAACCATCCGGGTCTGACCCGAAGATTTCATCGTGGATCGGATGATGCACGTTGAAGTCGACTTCGTGTTGACGGGGCATGCGTACGCCTCCTCCTGCAAAATGTGTGAGCAAGAGTAACGCATCAGCTAAGGGGTGGTTGCGCCGCGCTAGTCGTCAGCGCCTGGTCGCGAGGTCGGCGTAAGCGGACGCAGGCCCGCCTTGCGCACGACACGGGTCGGCGTCGTCGGCGCATGTTGCGGAGCGGTGAGGGCTGCGCGTTCACGCGCGGCCTTTGCCGGATCGAAGGGCTGACGGGCGGGAGGGGACTTGCGGGTCATCGGACGGGTTCCGGCGCGAAGCGCCAGAGGATTCCGGAAGCCCGCCGATAGCGTATAGCACGCCCTGCGCATTTCGGGTGAAATAGTTGCATATGCGCCGAGAGCGTTGCGTTATTCGCCCGGATCGGGATCCAGCGGATCCATCTGGATGGGATCGATATGCGGCACAGGCCGATCGCGTGGGTCGCGCCGGCGATCGTCAGAAGGCTTGGGACGCATGTCAAATGTGCGCTTGTCGTCGCGCGGCAATGCGGGCGCGGGCGGCTTTGCAGCAGCGGGCGGATTAGCCGCGAATTTCTTGTAGATGCGGGCCATGAGTCGTCTCCATGGCGCGAGACCTGAGGCCCATCCCCCGCCACACGCGCGTATATATGGACCCGAAAGGCCTTCGTTACAATCACGGTCGTTTCTGGGCGTCCAGACAACATGGGCGGGATGCGTCGCAGCGACAGGCCGTTGATAGTTTATGAGTGACGAATCCCCGCATCCGTGAGTTCGCCGGCGCCAGTCCTGATCGTTCTCATCTCTCTCGCCACTCTGTTGCTCGGCTCGCTGATGCTGATCGATGCTTTCTGGCAGTCTTCGGATCCAGAAACGGTCGTGACGGCATCTACGCCTCCGCCACAGGCGGAACGTCAACAGGCGCGGGGCCAGGCGCTCAACCCGTTCAGCCGGCAGGTTGAGCCTGGGTCCTGCCATCCAACCCCCATCTCATTGGGAGGGCATGATCGCCCGCTTCACGACCGCTGCGTTAGTCGCCGCGGCCGCGCTGTTCCTCAAGTTCAGACAGGGTCTGTTCGTAGCGCTCCAGCTGCTTACGCATGCCGGCGAGTGTTGCCGGCATCTCC
>Ga0138256_10000263_pt1 | contig 61049 bp, 56 predicted proteins | sample KNB2016incub_MG_FD_105486 | JGI IMG/M metagenome (GOLD analysis project Ga0138256, IMG submission 105486) | Active sludge microbial communities from wastewater in Klosterneuburg, Austria - KNB2014incub_MG | ecosystem: Engineered > WWTP > Activated sludge > Unclassified | place: Austria...
ACTTATGCCCGCCATAGCCAAACCGTACGGGTAATAATGGGTTTCTTCCAGAATATGCCCGGCGGTATGCGTTACCTTTAAATTGTCAAAGAACACGTCTATATTATTGCTCTCGTTGCTGGTGTAAATATACAAATTGCTTCGTTTTGTATTTTCCTTTTTTGCTTGCCCAAAAAAGGAACAAAAAAAGGCCCCCGAAACCGATATACAGCCCGGTTACGGGAAACAGCTTTACTGATCTTCTGTGCTTCGGTAGCATGGGCTTTGGGAATGCGATTAAAAGTTTTATTGTTTTCGGTAAGGTTTCTTCTGCCCGGGCAGGTCAAGTTGAAGTGATATTATAAAAGACAGCGGAATATTATCTCCATTTAATTATCCTTTAAATCAATGGCATAATTTGTCCAGTCTGCCATGATCCATCTAAAAAATTCAGGGAACCATTTTTGCCAGGCTTCTTCATTATGCCTGCCGCCGGCATCTATTACAGTATAAATTAAACCTGAAGAACGGGTGGCTAATTTTTCTGCAATACTTTGCAGGTCTTTTATATTTTCTTCACCTTCCTGCCCACCCATATAAAAAAATAATTTTCCATTTATTTTATTTGCCTGGCCAATGGTAATGCTATCCATTTGGGGCGCTATCCAAAAGGAAGGGGAAAAAATACCTGCTTTTCCAAATACTTGCGGATACATTATGAATGCATAATAAGAAATAAGCCCACCCATAGAACTTCCGGCAATGATGCTGTGCTTATTGTCCGGCAATGTTCTGTAATGCGCATCAATATAAGGTTTCAGATTGTTTACCAGGAAATCTACATACTCTTTTCCTTCACCTTTACCAAAACGGTCATTGTCAAAGGGATTATATTCATTGAGCCTGCGGGGGCCATTGTCTATGGCAACTACAATGGTTGAAATGTTTTTTTGTAGGGATAATGAATCTATGCTTTCATCTACTCCCCACTCACCAAAACCGGAAGTATAGGCATCAAAAACATTTTGGCCGTCCTGCATATATAAAACAGGATAACGCTTTTTATTTGTTGCATATCCTGCCGGTAAATAAATCCAAATTCTTCGGGTAGTATGAAGCTGTGGAATTGAAAAAGCTGTATCCATTACTGTAACATGATTGCTGGCAGTATGTTTTTTTGCAACGGGTTCAAAGCTGTCTTTCCATGCATCAATCGTAAAATGAAAACTCGTATCAGTATTTACAACAAACCTGTTATTCTGTACATCTGAACCATCTTTTTTACATTGTACTTTTTCCCAGCTTCCTCTTGTAAATTTAAACTCGTAGTTTTCTGCCGGTAATTCCATATTCAATAGCCATACCTGTTTTACAGCATCATATTGCAATGCTGTGGCTGCGGGGTTCCAGCCATTAAAATTGCCGGCAGCAAATATTTTTGCCGGCTGCTTGAACCCACTGCTATCCTGTACGGTAATATTTACCAGGTATTTTTGCTGGCCGTAAGCAGTAGCCAAACAAAACCAGGAAACCAGGATACAGGTTAATATTTTTTGCATTACTTTATACTAATTTTGAGCAATAACTTTTTACCTGTTGCTGACGTTCGCCACTCAGCGGGACCCCGGGCAGCCTCAATACATTTTTTATTAAACCCATCTCTGCCAGGAATGCTTTTACACCTGCAGGATTGTTTTCTGCAAACATCAAATGATAGGCAGCCATCAACTCATCATTTATTTTTTTAGCTTCAGTAAAATTATTTTGCAAACATAATTTTACCATTTTACTGAACTCTGCAGGAAAACTATTGGCTGCCACACTTATTACACCATCCATGCCACAAGCCAGTTGAGGTAAAGCCAGGGCATCATCGCCGCTCACCACCAAAAAGCCGGCAGGCCTGTCTTTTAATATCTCCATGCATTGCTGCATATTTCCACTGGCTTCTTTTATCCCAATAATATTTTCAACTTCGGTAGCCAACCGTAAACTGGTATGTGCTTCCATATTTTTGCCCGTACGGCCCGGTACATTATATAAAATAATAGGCTTGGGAGATCTTTCTGCCAAATACCGGTAATGCTGAAAAATACCTTCCTGTGATGGTTTATTATAATAAGGGCTGGCGCTTAATATCGCCGTTGCTTTTGCCAATGGCAATGTTTCTAAATCTTTCGCTACCTGGTGTGTATCATTTCCGCCAACACCTACCACTACCGGGATGCGATCATTCACATGGCTATAGGTAGCTTCAATGATATTGATCTTTTCTTCTTTTGAAAGTACCGGGGTTTCACCCGTAGTGCCCAATGTAACTACATAATCTACGCCATGGTTAATTATATGATCCAGCATTTTTCCCAATGCTTCATAATCTACCAACATGTCGGCTGTAAATGGTGTTATGATGGCCACACCCGTTCCGCTTAATTGCTCTTTTAACGACATAAAAATATTTTTACAAAGGTAAATATTTACAAGAATGAATCGTACAACTTATTTGAACCGCAAATAAAATGAAGCTGAAAATTTTGCTCCTGTGCGGTTAATCCTTTAGCATCTTATACGTTTCGCCATTGGCAAATTTAATGAAATAGATACCGGGCAAAAGTGACCCCAAATAAATTGTTTGCTTCTTAGTTTTTAAATGGATATGCATTACTTCTTTACCCGATACGGTAGATAGTATGGCCTCTGTTTGATCTAATGCGGCATCAAATTCAAAAACAGCTTTATCCAAAACAGGATTGGGATAAATCGTTACATGATTTATTTCTCCTTTCAAAAATAAATGTATCCAATTGCTATACTTCGTATTCCCGCTATTGTCTTTTTGTTTCAGGCGGTATAAGTTGGAGCCTTTTTTTAGTTTTTGATCCTGGTATTGATAAGTAGCACCGTTTGCAGCAGATTTTGAAGCTATCCATGCAACTTCCTGCCAGCTTGCCCCACCATCATTTGAACGCAGTAAAGTAAAGCCTGTATTATCTTGCTCAAAACTTGTTTTCCAATATAAATAAGCCGTTTTATTTTTTATTTCTCCGCTAAAATATTCATACCGCACCGGGGTAATATCTTCTCCTTTTCCTTGTACTGAAAAATTAAAAACATAGTTTAAGTTGGTAGTGATATTTATTTGTGCCATTCGTTCTCCGGGGCCTGTGCTTATAAATTTTACGGTAAAGGAACTGCTTTGCCCTGGTGAAAGATTTAGGTTTGCAGGATTAGAAACGATTGTAAAATCTGTAGCATTGGTACCCGTAATGGTAATTTGGTTAATCATTAAATTAGTACTCCCAGTATTTGTAATTAAATAACTCCGGAAAATACCGGGAGAAGTATAATCTCCAAAGTCAGTACCATTTGAAGTGGATGGCATATTTTCTCCATTGTTGATGCAAACGGAAACCCATTTTACAACAATATTTGGGAAATTGCCGGTGCAGGTATTGCTGAAGTTGGGGCTATTTCCTACCCAATTAGATTCGTTTCCTGATAATGAAAAATCATGTAAGCTGCCGGTATAGGCATCACATGCATGGGTGCGCCCCAGTAAAATTGTTTCAGCGCTATTATTTCCATTGGCGATGCCCTGGTTAAAATTATAATAAGCAACCAGGCCAGGCTCATCGCCGGTAAGTTCGCAGTTCATATCGGCCAATATTTCTGAAGCGGTACGTGCTGTATTCCAAAATCGAACTTCATCCATCTGGCCTTTAAAAAAGTTTGTACCCTGGAAACGGCTTAATTCCTGCATGGTTTCGGTTTCGGGCAAAACCCCGCTGGCAGAAGATACCAACAGGCCATTTTTATATAACTTCATACTACCGGTAGCCGCATCAAAACTTACTGCCACGTGTACCCAATTTAAAACAGGCGTAGGGATGGGATCCCTCACTTCTAAAAAACCACCGGAAAGATGGCCGGCAGACAATTGATTGCCATAAAAAAATAATGCTGTATTGGTTCCTGTAAATATTTGCGGGTAGCCAAAATTCAATTCCAATGGATATAACCATGCTTCTTTGGTATATGAACCGTTTAAAGGAAGCGGTAATGACACATAACTTCCCAACCCATCAAAGCTCAATGATTTTCCTGTTTGAGCTGATGCCGGAAAATAAGTGAAGAAAAAAATAAATCCTATTGCACACTTAAAATAAAAGCTTTGAATTTTACTCATAAAATATTTAACAATATTAATCATCTTATACCATCCTAAAGTTTATTTACAAAAATCAAACCCTTTTTTCTTACAATATAATAAACTGAACGTGTTATCTTAGCCATATATACATAAACCCACTGCAAATATTATGATTCTTTTTTAAAGAATTTTTATTTGATTGTACACAAATTGAGAATGTCAACAAAACCTAAAATATATTTCCCCCACCTGGATGGTTTGCGTTTTTTCTGTTTTTTATTTGTTTTTTTCTTTCATAGTTTTTACTCAGAAGTGCCCCATATTTATCATTCATTCATATTTCGTTTTTTAAAAGAAAGGTTATTTCACAATGGGAACCTGGGTGTAAATGCTTTTTTTGTATTAAGTGGTTTTTTAATTACTTACCTGCTAATAAAAGAAAAAGAGTGGAAAAATAGAATAGATATTCCAAACTTTTGGATCAGGAGGATTTTGCGTATCTGGCCTTTATATATCGTTTGTGTATTGTTTGGTTTTTTTATTTTTCCATTGGCTAAATCTTTTGCGGGCGGCGCTTCTGCCGAAACTGCGAATCTTTTTTACTACCTGGGCTTTGCCAGCAATTTTGATTATATACAAAAAGGGATGCCCGACTCGCCAGGCCTGGGTGTATTGTGGAGTATTGCCATAGAAGAACAATTTTATTTAGTATGGCCTGTGGTACTGTCACTTTTCCCGATTAAAAAATTATGGATCCCATTTGCTGTTATTATTCTGGGGAGCTGGGTTTTCCGTGCAACACATGATGTGCCCATTATACACGAAATGCATACACTGAGTTGTATTGGTGATATGGCTATTGGTGCAACCGGCGCCTGGCTACTGTGTATTTTACCTGCTTTTGTACGATGGGTACAAGGGCTCTCCCGCTTTTCAATTCTATTGATCTATGCGGCGGCGGCCTTTATTTTTCTTTTCAGGCAAGATGCCTTGATCACAAATTATTATACCCGGATTTTTGAACGTTCTTTTACGGCCATTGTATTCCTGCTCATTATTTTAGAACAATGCTATGCAGAAAGATCATTTTTTAAGATGGCAAATTTAAAGACTATCTCTTCTTTGGGCATTATTACTTACGGCTTATATTGTACTCACTTCATCATCATCTCTGCCGTTACTGCAATGGCAAATAAGCTGGGATTAAACCAACATTTGTGGCAGGTGATCATTTTACAACCTGCACTTGCACTGGGTATTTCTATTGTGCTTGCTAAGTTTAGTTATAAATATTTTGAATTTTATTTCTTAAAGCTTAAGAACAGGTTTGCGTATATCACTAAAGCATAATAAAACTTACAATTTAATTACCCGAATGGTTTTTGATTGATTGCCGGATTGTACTTTAATAAAATAAATATTTTTAGCATAACCCGATAAACTGATATACCGTGAAATTACCCCGGCATGTTGGAAATTCATTTTTTGCAATATTTTACCAGCAGCATCATACAAGCGGATATCTACATTTTGTTCTGTAGGATTATGAATGGTTACCGTAGTACCCGTATTGGTAGAAACAGGAAATACATCTGCCATAAAGCTGCCCGCTGATTTTGAAACTTTTACTACAGGAGAATATTTTAATGAACCGGATGGATCTACGGCCATGATCCTGTAATAATTTATTCCGGGTGAAGGATGTTGATCTACAGTAACAGCATATTTAAGCCTGTAATAATTTTGTGACGGCACTTCTGTTGCTATTGTTTTAAAAGTAATACCATCAGTACCGGATTGTATCACAAAACTTTCAGACGAACAATAAACTGACCATTGTACCTGGATAAAATCGTTTTTGTAAATAGCTGAAACATCCTGGAAACTACATGCCAAAGCGCCGGTAAGAATACTTTTTTGTATCACCCTGTTTTTTAATTGTAAATGCCCGGCTTCATTCAGGTGAATTAAATCGCCATTTGCCGCAAACTCCGGTTTACGCAATAAGGAGGGTTCTTCCGTAACATCAGTCCAGAAGTCAATTGCATTGGAACCGAAAGTAGATTCAATTAAAATTTTAAGGTCTTTTAATTTTTGCCTGTCTGTAGCATTAAAATCATCCCGTGGTTGTGTGGTGGTAATAAAGCATGCAATCCCATTAGCCAGTGCCGAATCCCGGATGGTGGTAAAGGTTGCTAAAATTTCGGGATAGGATAGCCAACCAAAATTATTGGATGGATAATTTAAAATAATAACATCGGGCTTGGGAACTAAGTTTACGGCCCGGGTAATATTATGAAGCGGATCGGGTGCGTTTCGTCCGGGAGGTGGTGTATAACTCGATGGCATTGCCGAATACGTATCTGTGCCCGGTACTGCTAAATTAAAAAGTGTATCAATAAGGCCAAGGTCTTTATAATATTTTTTAACCCGGTTTGGCCAGCTACTATCTGCCACTACGCTGGTTCCTGCTGCGGTAGAAGATCCCAATACGCAAATTCTCTTTTGTGCAAATACAGTTTCCTGAAAACAAAAGGAAACAAGAAATGCTAAGATTAAATATTTTTTCATGAGTTATTTCGGGTGAGTGGAAATTAAAATTAGAAAAACAGAATGATTAAAAAATGCTTTGTAAAATTACATAAAATACAAGGTTTGAAATATACTTAATATGGCCCATCAGCCATTAATTTTATAATATGTATTTTTACCCACCCAACCAAGGCCTAAATTATTATGAGTCAACCGATAACCAATGCTGCATTGATCCAGTTTTTACAGGATAATTATGCTTCAACCGGTTTTGTAGATGGGCTTAAGATTAAATACCGTTCTCTTATTTGCCCGTTTATAAGTTTGCTCAATCAAATTAAGCCCGGCGAAAAAGTGGGAGATGTTGGCTGTGGCTCTGGTCAATTTTTGTTATTGGCAACCCAATTTGCTCAACCCAAATCAGTATTTGGGATTGAAATTTCAGAAAAATTGATTGATAATGCAAATGCACTATTTAATAAAAGGGCGCATCATGATTTTGGTTTTTCAAAATATGATGGAATTCATTTTCCGGAAAATTTACGGGAAATGGATGTCATTTTTCTAATTGATGTGCTGCATCATGTGGGTAGTAAAAACAGGGAATTGTTTATAAAAAACCTGGTGGATGTGATGAAGCCCGGCGCCAGGTTAATCCTTAAAGATATTGATAAGGCCAGCCCCTTTGTATATTTCAATAAATTGCATGATATGATTTTTGCCGGTGAAATAGGAAGTGAAATATCACTTGCCGATGCTACTGCATTACTGCAAAAAAATGGGCTCCGTATTACAGAACAATCAAAACAAAGAATGTATGTTTATCCGCACTACAGCATTGTCGCAGAAAAATAGGCGCATGAACAAATGGTTTATACTCATTTGTTTTGCTATTTTATCTGCCTATCCCATTTACAGTAATTTTTATTATAGCAATGGGTTGCTTACCTATGAGCGTCACAGGGCGGTTATTGAAAAAAGATCAGAATTTTACAATCCCTGGCAGTACCGCATCCTATGCCCCTATATGATTGAAGCAGGGCTTTGGGTTTACAATCATACTGTTGATAAGGTTTTTCCGATAGAACAGAAATTTCATTTTAATATTGAAAGCACATCTGGCACCAGTGCAGAGACAGATACTTTTGTAAAGCTGATGCAAACACCCGGCGCCATGAAGTATCTGCTTCTCTTTATTCTATTTAGATGGGCAGAACACATGCTCATCTTTTACTTAGCCTGGAAGTTGTTGCAATATTTCATTCAAAGCGATTGGCTTATTTTTTTAGGTATTAATTTTTTGGCGCTTAGTTTTGGTAATGCTGTAAATGCAGCCGACCTTTCTTTTAATACCTACATGGATATTATTTTTTATTTACTTACCGCCAATCTTTTCTTGTACAAAAAAAATGCGCTGTGGTTAATCCCTATCACAATCCTGGCTGCACTAAACCGGGAAACAGGTTTACTGATACCCGCCTTATATTTTATTTCAAAAACAGATTGTACAGCTATTTGCAATAAACCGTTCCGCCTTAAAAACATTGTATTTCCTGCTACAAACACATGGTTATACACTGCCTTATTATATGTGATTTTCTTAAGCATTTTTATTTATTTGCGTTGGTATTTTGGATACCGGCCGCAACAGGTATGGAAGGTTCCGGCAGGATTACCCATGCTAAAATTAAATTTAATGAGCGCTGTTGGGGTAAAAGCCTGGCTTGAAATGATTGGCACATTCGGTGTGTTGCCGCTGCTGATCTTATATAAATTTAAAAGCTTTCCGCACTTGTTAAAAAAATGGTTTATCTTTTTAGTGCCGGTTTGGTTTGCCGTGCATTATGTTTCAGTGGTAGCTTATCAAACCCGGTTGTTTATGGTGCCGATGATCCTTATATTTATACCCATGGTATTGGTTTGGATAGAAAATGATATCATTCACAAAAACACGGCTGCACAGCAATAAATAAAAAATATGAAAGCCTGGATAAAACTCATAAGACCAAAAGACTGGGCAAAAAATTTGTTCATTTTCATACCCTTATTTTTTTCCGGGCAATTTTTTAACCATGAGCATATCATTGCTTTGCTGGCGGGTTTTATATGTTTCTCTTTGGTTTCTTCAAGTATTTATATTTTTAATGATTACCGGGATATAGAAGATGATCGTATTCATCCTGTAAAAAAAGAAAGGCCGTTGGCTTCGGGTGCCATACCGCCAACATCGGCTTTGGCCTTATCTGTATTGTTAATGATTGCCGGCCTTACGGGAGCCTGGTTTATCAGGGATAAATTTTTATTTGTATTGGGTTTATATGCCTTGCTGAACCTGGGTTATAGCCTGGGGTTAAAAAATATCGCCATCCTTGACATTGTGATTATCTCCATTGGGTTTGTATTGCGCATAAAAGCGGGATCAGTCATTGCAAGGATTGGGCTAAGTGAATGGCTGATCATCATGGTGTTTTTATTGGCCTTGTTTATGGCATTTGCAAAAAGAAGGGATGATGTAGTGCTGGAAGAAACATCAGGCCAAAGTATGCGTAAATCAGCAAAGGGTTACAACCTGGAATTTATTAACGTAGCTACCTCTGTAATTTGTGCAGTTATCATTGTCTCTTATTTTATGTACACCATGTCGCCCGAAGTGCAACACAGGCTTGGAACGTACCGGGTATATTATACTACATTATTTGTGATCATGGGTTTACTGCGGTACCTGCAATTAATATATGTGCACCAGCATTCGCAATCGCCGGTTAAAATTTTATATAAAGACCGTTTTATACAAGCTTGTATCCTTTTATGGGTATGTTGCTTTTATGTGATATTGTACGTAAAAGATTTTAATTTATTTAATTAATTCCTTTGCAACCAAGAATTGCTTTTTTTGATTTTGATGGAACCATCACCCGGCATGATAGTATGCTGGAGTTTACTAAGTATTATAAAGGGAATTTTCGTTTTTATTTAGGAATGCTGATACTATTACCATGGTTGCTGGGATATAAATTAAAAGTACTGGATGCAAAATCTACAAAGGAAAAATTTCTTACTTATTTTTTTAAAGGAGAACCCGAAGCTTTATTTAATGAAAAAGCAAAAATGTTTTGCGAAAATATTTTACCACAAGATATCCGGCCTGCAGCGTTGGAATGTATATTACAACATAAAAAAAATAATGATACAGTTGTAATCGTAACGGCATCAGCCAATCATTGGGTAGCGCCCTGGTGCCTTAAAAATGAAGTAAATCTATTAAGTAGTAAATTAGAAATAAAAGATGGGTTCATTACCGGTAAATTAAATGGCCCGAATTGCAACTCGGCCGAAAAAGTAAATAGGATAAAAGAAAATTTTGATCTTTCTACCTTTAGTCAAATTTATTGCTATGGCGATAGCGGAGGGGATAAAGAAATGTTGGAATTGACAGATGAGCGCTTTTATAAACATTTTAAATAATTTGACATATTTCATTAATATATAGGTAAAGTTTATGCAATATTGATACCCCAAATGACACAGGTACAGAACCGTCCCTGGCTATCGGCGCACATCTGCCCGTGGGGTTGAAAATTACTTTGGGATTTTACCATTACCATTACATACAGGGCAGGTAGCCGTTCCGTTTGCGACAACTTTATTTTCATAAACCGGATTACTTAAAGCCACTGTAACTTCCTTAGGTGCGGTATGGGCACCAGTGTATTGCTGGTAAGTACTGTATGAGCCAGCCTGAACCAATACTTTTACTGTAGCGTAATTGTCTATTATTCCTCTTCCGCCACAATTGGGACAGGATTTATAAAAAGCCTCATTCGATTCATTAAGCTTTTCAAACGACATTCCTTGCTTGAGTTTCGATTTATCAGAAAGAATAACCCATCCCCTGTAACTCTTTGAAAAAGTATTTTCATCCCAGGGATCATCAATAATGGCTAGTTTTTTTCCGCTCACTTTTACAACATCACCTTTTCGCAGTGAATTAACCGTAATTATTTCTGCTCCACTGGTAAACGTACCATAATTAAAATTTCCGCTTTGCGTATTGCCATTGCTGAACCTACGGGTACCATATCCATGTAAATTACCTACACTAAAATTTCCGGACTCAAACACAATTTGCTTATCCCATTCTTTTTTGTACCTGGTGCCATAGCCATCCGGCAAATATTTGCCATTTACTTCTCCAACATAAATATCACCATCCTCGGTAACTGAAGCCTTTTGTATAACCCCATTTTTAAATTCCCCCAGTACAAAATCCATTCTGTTGTATTTATCATCCCTGCTGATGTTGAGCGCTGCCAAACCATGCAGTTTTCCTTTTTTAAAATATCCAAACTTTACATGCTGGTGGTCGTTACTGATCCATTCACCAAGGCCTTCGGGCAATCCTTCAAATACTTCTCCGGTAAAGAAACCATCATCAAAAGGCATTTTTATAACCGATACGCTACCTGCAGCATATTCTGATACGGGGAACGGCCTGAAATCTGTAATTTTTTGTTGAAACCGATGTGGAAATAATGCTACCGAATCATTTTTGTATATCAAAGACAAACCGGTGCCAGCACTCGTTGTAAAGCCCTTGTATCCCAATTTAGAATTCTCTTCTTTTATGCTACCTTAAATTAAATCGTTCCGGTAAAAAGTACCTGCCAGCACTTTTCTATACCCATTAATACAAGTGCCTTCTAACAATATCCCATTTTTAAAAAAACCGAATGAACCTTCATGCCCTGTGCCGTTTTTTAAATTATTAATCCAATCCAGTGAATTGTAAATTTCATTTACAGCCTCAAGTGAATCAAAAGCAACTCCTTTTTTCAATGGAAAATTTTCGCCATAATACAAAGTAATTTTACCAAACCCATTCAAAAGCCCGTCTTTAAACTCACCTTCAATAGCATATCGGTATTCATTTCCACTTGCCTTTTTTGTAAACTTTTGTGTAACCAATAATCGGCCTTTGCCATTCATACAATCTCCCGATATACAACTAACTTTTTGCTTCGATATACTTATAGCTTTTTGTTCGGCAGCAGTATAAATAGTGGGCTGAACTGTTAATGACTGTGCTGTTACAGTGGTTAACGCTAATGTAAAAATGAGAAGGGTAATTATTCTTTCCATGTATTCGTATTTACATAAGTAAACTCAATTGAATAAAAAGATTAAAACACTATAAATATCAAACTTTATCTTATTAAAAAAATACCCTGCCGGGGGTATTTTTTTAATATGGCACGTTGCTTCATCATCCTGCACGGAATTAACCGGAATATGAATTACAAATGTTTATTTTTTATAGGCTGCTTAGTTACAGTTAAGTGTTCTTTTTAAAATTACAAAACCAAAGAGGCGAGTGAGTATGCCTACTTGTAAAACAGGAAACGAAGTATTTATAAATATTGCGATTAATATGCTAAATAATTTGCAGATTTTATTAATATTTATTGCAACATTGTTAATAAAATATCCATTTCTTACCTTTAACGATAGATAAATATCCTTATTTTTACTGATTACCCAAGTTAGATAACTGCTATTCTTCGATTGAAAAACCAAATTATGAGAATTTATTTTCTTTTACTCACAGCAATACTATTTACTTTTTCTGCAATATCACAAACCTTCACAGGCACGGGTGGATCTATCCCTGGGATAAGCACTACCCGTACTTGTTTTAGTATAAATGTAAGTGGCGTAGGAAACATCAACAATACTTATGGGTTGGCTTCACTTTGCTTAAATATCACACACCCTTATGATGATGAATTGGAAGTGGTATTAAAAGCGCCTGATGGAACTACCATACCTATTACCATACAAAACGGAGGAAGCGGGAACAATTATACCAATACTTGTTTTACCGGAACGGCAACAACACCCATAAAATTTGGAACCGCCCCTTTTACCGGTAGCTTTTTGCCTGAAGGCTATTTAGGTGCTGCAAACAATGGCCAAAATGCGAATGGCACCTGGCAATTATGTATCCAGGATAGAAGAGGAACAGGAAATTCGGGTTCGTTATCAAATTGGTCCCTAACTTTTAATAACACACCTGCACCCCCTCCACCTGCCTTGCCTGCATGTGCCAACAATTTACCCTCTACTTCTTCTTGTTCTACAGCCACCCTCATCTGCGATTTTAATGGGCAATGTGGCAGTACCGCTGGCACTACTACCCAAGCCTGGCCGGGCCTTTCGAGCGCTGCTTGTTTTGGATTACAAAATAATTCATTTATACAATTTATTGCATCAGCTACCACAGCATCCTTTTCAGTGTGGGTTCCCACTACTGAAAACACATATAATTTGGGTGGCATTCAAATGTTATTTTTTAGTGGACCATGTAATGCAAGTACCGTAAATACGTTTGGTTGTTACCCTCATATTTTGGCATACGAAACACCCGGGCAACCCATTATCAGTATTGTTTCTGCCTCGGGCCTTACACCGGGCAATACTTATTATTTAATGATTGATGGATTTAACAGTGATCATTGTACTTTTACAATTGCTGCAAATAGTGGTGTAAATATTTTAGATATTACCCCGGCAGATCCCATGATTTGTGAAGGAAGCAGTGTGAATTTATCAGCAAGTGGCGGCAATGGAATTTATAGCTGGTCACCCGCCGGTTTTTTAAGTGCTACCTCGGGTACAACTGTAACTGCAAACCCTCCATCCACCACTACCTATACCGTAAGCAGTACTACCGCTACCGGTTGTCCGCTTACAAAAGACGTTACCGTAACCATCAATCCACTACCTGTTGCAGCAACCCTTTCAAGCACGCAGCCAACTTGTAGCAATGCAACCGGCATTATTACCATCACCGCACCTATTGGCGCCGGGTTACAATATAGTATTGATGGAATAAATTATCAGCCAGGAACTATTTTTAACAATGTACCACCCGGAAATTATAATGTAATAGTAGAAAATACGGGAACCGGTTGTAAATCTGTTGCTACAGGTATTACAATCAATCCTGCACCGGTAGTGCCGGCTGCTCCTACTGTTACCGTGACGGCACAGCCAACATGTACAACTCCTACGGGTACCATAACGATTACTGCACCTACAGGTGTAAACCTACAATACAGCATTGATGGAACTACTTATCAAACAAGCCCTGTCTTTACAGGCATTGCGCCGGGCACTTATAATGTTACGGTTCAAAATACAAGCAGCAGTTGTATTTCAAATGCCAGCGCTGTTACGGTAAACCCGGTACCTGCCGCACCGGTAGCGCCTACTGCCAATGTTACGATACAACCAACCTGTAGCAGCCCAACGGGTACGGTTACCATTACAGCCCCTGTGGGCGCCAATCTTCAATATAGTATTGATGGAATAAATTATCAGGCCGGTACAGTTTTTACAAACCTTTCACCCGGTAATTACCAGGTATATGTTCAGCATACCGCAACAGGTTGTATCTCTTCAGCTACAACAGTAACAGTAAATGCAACACCCAATGCCCCGGCTACCCCTACGGTTTCAGTAACGGCACAGCCTACCTGCACCACAGCAACCGGTACCATTACAATTACTGCACCCACTGGCGCCAATCTTCAATATAGTATCAATGGAACTACCTATCAACCGGGATTAAATTTCAATAATGTACCACCCGGAAATTATAATGTAACAGTACAAAATTCTTCAACCGGGTGCACTTCAGCTGCTGCATCGGTAACTGTAAATGCCATACCTGCATCACCTGCTGCACCTGCTGCATCTGTAACGACCCAGCCAAATTGCAATACAGCCACAGGTACCATTGTAATTACTTCTCCTACAGGCGCAAATCTTCAATACAGTATCAATGGAACTACTTATCAACCTGGCACCAGTTTCAATAATGTAACACCCGGAAATTATAATGTAACAGTACAAAACAATATTACCGGTTGTATTTCTGCTGCTACTTTACTTACCATAAATGCAGCGCCTATTACACCGGCAGCACCTACTGCCAATGTTACAGCACAACCAACTTGTATAATCACTACCGGTACTATCACTGTAACTGCACCTACCGGCGCAAATTTTCAATATAGTTTGGATGGAACTACATTCCAAAGCAGCCCTATTTTCAGTGGCATAGTGCCGGGTAATTATTCTATTTCAGTTCAGCAATTGCCATCGGGTTGTATTTCTGCAGCAATTCCTGTTACTGTAAATGCAGTGCCCAATCCCCCCGCTGCTGCTAACTTTACGAGTACCCAGCCAACTTGTACAACCTCTACGGGTAGCATCCTTATTACAAGCCCTGTTGGTAGTAATTTAGAATATAGTTTAGATGGTATCAACTACCAGTCATCTACAAATTTCCCCAACTTGAATACCGGGAATTATAATATAACTGTACATAATTCAGTAACGAGTTGTACATCTGCATCTACACCTGCAACCATCAATGCGGCCCCCATTGCGCCAGCTACTCCTTCTCTTTCTATTTCAACAGCACCTACCTGTACTTCACCCGTTGGGAGCATTACGGTTACGGCACCCTTAGGTTTAGATTTACAGTATTCGCTTAATGGAGCGGCTTATCAATCATCACCGGTTTTTAATACCCTGCCCGCAGGTAATTACAGTATAACAGTACAACATACAACAAGCAATTGTATTTCTGCCGCCAGCAGCATTACCATGCCGGTGGCAACAGGCGCCCCAGAAATTCCATCATTCAATATTATGAATGCAAATTGTACAAATGCTACCGGGAGCATTAGCATTACATCTCCCATCGGCGCCAATTTAGAATATAGTTTAAATGGAGGACCCTTTCAAATGGCTACCACATTTATGAACCTGTTGCCCGGCGGCTATACAGTTACTGCCCGTTATATTGGAACATCGTGTATTTCCAGCCATCCCATTGCATTCCTGAAAGCCGCTAATCCGGCTGATTGTGCAGGGCCGGATATTTATTTTCCAACTATATTTACTCCCAATGGAGATGGACAAAACGATGGTTTCGGGCCAGGCCCAAAATCGAACTTAGCATTGGTAAAAGGATATATATTACAAGTGTATAACCGCTATGGTGAAAAGGTTTTTGAATCCCGTGATCCGTATGAACAATGGAATGGAAGGTATCATGGAAAATTATCAGCGAATTATAATTACACCTGGGTGGCATCTTATTCTTATGCAGGAAAACAATTGGTAAAAAAGGGAAATGTCATTATTTTAAAATAACGCATTACCTAAACTGGATTGCTGTAACCGGGTTTACTTTACGTACCAGCAACGTAGGAATAATGAGGGTGGCAATGCAAACGATAAATGCAAGGGCATCCACAATTAAAACCTGAATCCAGTTTATATCTACGGCTGCGGTAGAAATAAAATAAGACTCTTCATTTAGTTTTATGAATCCTGTTTGCTGTTGCATAATGCAAATTCCAATTCCCAGGATGGTACCCAACAAAATACCGGAAAGCGCAATAAAACCTGTATTGTATAAAAATATTTTCTGAATCGTCCAATCGGTAGAACCAAGCGCTTTAAGTGTCCCCGTCATACGTACCCGTTCCAGTACCATAATAATAAGACAGGTTATGAGATTTACCGCTGCAATAATGATCATGATACCAATTAAGATAGACCTTACCTGCTGTTGCAGGTTTAGCCAATCAAAAATATTGGGGTAAATTTGTTTTATACTTTTACTATACCAGCCTTGTGGAAGTTGCTTATAGGCCATGGCTGATACAGAATCGGCCATGCGATAATCTTTTAAATAAAGTTCATACCCGGCAATTTCATCCGGTGCCCAATCATTTAACCTCCTGATTAAATTGATATCACAAAGAGCAAAATTTTTATCATACTCTTCTAATCCCGTTTTAAAAAAACCGGCTACTGTAAGTTTGCGTGCTTTTTTGGTTCCATCTGATTGAAAAAAATAAACCAATAATTGATCCCCCACTTTTACTTCTAACTTATCGGCAGTATATTGGCTTATATCAATTTGCATACTATACCCACTATCCGGAAAAGCCAACCATTTTCCCTGTTGCAAAAAATCCTGCATTCGGGTAAAATTAAAATCCCGGTCAACACCTTTTAATAAAACACTTTCAATATTTGTTTCAAATTTTAAAATGGCCGATTTGGTAGCATACTTTTCTACAAATTGTACCTGCGGAATAGAGCGCAAATATTTTTCTGCTTCTTTATTTTCCTGTACCGGAAAATCTTCAGTGGTTCCCTGGTTTGCTGCAAACCCTTCCTGTACCCTTACATGCCCCCAAAAACTAAATACTTTATTACTGATCACTTTATCGAACCCATTGGCAAAACTCAATGCGATGATCATTACCATCACACTAAGGGTAGTAGCCGTAATGGCAAGCCCTGCAATAAAGCGGCTAAAGCTCCCCCGCTTTACCGAGAGGATACGCTTTGCAATAAAGTACGATATATTCAATCAGCTTATTTTAGTATCTTTCAAAAGTAAATGAATTCAATGTATTAAATGAAGACTAAGCTTTTCTCATTACTAATTTTATTTAGCTTTAGCATTTTTTTTGTGCAGGGGCAGCTCGTAGAAAAAATTTATAAACCATATATTGCTACCGCCCAATTACATGCTTACGGCAATCAACAGGGTTTACCAATTTATATTTTAAACAGCCAGGACCGCATGCAGCTTGAGTTTGATGACCTGGAAGGAAATTTAAAAAATTATTATTACAGTTACCAGCTCTGCGATTATAATTGGCAACCTGTAAACCTTAGCCCATTTGATTACATGAAGGGCTTTACCATGAACCGTATTTCCACATACCGTTATTCAAATATTGCATACACCCGTTATACCCATTACCAGGCTGTATTGCCCGATAGGAATGCAGCACCTACCCGGTCTGGAAATTATTTGTTAAAAGTGTTCTTAGATGGCGATACTTCTCATTTGGTTTTTACAAAACAACTTTTGGTGCTCGATATAAAATCTACTGTGGCAGCAGAAATTGTACAACCATTTTCGGCCCAATATTTTCCTACACACCAGCGTGTAAATTTTAATGTACTCCTTTCAAAAGACCTGAATGCCTTTAGCGCCTCACAGCAGGTAAAAGCTGTTATACTTCAAAACAATCGTTGGGATATTTCACAGAGAGATATATTACCCACTTTTGTAAGGGGCAATACATTAGATTATACTTCTGAATTCAAAGGCCTTTTTGCGGGCGGTAAAGAATGGCGCTGGCTTGACCTGCGAAGTTTTAGGTTGCAAAGTGACCGTGTAGAGAATGCCATTTATAATAAAAGCTCAACAGAAATTTTTCTAAAACCCGATGTGGACCGCCGGGCACAACGCTATGTATATTTTCCGGATTACGATGGCATGTATCAAATAAGTACGTATGAAACCATCAACCCATATTGGCAGGGAGATTATGCAACGGTACATTTTTATTTTGCCACACCCGATGGCAAACCATATTCGGGAAATTCACTCTATCTGAATGGTGCATTTACAAATTATGATATACAATCAGGCACATGGAAAATGAAATGGAATGAAGAAAAGATGATGTATGAAACTACTGCTTTCTTAAAGCAGGGTTATTATAATTATGAATATGTTTTAAAAGATGATTTAGACCCCACTAAAACCCAAACGATGGAAGGCAATTATTGGGAAACAGAAAACATGTATGCGATATTAATCTATTATAAATCATTTACTGACCGGGCAGATCAATTAATTGGCATCGGACAATTAAATTCCCGTAAAGACAGGCCTGGCTTTAGCTTTTAAAATTTACTGCCCCTAAAAACTAAGTTCACTTTTCTTTTTGATGCATCTGCTTTATCTTTGCAGCGGCAAGTCTTATACAACCAGCTCCTGCTGAACTCCCCCAGGGCCGGAAGGCAGCAAGGGTAGGTGGTTGAGCGGTGTGATATAAGTAACTTGCCATTTTATTTTAACTTCTTAATTCATTTTAATATGAAATTTTTTATAGATACCGCAAACCTTGCTCAAATAAAGGAAGCGCATGAAATGGGGATATTAGATGGTGTTACTACCAACCCGTCATTGATGGCCAAAGAAGGTATTAAAGGCAAAAAGGCGGTAGAAAAACATTATATTGATATCTGCAATATTGTGGATGGTGATGTAAGTGCAGAAGTGATCTCCACAGATTTTGATAATATTATTAAAGAAGGCAAGCACCTTTCAAAATTGCATGAAAAAATAGTAGTAAAAGTTCCGATGATTAAAGATGGGGTAAAAGCGATGAAGTGGTTTACCGATCATGGCATTGCTACCAATTGTACCCTGGTATTTTCTGCAGGCCAGGCTATTTTAGCTGCAAAAGCCGGGGCAAAATACGTATCCCCTTTTATTGGCCGCATTGATGATAGCGGATGGAACGGTGTAGAACTGGTTCAGCAAATAAGTCAAATCTATTCCATACAGGGTTTTAAAACAGAGATATTAGCAGCTTCAATACGCAGTAGCCTGCATATTATACAATGTGCCGAAGCGGGCGCAGATGTGTGTACTTGCCCATTAGATTCCATTATGGGATTATTAAAACATCCGTTAACGGATATCGGGCTTGCAAAGTTCCTGGAAGATGCCAAAAAATTTGCTTAATATAAAGCCGGGTTTTTACCCGGTTTTTTTATGGGTACCTTCAAACATTTGTTGCATCAGTTTAAATAATTGGGGATGATGCTGCTCAAGTAAATCGGGACGTTCAAAAAAATATTCTGACACTACGGCAAAGAATTCTGTTTTATTGGTATAGGCATAAGGATCAATATCGGAATGCCCGGTTTTAATCTTTTCCATTTCGGTATGGATCATATCTAACCAGGGGATCACATACTGTTGCTGCATGAGTACTAAAGGCACCCCATTGGTATCTCCATCCGCTTTATCAATCAAATGAGCAAACTCATGAATAACCGTGTTTCGTTTATCGGTATGGTTCAAAAAAGATTCATGCAATGCCTGCTGCGATAAAAGCATTTTACCCTCCAGGTAGCCATTGCCTACCATCCCTAATATATTTCTTTCATTATTGCCTTCACTCTCAAATTCCTTGTTAAAAGTATTGGCATACAGCAATACTTCCGTAAGGTTCCGGTACTTCCATCCCGGGAAATTAAATACCGGGATGATCGCCCCACTCGCTACCAGTAAGCGGTCTTCATTGGTAATCGCAGTATGTACACCGGTAATTTTTATCTCCTTTAAAAAATCCTTTAGGTCTGTTATGAATTGTTTTTTTTGTGACTCATTTAAGTTTGCAAAAAACAGTACTTCCCGGTTTAAAAAAGGGATATCTATCGTAAAGTCATCTGTTGTAATTTTTCTGCCTTTTACAAAAAAATAAATAATGGCCAGTACAATACAAGTAAATAATATAAAAGGGATCATACGAGGTTATTTTGCAGGAAACCAAATTGGTTTTTCATTATCAAAGTCTCCATTATAATTTATCGTTAACTCTTCACCGGCTGCCACCGGCCTTATTGTTTTCACCCACATGGTTTCGTTTTCATAATCCATAAAATATTCGCAATTGCTATCATAACTGTGATTATAAATAGGAACATATCCCAATGCCATGGCACATTGATCTTTATTTATTCCCCATTCAAAGATATAATCATGCAACAATGTTTCATCCAGGTGCTTCCGTTCGGCTGCACTCATTACAATTACAGGGGCGGTTTCAATTATTTCATTTGCCACAATGGGGCTATGAGTAAACACACCCCTGCCTTTGCCCGCAATGATAGCAATATATAAATATGTTTTTTGCATAATCATTCATTAACCGATATACGTTAAATTGCATCACTAAATTAATCATTAGCCATTATGTAAATGGATTTAGAAAAAAGTATATCAATTTCAGACCAGTTTCAAGAGATTATTGCAGCCGAAGATAAGTTGCAAATAAAAGAATTCCTAAACGATCAAAACATCAGCGATGTAGCAGATCTTATTTATGAATTCCCCGAATTTGAAACCCAGATCGTATCAAATCTATCCATACACCGTGCCACCAGTGTTTTTAAAATACTGGATTTAAATGAACAAAAAAGGATTTTTAAAAACCTGCCTCCCTTAAAATCTGCTGAACTATTAAATGAACTTTCGGTAGATGACCGGGTAGATTTTATTGAAGAATTACCTACGGGTACCGTGCGGGAACTCATTAAATTACTGAACCCCGAAGAACGTAAAATTACACTTGAAATGCTGGGCTATCCTGAGAATAGCGTGGGCCGGCTGATGATTCCGGATTATGTTTTTGTGTATGAATACAATACCGTTTCCGAAGTATTTGATAGCATCCGGCACGATGGGTCACATTGCGAAACCATTGATGTGGTGTATGTCATTAACAGTAAAGGTGAACTGCTGGATGATATCAGGATCAGGGATTTTTTACTGGCTGCACCCGATGTAAAAGTGAGTGAACTAATGGATAGCCGTTTTATTGCTTTACGTGCCAATGACGACCAGGAAATAGCGAGTGAAATATTTAAAATGAATAACCGGGTAGCCTTACCCGTGATAGATGATAAAAATATTCTTTTGGGAATTGTAACAATTGATGACATATTGTGGGTAGCCCAGGAAGAATTTACAGAAGATATCCAAAAAATTGGTGGTACCGATGCATTGGATGAACCGTATGGAGATATCCATATTTTTAAATTGGTAAAGAAACGGGCCGGCTGGTTGGTTTTATTATTTTTTGGAGAGATGTTTACAGCAACTGCCATGCAATACTTCGAACATGAAATAGAAGCCGCTACCGTACTGGCATTATTTATTCCGCTTATTATGAGTAGCGGTGGTAATACCGGTTCGCAGGCATCTACCTTAATTATTCAGGCTATGGCACTCGGTGAACTTACCCTGGCAGACTGGTGGAAAGTAATGAAAAGGGAGATTATAACCGGGTTGGCATTGGGAGCTATTTTAGGAAGTATCGGGTTTTTCAGGGTGGTATTGTGGCAAAACCTGCATATTTACGATTATGGGCCGCATTGGCAATTGGTAGGTTATACGGTTGCCGTTTCACTTTTAGGTATTGTACTTTGGGGTAGCTTAATGGGATCTATGTTACCCATGATCTTAAAACGTTTTAAGTTGGATCCTGCCACATCATCGGTTCCATTTGTGGCAACCCTGGTAGATGTTACCGGGATCGTTATTTATTTTTCAGTAGCTTACTTTTTCTTAAAAGGAATACTGCTCTAAAAAAATAGATATCCCAATTAAAATACATTTTTAATTGAGCATATCTTATAGAAATTTAAAAACATGATTAACCCATAAAAATCAATAAATTTGCAGGTTATCATTTAACCAATAAACCAATAAGAAATTATGTGCGGAATAGTAGGTTACACCGGCCCCAGGCAAGCATACCCTGTGATCCTAAAAGGGTTAAAAAGATTAGAATACCGGGGTTATGATAGTGCCGGGGTTGCGCTATTGCATGAAGGTAAAATTGATGTATATAAAAAGAAAGGAAAAGTAGCCGGCCTGGAAGAAATGCTGGTAGGTAAAAATTTAGATGCCAATATGGGCATTGGCCATACCCGTTGGGCAACGCATGGTGAGCCCAATGATAGAAATGCACATCCCCATAGTTCTTCCAATGGCAAACTGGCCATGATCCATAATGGTATTATTGAAAATTATGCCCAGCTTAAAAATGAACTTATTAAAAATGGATACACATTCACCAGCGATACAGATACAGAAGTACTGCTCAATTTTATAGAATATATACAAACCAATAATGATTGTGGATTGGAGGAAGCCTTACGCATCGCATTAAAAAGAGTAACCGGCGCATACTGTATTTTATTAATGGAACAAGATAACCCCGATACCATCATTGCTGCCCGTAAAGGAAGCCCTTTAGTAATTGGTATTGGCAAAGGAGAACATTTTTTAGCCAGCGATGCCTCTCCCATTATTGAATACACCAAAGAAGTAGTGTATGTAAACGATTATGAACTTGCCATCGTAAAACCTGATGAACTCATTTTAAAAAATCTAGGGAACGAAAAAGTAACGCCTTATATCACCAAATTAGATATGCAATTGGCGGCAATTGAAAAAGGCGGGTATGATCATTTTATGCTCAAAGAAATATTTGAGCAACCCAGCACCATCCATGACTGCCTGCGTGGCCGCTTAGATGCACAAGCGGGTACCATTACCATGAGTGGCGTACAGGAACATATTGAGCAGTTGAAAAATGCTAATCGCATTATGATTATTGCTTGTGGAACCAGTTGGCATGCCGGCCTGGTGGCAGAATATGTAATAGAAGAACTTTGCCGCATTCCGGTAGAAGTTGAATATGCATCAGAATTCCGTTACAGGAACCCAATTGTAAATAAAGGCGATGTGATTATTGCTATTTCGCAAAGTGGGGAAACAGCCGATACTTTAGTAGCACTAGACCGTGCCAAAGAAAATGGCGCCTTTATTTTTGGTGTGGTAAATGCAGTAGGATCATCCATTGCACGCATATCTCATGCAGGTGCTTATACCCACGCAGGACCCGAAATTGGTGTAGCTTCTACCAAAGCCTTTACCGGGCAGCTTGCAGTGCTAATGATGATGGCCCTTAAAATTGCAAATGAAAAGAAAACCATCACTGCTGAATATTATCAAAAACTACTACTAGAACTGAATGATGTTCCTGAAAAAGTAGATGCCATTTTAAAAAATGCAGCAGAAATAAAAACCATCGCAGAAAAATATAAAGATGCAACTGATTTCCTTTTCCTGGGCAGGGGATATAATTTTCCCATTGCATTAGAAGGAGCATTAAAGCTTAAAGAAATTTCATACATCCATGCAGAAGGGTATCCTGCCGCCGAAATGAAACATGGCCCCATTGCCCTGGTAGATGAAAATTTACCCGTAGTTTTTGTTGCCACAAAAGATTCTTACCACGAAAAAATTGTAAGTAACATGCAGGAAATAAAAGCAAGAAAAGGAAAAATTATTTCCATTATAACTGAAGGGGATACCATTAGCCCTACTTTAAGTAATGATTGCTTCAGCATACCCCCTGCCGATGAATTGATTGCCCCTTTGCTGAGTGTAATACCGTTACAATTACTTTCCTATTATACCGGTATTGCAAAAGGAATTGATGTGGACAAACCCAGGAACCTGGCAAAAAGTGTAACAGTAGAATAATTAAAGCGGCCGGGCAGCAATGAATAATAATTATTCTTAACTCAAACAGATAACTGCTGATATGAATATTATACAAACACATCCGGTAAATAACCTGGGCTATAATTTTATAGATGAAAAATATATTCCAAAAAATAAAAATGAATATTATTTAAGGAATATACAAAACCGTTCCGGCATACAGTACAATTCGCTTAGTGCCGATCAATTAGAAGTTTTAATCCGAAACAATAATACTTCCGACAACTGGAATAATATCCTGGTATCTGAAAAGTTTGATGCCAGTTTAGTAAAAAACTGTAATTTTTTCGGCCTGGTACGTATTGGTTATATGCAATCTTATTACAAAGAATTTCATAACCTGCGTTTGCCGGTTGGGTTATACAACAGTACCATCATCAGTACGGATATTGGCAATAATGTATGCATCAACAATGTAAATTATTTAAGCCATTTTGTAATTGAAGATGATGTAATGATAGCCAATGTAAATGAACTTGCTACCACGGCAACTGCAAAATTTGGCAATGGTATTATAAAACAGGGTGAAGAAGAAAAACACAGGATATGGCTGGAAGTGTGTAACGAAAATGGGGGCAGAAGCGTCATTCCTTTTAATGGCATGTTGGCCGCCGATGCTTATTTATGGAGCAAATACCGGGATGATGAAGCACTCCTTGAAAAATTTAAAGTATTCACTCAAAAAAAATTCGATAAAAAAAGAGGCTATTACGGAAAAATTGGCCAGCGTACCGTCATTAAGAATTGTGGAATTTTAAAAGATATTTGGATAGGATCGGATGCCTATTTAAAAGGTGCTAACAAAATAAAAAATGTAACGATCAACAGCGATGAAAAAAGAAAATCGCAGGTGGGTGAAGGCTGCGAACTGGTAAATGGTATTGTAGGTTATGGATGTCGTTTATTTTATGGTGTAAAGGCAGTGCGTTTTGTAATGGCCTCACATTCCCAGTTAAAATATGGCGCCCGGCTTATTAACTCCTACTTAGGGAATAACAGTACCATCTCTTGCTGCGAAGTCCTTAATTCATTAATTTTCCCTTCGCATGAGCAACATCATAATAATTCTTTTTTATGTGCTTCCTTAGTAATGGGGCAAAGCAATATTGCCGCCGGCGCAACCATTGGCAGCAACCACAATAGCCGCAGTGCTGATGGCGAAATAGTTGCCGGCCGTGGCTTTTGGCCGGGGCTATGTGTAAGTTTAAAGCACAATTCAAAATTTGCTTCATTCTCCATCATTGCCAAAGGCGATTTTCCTTCAGAACTAAATATCCCCATCCCTTTTTCGCTATTGCATAATGATGTAAGCAATAATAAACTGGTTTTAATGCCAGCTTATTGGTTTATGTATAACATGTATGCCCTGGAGCGAAATGCCTGGAAATATGAAGATCGGGACAGGCGGACTGAAAAATTACAGAAACTTGAATTTGAATACCTGGCACCCGATACCATCAATGAAATATTTGATGCGCTCAAAATATTACAATCCTTAAAAACGAATAAAGAAGGAACTGCCATGGTACAAGGCTGGGAAAATTCTGATCGGCAAATTGAAATCGTAAAAGTACCTAAGGCCATATCTATTTTTAAAGAACTGGTTTTGTTTTATTTTGGGAACCTGCTGATTCGCCATATTAAAGAACATAAAACCAAAAGTTTTACAGAACTTAAAAAAAGCCTGACTTCACAAATAAACCGAAGTGTTTGGCAAAATATCGGGGGTCAGTTGATGCAAAAAAAATCAGTAGATAAATTAAAGAAATCAATTAAAGAAGGTCAAATTGATAACTGGGATGCGCTGCACCAATATTATCAGGATATGGGCAATTTATATGAAAAGGATAAACTTCAACATGCCTATACCAGTTATTTAGAATTAAAAAATATTACAGGTACACAATTTACTGCTTCCAGTTTAAAAAATGTTTTAAAAAACACGCTGCGGATTAAAGAATGGATGTGCAAAAATATATTAGAATCACGTGCAAAAGATTATACCAATCCTTTCAGGAAGATGGTGTATGATAATAACGAAGAAATGAACCAGGTTGTAGGCCGCTTAGAAGACAATAGTTTTATACAGCACCAGTTTGCATTATTACAACAGATGAAAGATGAGGTAAAACAAATCTTTGGGAAATTTAAACTGGATTAAAACATCAACATGACAAAGCTTTCAGTTAATATCAATAAACTGGCCACGCTTCGCAATGCAAGGGGGCACAATAACCCTGACATTATACAGGCTGCCAAAGACATTGAAGCCTTTGGGGCAGAGGGCATCACGGTGCATCCACGGCCAGATGAAAGGCATATCCGTTATGAAGATGTATATGCGCTTAAGAAAGTTATAAAAACCGAATTTAATATAGAAGGCAACCCCACCGAAGAAAGTTTTGTGAAACTGGTACTCGAAAATAAACCTACCCAGGTAACCCTTGTACCCGATGCAAAAGGGCAAATCACCAGCAACCATGGCTGGAATACGATTGAGCATGCAGGTTATTTAAAAGAGATCATCTCCGTATTTAAAAATGCGAACATCCGGGTTTCTATTTTTGTAGATCCTGTGGTAGAAATGGTGGAGGCAGCAAAGGCCACGGGCACCCACCGGGTGGAATTATACACTGAAGCCTATGCCAGCGAATACATAAAAAATCATAAAGAAGTAGCCATTCTTCCTTATACATTAGCAGCAAAAAAAGCCAATGAATTAGGGCTTGGCATCAATGCCGGCCACGACCTGGATTTACAAAACCTCAGGTTTTTTAAATCAAAAATTGAAGGTCTGCTGGAAGTTTCTATTGGTCATGCTTTAATATGCGATGCCATTTACCTAGGGTTGGAAAATACAGTGCAATTATACAAACGTTGCCTTCAGTAATCATGCTACATACTCCACTTCCTCCGGGTGCAATATCGGTTTGCCTTTTAACCGTAAAAAAATATTACCCACTGTTACCACATCTTTTTGGCAGTACACTGCTATCCGTGGCAAATCATTTTGAACCCAATATACTTCTCCCACCATGCTTCCATCAATATCATCTTTAGGTGAAGGAACATTCAATGCTGCAGCTAATAATTTTAAAGAAGTAAAATGTTTATAATCACCAAAGCGCCAATATTGAAAAGTATCAACTAAATTGGTTTCCCATGGTTTCATATTTTGAAAATCTAAAAACCTGGGAATGGGTATATTATTAATAAGCAGGCGGCGGCAAATAAAAGGAATATCAAACTCTTTAATATTATGGCCTGCAAAACACCATTTACTATTATGGCTTTCTATTTTAACCATGGTAGATAGGAAATCTTCCAGAATTTTCTTCTCATCATGACCATAAAAAGATTTTACCCGCATTCTCAATTGGGGCTCTTTCATAAAATAACCCATACTGATGCATACGATCTTACTAAACTCAGCCATCACGCCTGCCCTTTCTTTATAGAAATCAGCAGCATTCTTATCTTCAGGCAAAATGCGCATGGTCTTATCAGTCCATAAATGTTGCCAGTATTCTTCCAGTTCAGAAAATGAAGATTTTTCTGATACGGTTTCAATATCAATAATGATTATATCTTCTGTACGGATATGCATCATAACATCTTTTTATTACCGTTAAAATACAACTATTTATTTAATGAATTACTTCTTTTAGCTTCTACAAAGTAAACCCCACAAAAATTTGAATGGCTTCGCTCTTCCATTTTTGAAGATCATCAATAGCATTTATATTGGTTAGTCCCACTTTGTAGCGAGCCCCCAAATTTACCAATGGGAGTTGTATCCATAACCCACCTATAGCACTCCACTCTGCTTTTTTATATACATTTCCCTGGTATTGCAAACTATCCAGGGTTTCTTTTAACAGGGAGCCATAAGATGGCCCTATTTGTAATTTAATTCTTTTGGAAGGTCCAATATTTACATTTAAAAACACCGGGATTTCAAGATAATTTAGTTTACCGCTTCGTTGGCTTCCATCATAAAAAATATCTTCGTAAATATCATTTGGGTCTTTGCTGAATGATGAAGCAGACTGCACAAAGTTCACTTCGGGTTGTATTCCAAATCTTTTGGTAATATTAAACTGTAAAAAAGCCCCCAATTGATAATTGTAGTGAAACCCTGAAGTGTAGCTTACACCAATGATCCTGTTCACATTCACTCCGGCTTTTGCGCCAAATCTAAAAAAGTTTTCATGATCCATTTTTAACGGGTTGCGTTGGGCATCGGCGCCCCATACAAACCCTATAAAAATAAAGCAAAAAAGATAATATTTATACATTGAAGGTATGTTTTAAGCAAACCAAAAATAACAAACAATGCTTTAACCCTGTCTAAAGTACAAAAAATGATTAACCCTTTCCCCTAAAAGAAATGCATAAAAAAAGCCTGTTTTAAAAAAACAAGCTTTCTAAAGAAAATGTTCAAGAAAATTAAAACGTATTAATACAACATAATTTTGCTTGCACTGTAAAAAATAGGTGTTTTCACAGGTGCTAACGGCTTGAACAGTTTTACTTTCATTTGAACCCATGATCTGCTAATAAGACGTATCATGTTGCAAAAAAATTCCAGCATTTCAAAATATTTTTACAAAAAATAAATGCCCCATTTTTTAATAATGAGGCATTTAAGTATTCGCTTATTAAAAGCCGGTATCCTTAATCTTCTACTTTTAGTTTACCTTTTTGTTTTGCCATTACTTCTTCTGCAATATTACTTGGTGCAGGTGCATAATGACTGAACTCCATGGTAGAGGTAGCTCGTCCACTGGATAATGAACGTAATTGGGTTACATATCCAAACATTTCGCTCAAAGGCACTTTTGCTTTGATAACCTGTAAATTGGCACGGCTATCCATACCTTCCAGCATACCCCGCCTACGGTTCAAGTCACCGGTTACATCACCCATATATTGATCTGGCGTTAATACCTCTACTTTCATAATAGGTTCCAGTAATACAGGTTTAGCTTTTTTACCCGCTTCACGAAAACCTTGCTTAGCACAAAGTTCAAAGCTCATGGCATCAGAATCCACCTGGTGGAAACTACCATCTTTCACGGTTACTTTCATGCTTTCCATTGGGTAAGCAGCTAAAACACCGGTAGTCATAGCAGTATCAAAACCTTTTTGAATGGCGGGTACAAATTCTTTAGGAATAGAACCACCAAATAAAGCATTCACAAACTGGAAGTTTTTCTTACCTTCTGATTCTTTCAGGAATTCTACATCAGCAGGCCCAATCTCAAAAATGATATCGGCAAACTTACCCCGGCCACCTGTTTGTTTTTTCAAAATTTCACGATGTTCAATGGTATTTTGGAATGCTTCTTTATAAGCAACCTGTGGTGCGCCCTGGTTCACTTCTACTTTAAATTCACGACGCAAACGGTCAATGATAATTTCAAGGTGAAGCTCACCCATACCTCTTAAAATGGTTTGGCCTGTATCTTCATCTGTATTCACACGTAACGTAGGATCTTCTTCTACTAATTTAGCTATTGCCATACCCATTTTATCTACATCCACCTGTGTTTTTGGTTCTATCGCAATGGCAATAACCGGTTCCGGAATAAACATATTTTCCAGGGTTATCGGATGGTCTTCATCACAAAGGGTATCACCTGTTTTAATTTCTTTAAATCCTACGGCGGCGCCAATATCACCCGCTTCAATAAAGTCAATTGGGTTTTGCTTATTCGCAAACATTTTCATGATACGGCTGATCCTTTCCTTTTTTCCACTTCTTACATTCAAAACATAAGAACCTGCATCTAAATGACCGCTATAGCAACGAAAGAAAGCCAAACGGCCAACAAACGGATCGGTCATAATTTTAAATGCCAATGCAGCAAATGGTTCTTTTGCATCGGGCTTACGGCTAATGGTTTCACCGGTATCGGGATCCAGGCCTTCAATCGCTTCAATATCTACGGGGCTTGGCAGGTAACGGCAAACTGCATCCAATGCTGTTTGTACACCTTTATTTTTAAATGATGAGCCGCACATCATTGGTACGATGCTTAAATCAATGGTTGCTTTCCGAATGGCTTCATGCATTTCTGCTTCTGTAATAGTATCCGGGTTTTCAAAGAATTTTTCCATCAACATATCGTCATATTCAGCAACAGCTTCTACTAACGCAGCCCTCCAATGGTTTACATCTTCTACCATATCTGCAGGCACTTCTATTTCATCAAAAGTCATCCCTTCTGTTTCCATGTGCCAGATAATTCCTTTGTTCTTAATTAAATCTACCACTCCGGTAAAATTATCTTCTGCACCAATAGGTAATTGTAACGGAACGGCTTTAGCACCCAGCATTTCTTTTACTTGTTTCACTACGTTTAAAAAGTCAGCGCCCGCCCGGTCCATTTTATTTACAAAACCAATTCGGGGAACTTTATAACGGTTCGCCTGGCGCCATACCGTTTCGCTCTGAGGTTCTACCCCATCTACAGCGCTAAACAATGCGATCAAACCATCTAACACCCGCATACTTCTTTCTACTTCTACCGTAAAGTCCACGTGACCCGGTGTATCAATAATGTTGAATGAATATTTTTTTGTTTCAGGAATCGCTTTCCCTTTATCTGTTGGGAAATTCCATTGGCAGCTAACTGCTGCAGAGGTAATAGTTATACCCCTTTCTTTTTCCTGTTCCATCCAGTCAGTAGTTGCAGCGCCTTCGTGCACCTCTCCGGTTTTATGAATCATACCAGTGTAACGTAAAATACGTTCGGTGGTAGTGGTTTTACCGGCATCAATATGAGCAGCAATTCCAAAATTTCGTTGATAACGTAAATCTGCCATCGTTTTTTATTTAATATTTAAAATTTAAAATGTTTATCCAGGATTACTCCTGTTTGTTTTTTTGTTTTGGGGGTCAGCATTTGAATCTTTATTTTGCTTCATTGGCGTCGCACTCTTGTACAGTGTACCGCTGCTGAACTTGCAAGGTTTTACCCAATTACCGGTATGTGGCCGGCCAGGTATATGTATTGTAGTTATGCTGCTCTCATAATATGCTAAATTGCCGTACTGCCATCTTGTATGCACGGGCATTTAGCGGCGCAAAGGTATGAAAATACAGTAAAAAAAAGGCCCTGTTCATAAAAAAATTTTGACATACAAATAGTTCATTCTCAACAATAAAAAAAGGCTGCCCGGTTGGGCAGCCTTGTATTAATGAATCATTTACTTATTTTTTAAACACTTTACCTGCGCCCAGTTTCTTACCATTGGCATCTTTTACTTCTACCATATAGGTTCCTGCGCTTAGGTTACTAATATCTACATCCATCCGTCCATAAGGGCCTGTTACATTGTATTTTTTAGACCAAACCCTTTGACCGGTTGATGAGTAAACATTTACAAAACGATCAGCAGATACAGCATTATTTACCTTATTATAAAACCTCACTATAAACTGTCCTTTTGTGGGGTTTGGATAAATAAATACTAAATTACTACCCACTGCCTTTAAAGTTACTTCGTTCGTAGTTGTGCTGCAACCTGTGGTTAGGTTGGTTACTACGGCACTGTAGCTTCCAAAGTCATCCCCATTTAAGTCAACAGATGAACCGCTAAATGCAGGCCATGGTTGCCCTTCTTTGATCCAGCTATAACCGTAATTACCCATTGCCGGTGCCACGGTTACATATAAACCTGCACGGATATATGGATTAATTACATTACCCGAAGCAAGTGTTAATACTGCACTTGGGGTTTGGTTTACAGTTAATGAAGCTATATCAGAAATTACGGCACCGCATGGTACACCCGATACGATAACCCGGTAACGATAACCATTTTGCATGATACCCAGGTGAGTAAATGAAATACTGGTTCCAGTTGCATTAGCTATATTCACAAATGGCCCGTTATTGATACTTACCTGCCATTGGTAGGTAATGGTAGAGCCGGTGGCTGCTACACTAAAACTTACATCTTCTCCTGTACATCTCACAGCGCTTTGCGGTTGGCTGGTAATATTTACCGGTGTATTTACCTGTAAGGTGGCTACCGAAGAGTTAAAGGCTGCTGAACAAGTACCGGATAATTGAACACGGTATTTATAACCATTCATAGCTGCTGTTAATCCGGTAAGGTTTAGTGTGGAAGATGTGGCGCCAATTACATTCGTCCACAAAGTACCATTGATACTTACCTGCCATTGGTAGCTTACCGCAGTTCCGGAAGCAGTTACTGAAAAACTAGCAGTATTTGCAGGCAAACACACAGAAGCATCTACTGGCTGAGCAGATACAACCACCGGTGTATTTACAGTTAAGTTTACACAATTAGATGTAACAGCTCCGCAAGCACCTGTTACAATTACATGGTATGCACCCGCATTGCTCACCTGTGCAGAAGCAAGATTATATGAAGCTGAAGTAGCTCCTGTGATATCGCTAAATGAACCAGTACAACTGGTAGCATATTGCCATTGGTAACTTAAGCCGGTACCGTTAGCTGCTGCGGTAAAGCTTGCAGCGTTTGTTGCACAAACCGTTGCATCTGATGGTTGTGTACCAAAACTTACAGGTGTATTTACCGTAAGTGTAGCTGCATTCGATACAATTGGAACAGGGGTACAACTATATACAAGTGCATGATATTGATTATTATTCATACCTGCTGTTACATTACTTAAAGATAAAGTAGCAGCAGTAGCGCCTGTTACATCGGTCCAGGTAGTACCGCCATCGGTGCTTACCTGCCATTGGTAAGTTAAATTAGTACCAGTAGCAGCTACCGTAAAGATGGCATTCGCACCTACACATAAAATTGTAGAAGTGGGTTGGCTTGTAATACTGGAAGCGTTTCCTACCGTAAGTGTAGCGGTTGATGAGGTAGTAGCTGTAACAGAACAAGTACCCGTTACATTTACACGATATTGATAACCATCCATACCATTCGCAACAGAAGCAATATTATAAGTAGCAGATGTTGCACCCACAATATCTGTCCAGGTAGCTCCTGCATCTGTGCTTTGTTGCCATTGATAAGTAAGCCCTGCGCCGGAAGCAGTTACACTAAAGCTGGCAGCAGAACCTGCACATTGCAGTACATTTTGTGGTTGAGCACTTATTACTGGTGAAAGGCTTACCGTTAAAGTAGCTGCTGCAGAAGTAACAGTTCCGCATTGGCCATTTATTATTACATGGTATTGATTGTTATTGAGCGCCGATGTGGCTCCTGTAATGGTATAACTGCTGGTAGTTGCCCCGGCAATATCACTCCAGCTTACACCCCCATTGGTACTTACCTGCCATTGATAGCTGGTAACTGCCGCACCTGAAGTTACTACACTAAAGCTTACATTATTTCCTTCGCAAATACCCTGGCTTGCAGGCGCTGTTTGGATGGTAGGCGCTGCACCCGGTTGTACTACAAAAGGTACCAACACAGTTTGGTTTGATGCGCCTGCAATACCATTTAAAGATATATTATAAGTACCGGGAACCAATGTATTTACGCCAGTTAATGTTACGGTTGCGCTGCTACCCGGTGTTAACGGGTTAGGCGTTACTGAAGCTGTAGTTCCGGAAGGCGCCCCACTTACTGTTAAATTAATGGGTGTGGTGAATCCACCTGATGCAACGGTAGCAACCGTACTGTTTGCATTGGCACCGCCTCCACAACTAACGTTTACTGCTGCAGGTGTGGTAAATGTGAATCCACTAGGAGGTAATGTAATAGAAAAATTGGCATCAGAAATATCAAAGAAAATATTTCCAACAGATTCAATTTTTACACGGGCAGTAGTGGTAATGGTTCCGGGTAAAGTAACCACTTCTGAACCATCATTGGTTGTATTAGCTGCCAATGTGGTTGGGAAAGTCAACCCACCATCGGTAGATAATAAAATATTTACATTACTGCAACTAACCGGTGCGGCTGTAGTATTGGCAACATCCCAGGTAATGGTTTGTGATGAACCTGCAAACCATGAAACTGGCGTGTTGGGTGATGTAACTTTAAATGGCCCTGAAGCAGCGTTTACAGTTACCACCACATCAGTATAGGCAGTTTGGCCTACACTTACCGGGGGCGCAGAAATATAAGGACTATTGTCTCTCACCGTCAGTCTAAAATTTAAAGTACGGCCTATTGAACTCAATGCCTCGATACTGGCAATGGCATCACCACCGGGTAAAGGCCCTGTAACGAATTGGCCTGCCAGGATGGTTGATAAACGGGGGAAAGTACGTGTGGGTGAACTGGTTGGTAAAAAACTTAACCAGTTTGGCCCGGTAGGTTTAGTAATATAAGCACGGCTATTATTTCCTGTTTGGCCGGTACCATCATTATTTTGTTCCCAGCAATAAGTTAATGCATCTCCGGGATTCGCATCTGTAGCAGACCCGGTAAGTGCAAATGGCGTACTGATAGGAATAATATAATTACTCATGGGCGCTACAACGGGAGTTGCATTTGTTGCTGTAATATTTGTTGTAACCGGGCAAGTTTTAAATTGCAGGTTATTCTGTATCTGTTCAATTGTAGTTTCATGATACATGGCAATGGAGTGTGGCGCTACATCCACGCTGGTAATACCTGCATAGCCCATAATGGTAATACCCGAACCTACTTCTTTATTTACACCTGTACCCTCAGTACTCATTGAAAAAGTATGGTTTCCGCCCAATTGATGGCCTACTTCATGAACCACATAGTCAATATCAAAATTATCCCCCTGGGGTATCCCATCTGCCGGGGAGGTAATACCGCTTCCTTTATTGGTACCACATACACAACCAATACAACCGGCATTACCGCCACCACCGGAAGCACCAAACATGTGGCCTATATCGTAATTGGCTGCACCAATTACTGTTGTTAAAGTACTTTGTAATTGTGCATTCCATTGGCTTAAATTAGTTGAATACGGATCTGTATTGGGATCATAATAAATAACCTGGTCAGTATTTGCAATTAAATTTAAATGCAATGCCAGATCCCTTTCATACATCCCATTACAACGGGTTAGTGTGGCATTATACGCTGCTAAAACCAACCCTACCTGTGTGGCATTAAAAGCTCCAAAATAATTGGAATATTCTCCATTACAAGATTGGGCTAAACGCATCGTCTTTAATTCACCCGCAGAACTATTCGTATAGTTGTTATTAAGCACTTTTGCATTTAATTCTGTAGTAAATTTTTCTTCTACGGTAGAACAAGTCCACGGTAATGGGCCGGACTGGCGGCTTGGGTTAAAAACTGCATATACAGTACCATCAACAGAATATTGTTCAATATATTCATTGGGCTTACCCAACCTAAAAACCATTGTTTGGATGCCCTGGGGTGAGATACTGATTTTTAAAGATGCATATTTATCAGTAATACCTTTACCGGAATATGCCCTTATTTCTGGGAACCTTGCTTGTAATGCAGGTTCAAAATTAGAAGCTTCAAATACTTCAAATTGTTCTACATTACCCTCTACATTGGGTAAGCTTATAATTGCAGAACGACTGCTGGGATGTTCACCAACAATTGAAAACAATTCTGCTTGTAGTGGTTGAAGATTTAAAGTAAATAACTTAAACTCTTTTGGAAACGATTGCCTGCTTACTGCATGGTTCGCATTGATTGTTCCTGGCCGGGCCGTATTAGCTGACCAATAAGTATCCGTTTGCGCATACGTAAATATAGATACCAACAAGAACAATACTGAAAATAGTAAAGATTTTCTCATATTAATTTTGCTTTTTAGGAGTTACGAAATTATTGTATTTTAACATTAAAATAAGATAAGGAGCCATTTATTCTCAAAATAATTTTACGATCATATAAATGTTGCTGTCTTTATACACATGTTTTACAAAAATTGAAGAACCAGCCTGTTTTATTTGATAAATTTTTGTATTCACCAGCCCTTTATACAGATTATCAAAACTGATAATCGGTAAAAATCATAAACCCATTAAATAATATTATTAAATAAGCTGAAAAATTGAAGGAGAAAAAAATAAAATCCAATATTGGCCTCAATATCCTCACAAAATGGATGGGTAAACATCAAAAAAAAGCTTTCCGCTTTCAATTACAAACCTGGCAAGCCATTGCCCAGGGAAAATCAGGGCTTGTAAATGCACCAACCGGTTTTGGAAAAACATATTCCGTATTTTTTGGCGTACTGATCCATTTTATTGATCAACACCCCGAAACTTATCGGATCCAAACAAAAAATGGTTTACAGCTTTTATGGATCACACCACTGAGGGCACTTGCCAAAGATATTGGCCGGGCTATGGAAGAAGTACTTACAGAACTGGAAATTCCCTGGAAAGTATCTATCCGAAATGGAGATACCCCTGTTTCTGAAAGGCAGAAACAAAAAAACAATATGCCTGAGATACTCATCATCACACCCGAAAGCCTTCATTTATTATTTGCTCAAAAAAACAATAGTTCCCTGTTTGAAAAATTATTTTGTATTGCCATAGATGAATGGCATGAACTGATGGGAAGTAAAAGAGGTGTACAAACTGAACTTGCAATAAGCCACCTGGTACAATTAAAGGAAATATCAAAACACCCAAAACCTTTGCTTTGGGGTATTTCGGCAACCATTGGAAATTTAGATCAGGCGATGCAGGTATTAACATGGCCGCTGGGAGAAGATAAAAATTGCATGATCATTACAGCAGACCTGCATAAAAAAATTGAATTGGAATCTATAATTCCAGATCCCATTGAAAAATATCCCTGGGCCGGCCACCTGGGTTTACATCTTGCTGAATTTATCTTACCCGTTTTAGATACACATAAAACCACACTCATATTTATCAATACCCGTGGTATGAGTGAACGATGGTATCAACACTTGTTAAATATTTCACCCGGCCTTGCGGGGGCAATAGCATTACATCATGGCAGCATAGAACCAGAAATGCGTATGTGGGTTGAAGATGCTTTGCATAGTGGTACCTTATCTGCAGTTGTATGTACAGCCAGCCTCGATTTGGGTGTAGATTTCCGGCCCGTAGAAATGGTTGTGCAGGTAGGGTCCCCTAAGGGTGTTGCCCGTTTTTTGCAAAGGGCCGGACGTAGTGGCCACCAACCGGGTGAAACAAGTAAAATTTTATTTTTACCTACCCACTCATTAGAATTATTAGAAGCCGCTGCATTAAGTGAAGCCATGGCTACACAATTTATTGAAAGCCGTGAACCATTACAATTGTGTTACGATGTATTGATACAGTTTTTAGGAACGCTTGCAGTGGGAGAAGGATTTTACAAACAGCAAATATTTAAAGAAATAACCGCTACCCATTGCTTTGCCTCATTGCCTTATGATAGCTTCTTACAAGTGTTGCACTTTATTACACAGGGAGGAAAAGCCCTACAGCAATATGATGATTTTAAAAAAGTGGAAGTACTGGATGGGCTATATAAAATTAATAACCGGCGAATTGCCATGCGCCACCGCTTACATATCGGAACCATTGTAAGTGATGCCATGCTTAAAGTAAAATTGATTAGTGGAACTTATATCGGCGTTATTGAAGAATGGTTTATCAGCCGGCTGAACCCTGGAGATGTATTTACGCTGGCCGGGCGAAATTTAGAATTTATCCGAATTAAAGATATGACGGTGCAGGTACGTAAGAGTAATGCCAACAAATCAATAGTACCCAGTTGGAATGGGGGACGGATGCCTTTAAGTGCAAACCTTGGTTTTATGTTGAGGAAAAAACTAAATGATGCAGCAGAAAAAAAATACACTAAAAAAGATAAAGAGCTTACTGCCCTGGAACCGTTATTTGAAACTCAAAAAAAATTATCGCATTTGCCCTTGCAGGATGAATTGCTTATTGAACACATTTATACCAAAGACGGTTACCATCTTTTTGTATATCCATTTGAAGGCAGGCTGGTACATGAAGCTATGGCGGCATTACTGGCATTTAGGTTATCACAAATTACACCTATCAGTTTCTCAATAGCGATGAATGATTACGGGTTTGAATTATTAAGCGATCAAGCAATACCATTAGACGATACCAATGTATATGAACTGTTCAGTGAAGAAAATTTATTGAATGATATACAAAGAAGTGTAAATGCCAGCGAAATGGCAAGGCGAAAGTTTAGGGATATTGCCGTAATTGGCGGCCTGGTATTTAAAGGGATGCCCGGCGAACATATTAAGCAAAAACATTTACAAAGCTCTGCTTCATTATTGTTTAATGTATTCCAGGAATATGATCCCGGTAATTTGTTATTAAGGCAGGCGTATAACGAAGTAATGGAACAACAAATGGATGAACCCCGCTTAAGAAATATGCTAAAGCGCATACAGCAAGGCAAAATAATCATTCGGTACCCTGGCCAGTTAACGCCGTTTTGTTTTCCTATAAAAGTAGATAGTATGCGGGAACATATCAGTTCAGAAAAATTAGAAGACAGGATTTTAAAAATGCAAATGCAGCTAAGCAAATAATATATTTACATCATACAGTTCATGCTGCTGTTAAATACTCACATTAAAATCCCGCAAGGCATCATTTAAACTTGTTTTTAAATCGGTAGATTCTTTTCTTTTACCAATAATCAACGCACAACCCACGCCATATTCTCCTGCTGTAAATTTTTTAGGATAAGTACCTGGTATTACCACACTTCTTGCCGGCACCAAACCCCTTGTTTCAACAGGCTCTTTACCAGTCACATCAATAATCTTAGTACTTTGGGTAAGTACCACATTAGCGCCCAGTACAGCCTCTTTTTCTACCCTCACCCCCTCTACTACAATACAACGGCTCCCAATAAAACAACCATCTTCAATAATTACCGGGTTGGCTTGCAAAGGCTCCAGTACACCCCCAATACCTACGCCCCCACTCAGGTGTACCCCTTTGCCAATCTGTGCACAACTACCTACTGTAGCCCAGGTATCTACCATAGTTCCTTCATCTACGTAAGCGCCAATATTTACATACGATGGCATTAAGACAACATTTTTTGCTAAATATGATCCATAGCGTGCAATGGCATGTGGAACTGCACGCACTCCAAGTTCTTTATAATTTTTCTTAAGCAACATCTTATCATAAAATTCAAATGGCCCCAATTCCCAGGTTTGCATTTGCTGTATGCCAAAATATAATAAGATGGCTTGTTTCACCCATTCATTTACCTGCCATCCATTTTTAGTGGGTTCCGCTGTGCGCAAATTTCCTTTATCTACTTCTTCAATTACTGCTTTTACTGCATTAGCATAAGCCTCCTGCTGCAAAAGTTCCCGTTTTGCCCATGCGGCTAAAATACTTTCCTGTAAACTCATGTTAGATATTTTTTGCAAACTTAATCAATAAAAACCTTCATTTTTGCAATGCATGACGCAGGTAAAAAACATACTCATCAGGTTGCCCAACTGGCTGGGAGATATGGTAATGGCAACTCCATTAGTGTCAGCCATCCGGCAACATTACCCGCAAGCGGAGATAGATTTTATTGCCAAAAAAGGGCTTGATTTTTTATTGGATTTTTTTCCGGCTCCCCATCAAAAATATATTTTTGATAAATCAACATACCCCGGTATCATGGGCGCTACAAAATTTGGAAAAGAAATTTCACGGCAAAAAAAATATGACCTGCTTTTCTGCATGCCCGATTCCATTTCATCTGCTGTAATGGCCCGGGCTACCGGCGCTACCAAAAGGATTGGCTTTCGTAAAGAATTAAGAAACATCCTGCTTACCCATGCTTATAAAAAGCCAAAAGACCTGCACCGTGTAGAAGAATATGCCAATCTCTTAGAACAATTTATCCAACAAAAAATAAGTATTCCACCGGTTGCATTAACGATTACAAAATCTGGCACAAAACATTTTAACGAACCCTATTGGGTGATCAATATTAATTCAGAAGCATCTTCCCGGAGGTTGCCTGCATCAAAAGCTGTAAGCATCATCAATACCATCAGGAAAATTACCCCGGCATTAATTGTTCTTATTGGCAGCCCGAAAGAAAGTGAATTTATAAATGAAGTATTTGAACAATTAACAACAAAAGAAAAAATCATTTCACTCGCCGGCAAAACAAGTATTACCGAATTAGCCGGTTTATTATCTCATGCCACAATAATGCTTACTACAGATAGTGGCCCGGCCCATGTATCCAACGCTCTAAGCACACCCACACTGGTTTTGTTTGGTGCAGGGAATGAAAAAAATACAGGCCCATTCAATAAGAATAACAGTTGTGTAATAAGGTTAGGACAATTACCTTGCGAACCCTGCACAAATAATGTTTGCAAAATATATGGCATACCTGAATGTTTATTGCAACTTGATGAAAACATAATTGCGGCCTCCGCTTTACAACTTTTAAAAAAATAAGTTTTGATATTTGAAGACGATATCGCAGCTTGTCTCACCGTTTTAAAAAAAGGGGGCATTATTTTATACCCTACGGATACCGTATGGGGTATTGGTTGCGATGCTACCAATGAAAAAGCAGTTCAAAAAATATATGCGTTAAAAAAAAGGCAACTTGATAAAAGTATGATCATCTTACTAAGCCGTGAAACTGATATTTTACAATATAGTAACCAGGATTATCCTAAAATATTTGACTACATCAAAGATGCAAACAACCCGGTAACCATAATTTATAAGAATGCAAAAAACCTGGCAAAAAACCTGGTAAGTACCGATGGGAGTATTGGCATTAGGATCGTAAAAGATAAATTTTGTAAAACATTAATCGAACTTTTAGGGAAGCCACTTGTAAGCACTTCCTCTAACATTAGCGGGTACCCCCCCCCGGCTAATTTCAGAGATATAGATATTGAAATTAAAAACGGGGTCGACTATATTGTTCGCCATCGTCAGGATGATGTTGCCATTGCCAAACCCAGTACCGTGGTAACCATTGGTGAAGATGGAAAAATTATTATTTTACGGCCTTAAAATGCAATGCCAATTCCTAATTGAAAACCCTGGCTTTTCCATTTCTCCTTATTATCAATATCATTGAGGTTTGTTAATCCCAATGCATAACGGCCATATATCTTAAATTTAGAAACATTTATTTGTACGCCGCCAAGCATACTAAAATCACCTTCTTTAAATGCCTGCTGGCCTGTTTGCAATAAATTTTTATCGGCGCTTTTTAAAATACCAAATTGCGGCCCGGCCTGTAAATAGATAAAGGGGTTCAATTTATAATTTAAAATTAAAGGGATTTTAAAATACCTCAGTTTAGCGCCTTTCATATTTCCGAATTTATAAACATCGCTATAATTACTGCTCGTATCAATATTTACCGAACTAAATAAAAATTCGGGTTGTATTGAGAATTTTGATGAAAGGCTGATTTCTGAAAATATTCCTAAATGGTAACCATAAGAAAATTGTTCACTAAAAGATTTGCTGTTGATCTTTTGAATATCGGTACCTGCTTTTACACCAAATTGAAAACCTTGCGCCAGGCAAGAAGCACTTAAAATAGAGAAAGCAAGGGCCAGGGGGAGCATTTTGTTTTTCATGAAATTTTATTTTCTATATTGATAATGGGTTTTCTTGCAAAGCCAATCTTTGTACCAAATTAATTATTGATAGCGATGTAGCTTGTTAAAAAAACAATAAAGCATATAAAAATAAGATACCGATAGCTGTAAAAAGTTTAAAATAAGGTTTGTTAATAACATGAAATAGCGTACCTTTGCGGCGGTTTTTACAATTTTAGAATTGCATGACGTGCTAAGATGCTGTTGATAACAGTGTAAGAGTTATCTCCTCTTTTTTTTCTCTCCAACGGCCGGAGCATAACATGTAACCAGAAACAATTTTTTGTGATGATACATGTTATTGCCAACGCAAATGCAGGGCGTCACTTTATTTTAAACATTATTACATGAACTTATTTGAGTCATTAGGGCTTAACGAAAACCTCGTAAAGTCAGTAGAAGCATTGGGCTTTACAGAACCTACCGCTATCCAGGAAAAAGCGATTCCTGTTTTATTATCAGGCACCACAGATTTTGTAGGCCTTGCACAAACCGGTACTGGCAAAACTGCAGCATTTGGTTTACCGCTATTACAACTCATACAGGCAGCAGATAAATTTCCGCAAGCATTAATTGTATGCCCAACCCGTGAGCTTTGTTTACAAATTACAAACGACATTACAACCTTTGCCAAATTTAGTAAAGGCATGCACATTGAAGCAGTGTACGGTGGCGCTTCAATTGTAATGCAAATCCGCAATTTAAAAAGAGGGGTACAAATTGTAGTAGCCACTCCCGGCAGGCTGATTGATTTAATAGAACGAAAAGCCATTGACCTGCAAAAAGTAAAGTACGTGGTATTGGATGAGGCAGATGAAATGCTGAACATGGGCTTTAGGGACGATATTGATTTTGTTTTAAAAAATACCATTAACCGGGAAAGTACCTGGCTCTTCAGCGCTACCATGCCACCGGAAGTGAGGGCCATCTCTAAAAATTACATGACCCAACCCAAAGAAATCACGGTTGGTAAAAAGAACAGTGGTAATGCAAATATTGCACACCAGTATTTTATAGTGCCGGCACAGCACCGTTATGAAGTATTAAAAAGGGTGATAGATTTTAACCCCGGCATGTATGGAATTATTTTTACCCGCACCAAAGCAGATGCACAGGATATTGCTGAAAAATTATCCCGTAGCGGTTACGATATTGAAGCCCTGCATGGAGATCTTACCCAGCAACAAAGAGATAAAGTAATGGGCCGCTTCCGCAATAAAACATTACAATTACTTATTGCAACCGATGTAGCCGCTAGGGGTATTGATGTGGATGGCATAACCCATGTAATTAATTTTGAGTTGCCGGACGATTTGGAAGTTTATACGCACCGTAGCGGCCGTACAGCCCGTGCGGGTAAAAGTGGTATTTGCATCTCTATTTGCCATACCCGGGAAATGTACAAGATCCGGTCAATAGAAAAAATGATCAACGCTTCTTTTCATAAATTAGATGTGCCATCCGGAAAAGATGTATGCCGTAAACAATTCTTCCATTTTATGGACAAATTGAATGCCGTAGATATTTCAAATGGTGAATATGAAAATTATTTACCTGATCTCATCAAAAAATTTGAAGATGTAAGTAAAGAAGAAGTTCTGCAACGGGTAGCCGCTTTGGAATTCAACCAATTCTTAAAGTATTACAACAATGCCGATGACCTGAATTCAAAAGAAGTACGCATCCCCCGCAACGAATCAAGAGAAATGGGTGGCCGCAGGGATCGTGTATCTTATAACAGGCGGGACAATGGCTATACCCGGTTATTTATAAACCTGGGAACAAAAGATGGTTTTTACAAAGCGAGTTTTTTACAATTCATTTTAGATGAAAGTAATTTGAATAAAGAAGTACTCGGAAAAATTGATATGCGTGATATGAATACCTGGGTAGAAGTAGATCAACAAAATGCAGGTAAAATGATAAAATCATTAGATGGCAAAAAATTCAATAACCGTATCATCCGGATGAATGAAGCAGATGGTGGTTTTAAAAGGCCATCTGATGAAGGCAGGAGGCACCAGGGCAGTCAACGTAAAAGAGCTTATTAAAATTTATTTTTACAGATATTTATGTACAGGGGTTGTTTCAAAAGCAACCCCTTTTTATATTCAGTATGCTTGCCTTTTTACAGTTTTTATAAATGACCCATTATAACAATAGCTAACTTGCTGGTACCGGGACTTTATAAAAAAAGAAAATAAATTATATTTCATCTGTCTTAAAGCCTAAATTCCGTAAATATGTTATTTAAAATCCAAAACTATCAACTTTATTTTCATAAAAATAAACTGATGAATAGTAATCCAAATCATCTTTAGATAAGTTCCTCTTTTACTTACCCAACATAAATTTGCGTAACATATTTAAAGCATGCATCGCCGTTAATTGTATATTCCTTTGTCGGTCGAAACGCAAATTCAATTCCCGGGTTCGTATATCCGATGCATTGCCCACTGCAATCCAAACAGTGCCTACCGGCTTTTCTGCTGAACCCCCACCGGGGCCCATGATGCCAGTAACAGCAACAGCATAGGTTGCTTTTAATTTACTTAAAACTCCCGTCATCATTTCCCTTGCTACTGCTTCACTTACGGCCCCATACTGCTCCAACACTTCAGTATTTACAGATAACACTTCTTCTTTTACCGTATTGCTATAGCTTACAACGCCCCCATTAAAATAGGCAGATGAACCCGGTATAGATGTTATTAAATGAGAAATATAACCGCCTGTGCAACTTTCAGCAAGAGCTAATGTTGCCTTTTGCTGAATTAATAAATGTGCAATTTCTGTTTCTAATGTTTCGTCTTTATTTGTTACCATATACTCGCTAACCAATTGCTGCAATTGCAAAAAAAGTTTTTCAAGTAATGATGAAGTCTGGAGCTTATCTTTCCCGGTAGCGGTAAGCCTTAGTCTAACCATACCATTGGTAGGTAAATAGGCCAGCCGTACGGTAGCAGGTAAGGATTCTTCAAAATCTTTGATCTTTTCGGCCAGGAATGATTCTCCAATACCTGCCGTTAATAAAGTTTGATGCAGGATACAATCCACCTCAAACTGTTTTTTCAAAAAAGGGATTACCCCGTCTTCCATCATTCCCTTCATTTCGTGTGGAACACCCGGCATACTAATAAATATTTTATCGCTTTGCTGAAATAACATGCCGGGCGCTGTGCCGCATTTGTTTTGCAAGACGGTACAACAATCAGGCACTTCGGCCTGTTTTAAATTGATATCCTGCATGGGCCGTTTAAAAACTTCTTCAAATAAATATTTTACATTTTTCAATGCTGCGGCATTTATAATCATCTTGCCCCTAAAATATTCACACAATACAACTTTTGTAATATCATCGTTGGTTGGGCCCAGTCCTCCTGTTATTAATATCACTGAAGATTCTTTTCTCTCTTCATCAAGCGCATGTAAAATATCATGCTTATTATCACCAATGGCTACCCTGCGAATAACTGCAAAACCTGCTTTATTTAATTCCTGTGCCATCCAGGCGCTGTTGGTATCTATTACCTGGCCAATGAGAAGTTCATCACCAATGGTTATGATTGAAATATTGATCATACTTAAATATTCTTTTAACTGGAACTCAAAGATGTTTTACCAAAGAATTATAAACCCAATTCCAGATACATCAAATTTAAATCATTTAGTTTTGCAGTTATAAATATGTTTATGAAAGCCTTACTCCTTATCGTTTTTATCTGCGCTTTTAATTGCGGCCTTAGCCAGGAAGTGCCCCTTAGCATTTCGAAATATTTTTCAAAAATGGATAAGGACCCGCAATTTTCTTCGGCTACTATTGGGTTTTATGTGCAGAATGCCAAAACCGGTAAAATCGTTTTTGCTAAAAATGAAAATATAGGATTGGCGCCAGCCAGTACATTAAAAGTTATTACAAGCGCTACCGCTTTTGAACTACTCGGAAAAGATTATACATTTAAAACAACGATTGGGTATAGCGGAAAAATTACGAATGGTGTATTAGATGGTAATTTGATTATTTCAGGTTATGGCGACCCAAGTTTTGGAAGTGAAAGATGGCAACAAACTTTACATCCTGAAAAAGAAATAGCTACTATTTTACAAGCTAAAGGAATAAAAAAAATTACCGGTGGTATTTATGTTAACGACCTCAAGTTTGGTTTTGACCCCATACCCGATGGATGGATTTGGCAGGACATTGGAAACTATTATGGAGCAGGCGCCCGTGGATTTAACTGGCACGAAAACCAGTTTGATTTATTCATACGCTCTGCTGATACGGTTGCTGGCCCTACAGCAATAGTAAAAACAGAACCGCCATTTTTAGCCAGCAACATCTTCAATCAAATTAGCACTGGTGAAAAAAACAGTGGTGATAATGCTTATTTATATTCCACTCCCTATAATAATAAAATATTTGCAAAAGGATCCATTCCTGCAGCTAAAAACAATTTCAACATAAAAGGCAGCCTGCCAGATGCTGCAACTTCTTTTGCTGAAGTTTTGGGAAACTACTTAAACCGTGCAGGCATTTCACATGCTGCCAAATATCATTCATTTGGAAGCCTATATTTACAAAATGAACCATTCCCGCAACAGTCTGATAGTTTACAAACAATCTACTCTCCCATTTTAGATTCTATTAATTATTGGTTTTTGCAAAAAAGTGTAAACCTTTTTGGCGAGGCTTTTTTAAAAATGATGGCAGTAGAAAAAAGCAAATCGGGACTTACCGATTCGGGCGTAAGTGTAGTACGTAATTTTTGGGCAGACCGGCAAATAGAAAAGAATGAATTAAAGATAATAGATGGCAGTGGTTTATCACCTGCCAACAGGGTAACGGTAAAAGCATTGGTGAAAATACTTTCTTATGCAAAACAACAAACATGGTTTCCCCGCTTTTATGATGCCCTGCCTGTAATACATGGTATTAAAATGAAAAGTGGTTACATAAGTAATGCAAGGGCCTATGCCGGGTTTATTACAAATAAAAAAGGAGAAGAATTTACTTTTGCTATTATAGTGAATAATATTGATGGCAGCCCTACTACGTCCAAAGAAAAGATTTGGCAACTTTTAGATTTGCTGAAATAATTATTGGTTAATACAAAAAATTATCTCTTAAAAAAAAGTATTGCATTCATTGCATGAGTCAATAAAAAAAATAAAATGATAAAAAAAATCCCGATAAGTATATCTATCGGGATCTTATCTGTATTTGTAATTTTTCTTCTTTTAAATTTCTTCCTTCCCTTCTAACCAAAGTTTTATTTGATCGGTGGTAACAGATTTAGGCCTTTCTAATGGCAGATTTAGCGCCCTATCCCAGCAAAGGCTGGCCAATACGCCAAGTGCACGGCTTACCCCAAACAACACGGTATAAAATTCATATTCTACCATGCCGTAATGCACCAATAAAGCGCCGCTATGGGCATCTACATTTGGCCAGGGGTTTTTAATTTTTGCAATAGATTGTAAAATGGGAGGAACTGTTTCATAAATATTCCAAACCGTATTTACCAGGGGATCATCGGGCATGTGCTTTTTACCAAATTCCATTTGTGCAGTAAAACGAGGATCTGTTTTGCGTAATACCGCATGGCCATAACCAGGAACTACTTTACCTTCACTCAATGTTTTTTCTACATACTCCTGTATTTGTTTTTTGTTCGGGCTTTTACTCCCGATAGATTCCTGCATTTCAAAAATCCATTTAATCACTTCCTGGTTTGCCAATCCATGCAAAGGGCCGGCCAATCCGTTCATGCCTGCTGCAAATGCAAGGTATGGGTCGCTCAATGCAGAGCCCACCAAATGGGTGGCATGGGCAGAAACATTTCCACCTTCATGGTCAGCATGAATCGTCATATACAAACGCATCAGTTCCCTAAATCCCTTATCGTCAAAGCCCAGCATGTGTGCAAAATTTCCAGCCCAGTCCAGCAATCCATTGGGTTGAATATGGTCGCCATTTTTATATTTACGGCGATAAATATAAGCGGCAATACGTGGCAGGCGGGCTAATAAGATCAGGGCATCATCGAATGTGGCTTCCCAATAATCTTTTTTATTCATTCCTTTTGCATACTTTTTTGCAAATTCACTTTCGGTTTGTAAAGCCATAATGCCTACTACAAACTGCGTCATGGGATGAGAAGATACAGGCATTGCTTCGATAGTTGCAAACACATGATTGGGTACATGGCTCCTGCGTTGTAATACATTCGTTACATGTTTTACTTCTTCTGCATTGGGAAGATCGCCAATAAGCATTAAGTATAAAAGGCCTTCCGGTAAGGGTTCATTTCCATTGGGCGCTTTGGGTAATTTTTCCTGCAACTCCGGTATGCTATATCCCCTGAAGCGGATCCCTTCCTGGGGATCGAGTAAGGAGGTTTCTGTTATTAAGCCTGTAATGCCCCTCATTCCCTGGAAAACCTGGAGTAAATTATAATCTGAAACTACTTTTGAACCGTGTTCTTTTAATATCTCTTTAAATTCGGCAGCAACTTTATCTGATTTAGCTACAAACCTGTCTTTCATTATTCCCATGTCAATATCATTATAAAAGGTAAAATATTTCGTATAAAATTACGATGACTGAAATTGGAAAACAAATCTCAATAAAGAAAATTAATACAGCATACGCTACAACCCTTATTTGGGCGCTGTTTTGTAAATATAAAAAGCAAGTAACCCAAACACCAGGTTGGGCGTCCAGGCCGCCAGCAATGGCGAAAAGCTGCCTTTTGTAGCAAATACAACACTAAAGCGGCTGAATAAAATATAAGTTACACTTAGCAATACGCCAATAGCAATATGTGCCCCGCTACCGCCCCTTACCTTACGGGAGGCAAGCGCCATTCCTATTACTGTTAATATGATTACAGATACCGGAATAGCATCCCGGTTATACCGCTCTACCAATAAATCATTTAATCCTTCTGAACCCCTGAGGCGTTCATTTTTAATATAGGCATCCAATTCCCGGGTAGGCATTTGATCTTTTAAATATTCATCTTTACGAAGATCAATTGGTTTAAAATTATAACTCATGAGTAATTGATCGGCATGTTTCACATCTTCGGTAATCGGTAAGATTTTTCTTTCTTCGGTGTTTTTTAACCTCCATTTTGAATTGGCAGTATCCCAACTAAAAGTGGATGCTCTTAAATTATACAACAGTTTGCTGCTGTCATTAAATTTTTGGTAGAAAAACCCATTCCCGGTTTTGGTAATGGTATCATATCCTCTTATACCCACATACGCATTTTTGTCTACTTTAAAATACAGGTCCTGGATGTAACTCTTATTGGTATTGAGCATGCCCCTGTTTACATCAATATAATTTTTACTAAAATCGCCATACTTCATATTTGCTTTGGGTACTACGTACTGGTATCCTATCCATAAAATACCTGCTAAAATAAATGCGCCCACCATGTAAGGAGCCAACATGCGCCTGAAACTGGTGCCACTACTCAGGATGGCGATGATTTCTGAGCGGCCTGCCATTTTTGAAGTAAAAAATATGACTGATAAGAATACAAATAATGGAAACAGCATAGCATCAATACGGGGTATAAACCCAATATAATATTGAGAAAAGATTTGCCAGGCAGTAAGTTTTGCTTTTACAAAATCGTCAGTCTTCTCACTAATATCTACCACCACAATAATTACGGTAAATAAAATAATACAGAAAAAAAATGTAGTAAGGAACTTACCCAGTATGTATTGATCTATTTTTTTCATTCTGTACTGAAAGATAATTTAATTATGGCTTTTAAGATTTTTCATTTCGTTAAATAGTAGCCATACTCTTTGCGGCAATCCATCCACTGGTCCATGCATGTTGAAAATTAAATCCCCCGGTAATGCCATCTACATCTAATATTTCGCCTGCAAAAAAAAGATGTGGTACTATTTTACTCTGCATGGTATTGGCATCTACTTCATGCAATGCTATTCCCCCGGCTGTTACAAATTCTTCTTTGAATGTAGTTTTTCCTTTAATGGCAATAGAATAATTGCATAAATTTTTGGCCAGTAAATTTTGCTTTTTAGCGGGTACATCTGCCCATCTTATGTTTGCATCCAAGCCCGCTTGCTCAGCTAAAAATTCCCATAACCTTGCGGGCAGGTCAAATGGATTTTTATTCATTAATTTTTGGCCGGCCCGTTCAAAACGCAATTGCTGCATTTTCTCTATCGCTGTATTTTCATTTAGTTGCGGATACCAATTGACCGTAATTGAAAAAACGTATTTCTTTTCTTCCAGTACCCTGGCGCCCCAGGCACTTAATTTTAAAATCGCCGGGCCGCTTAATCCCCAATGGGTAATGAGTACCGGCCCTGTTTGCTGAAGTTTAGTACCAATTATTTTTACCTGTGCATCGTTTACAACAATACCCATCAGGTTGGTAATTTCTTTTTCTTTAGCATTAAAGGTAAACAATGAGGGTACCGGCATTTGTATTTGATGGCCTAAAGCGGTAAGCCAGTTAAATTTTTCGGCATTGGCATATCCACCACAGGCAACACAAACAAATTGTGCTTGTAAAAATTTATGGTTTGCTAACTCAATATGAAAACCATCCGCCTGCGGTTGAATTGTTTTCACTTCGGCATTTGTACGGATCTCTACTTTGTACTTATTGGCTTCGCCCACCAGGCAGTCAATAATGGTTTGAGCGTTATTGGTTACCGGAAACATGCGCCCATCCTGCTCTGTATGCAAATGTACGCCCCTTTCTAAAAACCATTGAATGGTATCGGAGGTAAAAAAATGATGAAAAGACTTTTTTAAAAAAGATGCGCCCCTGGGATATTTTTTAATCATTTCGGCTATACTAAAACAAGCATGGGTAACATTGCAGCGGCCACCGCCGCTTACTTTTACTTTCGATAAAAGCTTATGTGTTTTTTCTAAAATAATTACTTGCAAACCCGGTTGCCGGCGAGCGGCATTAATGGCACAAAAAAAACCGGCAGCACCTCCTCCTATCACAACAAGTGTTTTTGTTTTCATGCTTTTACTATGAAATTATACAGGGTCAGCTTAGTCGTGGCACCAGCTAAGATTGATGTTTGCTTTTTCAGCCTTTTCAAGTTCTGCGTAAGAAGAAAGTAAATCGGGGTCGCCCGAAGTAATACATACATCGTGTTCAAAATGTGCGGAAGGTTTTCGGTCTTTTGTCAGTACCGTCCAACCATCTTTTAAAAATTCAACATTTTTTGTACCCATATTTATCATGGGTTCTATGGCAAGCACCATTCCTGCTTTCAATTTTTCCCGGGTTCCCCTTTTACCATAATTAGGCACTTGTGGGTCTTCGTGCATTTGCCTACCTAGCCCATGACCTACCAATTCTCTCACAACGCCATATCCATGTTGCCTTTCTGTAAAATCCTGGATTGCATATGCAATATCTCCTATGCGGTTTCCCTGGCGGGCTTTATCAATACCGGCATACAGCGATTGCTTGGTTACTTTAAGCAATCTTTTTACTTCATCACTTACATTTCCTATTGCATAGGTATAAGCGCTATCGCCATGAAACCCATTTTTATAAACTCCAATATCTAAAGAAATAATATCTCCCTCCTGTAACACATAGGGGCCGGGAAAACCATGTACTACTGCTTCGTTTACCGAGATGCAGGTAGCTGCCGGGAACCCTCCATAATTTTTAAAAGACGGGATGCCCCCATTATCTAAAATAAAAGTTTCTACCCAATCATTTACCTGTTGGGTAGTAATGCCCGGTTTTAATTGTGCGGCAGCAACCGCATGTGCACTGCCTACCAAAAGGCAGCTATGGCGCATGATTTCGATCTCTTCTTTTGTTTTATATTGAATCATTTTATAATCGTCTTAAAATATAAACCCCAACGATGAACGTCAGGGTCTAAAAAATTAATTCATTTTATATTTTACATTCCGGAAGGAATACCAGCCCTGCCTGCTAACCTGGCACCTCCGCTCATTAATCCATCATACTGGCGCATGAGCAATTGGGTTTCAATTTGCTGAAGCGTATCTAAAATTACCCCTACCATAATCAGTAAAGAAGTACCTCCATAAAAAGTTGCAAAATTATATTGCATACCTACAAATGCAAGCTCTACCAATCCTGGTAAAATACCCACCAGGGCAAGTAAGATAGCGCCCGGGAATGTAATTCTATCCATTATAGTACCAATATAATCAGCCGTATCCTTGCCGGGTTTTACACCGGGTATAAAGCCGTTATTGCGCTTTAATTCATCTGCCATCTGTTTAGGATTAAAGATAAGCGCTGTGTACAGGAAGGTAAATGCAATTACACAACCACTATATACCAACATATAAACCCAGTTCGTATGATCGGTAAAATACCTGGCCCAGCCACTATTGGTAAAGCCGGTAAGAAAGGTTGGTAAAAACAAGATTGCCTGCGCAAAGATGATGGGCATTACACCAGATGCATTTACTTTTAAAGGTAAAAAGTTCCGGGCACCACCAAATTGCCTGTTACCTACAATTTGTTTAGCATAATTCACAGGCACTTTACGGGTACCTTGTACCAGCAGTATTAAGCCTAATATTACAATGATAAGGAATAAGATTTCTAATAACAGGATCAATAAACCCCTTGCACCACCATCTGCTGTTCTGGAGCTCCACTCTTGCATAAATGCTTGTGGTAAACGTGCCAGGATACCAATCATGATGATGATAGAAGTACCATTTCCCAATCCTTTATCAGTAATTTTTTCACCCAACCACATTACAAATAAAGTACCTACGGTAAGCAGAATCACGGTAGATACCCAGAAGAAAGCGCCATAAGCAGGAATCAGGGCTCCTGCATTTGCAGGGCTCTTTAAATACCCGATATAGGCTGCCGCCTGAAATACAGTTACAATTACAGTAAGATAACGGGTCCACTGGTTTATTTTATTTCTGCCACTTTCTCCTTCTTTTTGCACTTTGGCCATTTGAGGGATCAGGATGGTTACCAATTGCATAAAAATTGATGCGGAGATGTAAGGCATGATACCTAACGCAAAAATAGAGGCCTTAGAAAAAGCGCCCCCTACAAAAGCATCAAGCAAACCCAACATACCACTACCTTGTGTGCTGGCGTGCAGGGCATCCAATTTATTGGGATCAATACCAGGCAAAACGATGAATGATCCTAAGCGATAAACAAAAAGAAGGATCAGCGTGTAAATAATTTTACTCCGCAATTCTTCGATGCTCCAGATATTCTTAAGTGTTGTTATGAATTTTTTCACAGAATCAATGCTGTTTAAATGTTCCTCTAAAAAGTAAAAAACGCATTTTTAAAATGCGTTGGCAAATATCGGCAAATTATTTCACTATTTCTACCGTACCGCCTGCGGCTTCGATGGTAGATTTAGCTTTTTCACTCATAGCGTTTACCCTGAAGCTATATTTACCTTTAATTTCTCCGTTGGCTAAAATTTTTATTCTATCGTTTTGGCTAATTAAACCGTTGATATATAAATTTTCGGGTGTTATTTCCGTAAAATTATATTTTTCGGCAAGGTGATCAATATTCCCAAGGTTGAAAACTTTGTATTCTACCCTGTTAATATTTTTAAATCCACGCTTTGGAATACGGCGTTGAATAGGCATCTGGCCACCTTCATGTGCTTTTTTACTTTTGTAACCGGCACGGCTTTGGCCACCTTTATTACCTTTTGTAGATGTACCGCCTTTACCACTGGCTTCCCCACGGCCCAGGCGTTTGTCTTTGTGTGTAGCGCCTTTTGCAGGCTTTAACGTATGTAATTGCATGTTGCTTTTATTTTAAACTTACGCCCCGAAAGCATTCGGGGCTCGCATTAAAAAATATTTTTTTTATAGAAGGGCGGCTTATTTACTTTCTTCCACTTTTACCAGGTGGTTTACCTTAGTAACCATTCCCAATATTTGTGGTGTGGCTTCCAGTTCTACACTGGCGTTTAGTTTTTTTAAACCCAATGCCAGCATGGTACGCTTTTGGCGTTCCGGCCTGTCTATTACACTTTTTACTTGTGTTACTTTAATTTTTTTCATTCTGATTAATTTACAGCACTTCGCTATTCGCTTAGTATGCTTAGATTATCCGTTAAAAACTTTTTTCAAAGAAATATTGCGCACTTTTGATATTGCAATAGGTTCCCGTAAAGTAGCCAACGCTTTGATCGTTGCTTTTACCACGTTGTGCGGATTTGCAGAGCCCAGGCTTTTAGCCAGTACATCTGTAATACCAGCGCTTTCTAATACAGCACGCATACTACCTCCTGCAATTACACCAGTACCTGCAGCAGCCGGTTTAATCAAAACTTTAGCGGCGCCATCCTTTATAAATTGATCGTGTGGAATGGTACCGTGCATTACAGGAACTTTTATGAGGTTCTTTTTAGCATCTTCAATTCCTTTGGTAATGGCTTCCTGTACTTCTTTTGCTTTACCCAGTCCATGGCCTACTACACCCGCTTCGTTACCTACTACCACCAGGGCAGAAAAGCTAAATGCACGTCCGCCTTTTGTAGTTTTTACCACACGGTTAATGGCCACTACCTTTTCCTTAAGTTCCAGGTCGCCGGCTTTTATTTTGTTAGAAATTACGTTTGACATTATTTCGTTTTACGATGAATAGTTAGTTATAAATTAAAATTCCAATCCGCCTTCTCTTGCGCCTTCAGCTACTGCTTTTACACGGCCATGATAGATGTAACCATTACGGTCGAATATCACTTTCTTAATGCCAAGTTCACCAGCTTTAAGGGCAATGGCTTCACCTACCATTTTACTTTTATCTTTTTTAGCCACTTTTTGTGCCGTGATATCTGCTTGTTTTGATGAAGCTGCTGCCAGGGTTGCGCCATTGGTATCATCAATCAATTGTACATAAATATCCGTGTTGCTTCTAAATACACTTAGGCGTGGAGCTGCAGGCGTACCGCTTATTTTTTTACGGATACGAAATTTAATCTTTTGCCTTGCACTTGATTTTTTGTTGCTCATTTTATTATTTTTTATCTCCGATACTGCCGGAAATTAATTTGAATGATTTATTATTTACCTGCTGATTTACCTGCTTTTCTTCTCAATACTTCACCTACAAATTTCACCCCTTTACCTTTATATGGTTCTGGTTTGCGTAAGCTGCGTATTTTAGCACATACCTGGCCCAGCAATTGTTTATCAATACTTTCTAAAGTAATAACCGGGTTTTTACCTTTTTCCTGTGCTGTTACTACTTTTATTTCTTTAGGTAAGTCGAAAATGATATTGTGAGAATACCCTAAAGCAAGATCCAACAGGTTGCCCTGGTTTGCGGCTTTGTAACCTACCCCTACCAATTCCAGTTCTTTTTTGAATCCTTCTGTTACACCTTGTACCATATTACTGATCAATGAACGGTACAAGCCGTGTAATGCACGGTGCCGAATTTGTTCTGTAGGCCTGATCAATTCAATTGTATTATCTTTTACTTCTACTTTAATATCCCTGTCAATCATTTGTTTCAATTCCCCCTTAGGACCTTTCACCGATATTTCATTATTCTTTCCTACAGAAATGGTTACCCCATTTGGAACAGCTACCGGTTTTTTACCAATACGACTCATTGTAATTTGTTTTTTTGTTTATACTAACTTTAATTGAAAATGTTTTTTTTATAGATTGTGTTCAGCCATGTATAAAAGGCTTAATTGTCAATCTTTATAAACCAACCGTACCCATTTTCAAAAAAAATACGGTTGCTCTTATTTTAATAAATATTACAAAGTACTTCGCCACCTACATTTTGTGCTTTTGCCTCTTTATCTGTCATTACCCCTTTGCTGGTAGAAACGATAGCAATGCCCAACCCGTTCTTCACCCGGCGAAAATCCTGTGGTTTGGAATAGGTACGCAATCCCGGGCGGCTAATGCGTTCCAGACTTTGGATAACAGGCAGTTTTGTAACCGCATTGTATTTCAATGCAATTTTAATGATGCCTTGTTTGTTATCCTCTTCAAATTTATACTTCAGGATATATCCTTTATCGTATAAAATTTCAGTGATGCGTTTTTTTAGATTGCTGGCAGGGATCTCCACAATGCGGTGATTTGCCATTTGTGCGTTTCTAATTCTTGTTAAATAATCTGCAATTGGATCAGTAACCATTGTTATGTTTAGTTAATTGATTTTAATAAATTGTTTACAATGCGATATCCAAGCCTTAGTACCGGGTACCAAGCACTCAGCCCTTCTGTATTACCAGCTCGCTTTTCTTACACCTGGTATTTTACCCTGCAAAGCCATATCTCTGAACATTATCCGGCTCAATCCAAAATGGCGCATATAACCCCTTGGACGACCGGTAAGCTGGCAGCGATTTTTAAGCCTTACCGGAGATGCATTTTTAGGAAGTGCATCCAGGGCAGCATAATCTCCTGCTGCTTTAAGTGCGGCTCTTTTTTCAGCATACTTTGCTACAGACTTTTCTCTTTTTCTTTGCCTGGCTTCTATTGATTTTTTTGCCATGTTTTATGTTGTTCTTTTTTAAAACCTACTTAGGTAGTGTTTTTAAATTATTTTTTTACGTTTTTAAAAGGCATACCCAGTTCTTTCAGTAATTCAAATGCTTCTTCGTTTGTGTTTGCCGTAGTTACGAAAGTGATATCCAAACCGGTAATTTTATTTACTTTATCAATATCAATTTCAGGAAAGATGATTTGCTCTGTTACACCCAGGGTATAGTTACCACGGCCATCGAAAGCTTTATCATTAATACCTTTAAAATCTCTTACACGGGGTAATGAAACAGATACCAGGCGATCTAAAAACTCGTACATTTTTACGCCCCTTAAAGTTACTCTTGCACCAATTGGCATATTCTTACGCAACTTAAAGTTTGAGATATCTTTTTTAGAATTCGTAGCTACTGCTTTTTGGCCGGTAATGTTTGACAGTTCATCAATAGCGATATCAATTAACTTTTTATCGTTAACGGCGCCATTTACACCCCGGTTAAGGCAAATTTTAGTAAGCCTTGGAGCCTGCATAACAGTTTTATAACTGAATTTCTTCATTAATGCAGGTACTACTTCTTTTTTGTACTTATCTGCTAATCTTGCAGTGTTAATAGTTGTACTCATTATTTAATTACCTCCCCTGATTTTTTTGCTACACGAACTAGTTTACCATTATCACGGTTACGCTTAATTTTACTTGGGCCACCGCTTTTTGCATCCCAAAGCATTACATTACTAATTGCAATAGGCGCTTCTACTTTTACAATGCCCCCTTTTGTATTTTGAGCAGTTGGTTTTGTGTGCTTGGTTACAATATTTGCACCTTCTACCAATACCCTGGCTTTATCTACAATTACTTCTAAAACCTTGCGTGGTTTTTTGAGGTCTTTATCTTCACCGGTAATAACTACCACCAGGTCGCCTTTTTTAATGTTGAACTTGGGTTTAAATCTTGTACTCATTGTATTTTTCTTTTGGCTCCTGTTTATTTTCAGAGGCCTGTTTTACTTTTTGTTTTTACTTTGTTTCCCGCTTTCCGTTATTTGTAATTTAGATAACGGGTAACGAGCTGTACAAAAGCATTTATAATACTTCGGGCGCTAATGATATAATTTTCATATATCCTTTATCCCTTAACTCACGGGCTACTGGGCCAAAAATACGGGTCCCCCTGGGCTCGTCAGCATTATTTAATAATACAACTGCATTATCATCAAAACGGATATAAGATCCATCTTTACGACGCAGTTTGTTTTTGGTACGTACAATTACGGCTTTACTTACGGTACCTTTTTTTACGCCGGCAGCAGGCATGGCATCTTTTACAGTTACCACTATCTTATCGCCGATCTTAGCATAATCCTGGCCACTGTTTCCCAAAACCCGGATACACAATACTTCTTTTGCACCGCTGTTATCTGCTACGTTTAACCTGCTTTCTTGCTGAATCATTTTCTAATTTTTTACGTACCCTGGGGTACTTCGTACAAATAGTTAATATTATTTTACTTTTTCAATTATTTCTACCAATCTCCAACGCTTTGTTTTGCTCATTGGGCGGGTTTCCATAATTCTTACAGTGTCGCCAATGTTACACTCATTCTTTTCATCATGTGCATGAAAACTGTTCGATTTTTTTACGAACTTACCATACAGCGGATGTTTTACTTTACGCTCAACCTTTACGGTAATAGATTTATCCATTTTGTTGCTGGATACTACGCCGATCCTGGTTTTTCTTAAATTTCTTTCTACTGATGTGTTTGTTGCTTCCATCTTTATCTTTTTATAGCAGGATTATACTCCGGCTGTTTGAGTTTTCTTTAATAAGGTTTTCAAGCGGGCAATATCTTTTCTTAAAGAACGAATGCTTTGCGGGTTTTCCAGTGGAGCAATAGAATGTGCGATGCTCAACTTTTTTAACCTTTGCTCATCTTCTTTAATCTTAGCGATGAGGTCTGCTTCGTTTAGTGTGCTTATGCTTTGTAAAAAATCTATTTTTTTCGACATGATATTCAGTTAATGAGTTAATTAATTGGAAGCATTAAAATCTCTGCTTACAACAAATTTTGTAAGGATTGGCAGTTTTTGTGCCGCTAATGCAAATGCTTCTTTCGCTATTTGCTCGGGTACGCCATCTGCTTCAAAAATGATTCGGCCGGGTTGTACAATGGCAGCCCATCCTTCGGGGTTACCTTTACCTTTACCCATTCTCACTTCAGCAGGTTTTGCAGTAATTGGCTTATCAGGAAACACCCTGATCCATACATTACCCTCTCTTTTCATGTGCCGGGTAAGTGCCTGGCGAGCACTCTCGATCTGGCGATTGGTCAACCATACACTGTCCATTGCTTTTAAACCAAAGGTTCCAAAGGCCAGGGTAGCACCACGTTTGGTATTGCCCTTCATTCTGCCTTTTTGTGTTTTCCTGTGTTTGGTTCTTTTTGGTTGTAACATCTTATTTTAAATTTGTCAATTCTTGAATTTAATATTGCTGGGTTATCTTCTGCCGCCTCCACGGTGCCCGCCACCATCTCTTCTATTTCCACCGCCTCTTCTATCATCCCTGCGGTCGCCGCCAAAACCACCTGCCGGCCTGTCCGGACCATCATTTTTACCACCGGCTAATACGTTGGGGTTTAAATCTCTTTTACCCAACACTTCACCTTTACAAATCCATACTTTAATACCGATTTTACCATATACCGTTAATGCAAATACATTGGCATAATCAATATCCATACGCAGGGTATGCAATGGGGTACGGCCTTGTTTTATTTCTTCGCTACGGGCAATTTCAGCGCCACCCAAACGGCCGCCTACTTTTACTTTTATTCCTTCTGCACCCATCCGCAGGGCAGATGCGATTGCCATTTTGATCGCCCTTTTATAGTTGATCCTGTTTTCTAACTGGCGTGCAATGGTATCAGCAACAATTGTGGCATCTAATTCCGGGCGGCGAATTTCAAGGATGTTGATCTGAACATCTTCTTTGCCGGTTAATTTTTTAAGTTCTTCTTTAATACGGTCCACTTCGCCACCACCTTTACCGATGATGATACCAGGTTTGGAGGTATGTATGGTAACGATTAATTTGTTTAGAGTACGCTCAATTACAATTTTAGAGATTCCACCTTTGTTAATACGAGCATTCAGGTAATTCCTGATTTTATCGTCTTCAATCAGTTTTACAGCGTAATCTTTTTTGTGTGCGTACCAGTTACTATCCCATCCTCTGATAATTCCTAACCTGGCGCCTACCGGATTTGTTTTCTGACCCATATTTTTTATTTGCTGGTGCCGATTTATTCTGCAGCACCTTTTTAAAATTTATTTGTTATCCACTATTACGGTTACATGGTTGCTGCGTTTACGTACCCGGTACCCACGGCCTTGCGGAGCCGGGCGCATACGTTTAATAACTCTTGCACCATCTACAAATATTGTTTTTACTACCAACCCGTTTTCATCAGCGCCTTCGTTTTTTTGTTTCCAGTTGCTGATGGCAGAAATTACCAGCTTACGCAAGGGAACTGCCGGGTGCTTTGGGTTGTGTTGTAACACTGCCAATGCTTTTTCTACTTCCATACCACGTATTAAATCGGCCAATAACCGCATTTTACGGGGCGAAGTGGGGTAGTTATTCAGTTTTGCTATTGCTTCCATTTTTATTAGTTTCTTTTTTCTCGTTTTTAGATTCTCGCTACTTACTGTTGAATGATTCCTAAACGGGAAATGCAATGATTACATTTTTTTACTTGAGTGTCCTTTAAAGTTCCGGGTGGGGGCAAATTCTCCCAATTTATGACCTACCATAAATTCTGTAACATATACCGGGATAAATTTATTTCCATTATGAACTGCAAAAGTGTGACCTACAAAATCAGGAGAAATTGTGCTTCTGCGGCTCCAGGTTTTGATCACCCCTTTTTTTAATTTTCCTTCTGTCATCGAAAGCACTTTTGTTTCCAATTTTGACTCGATGTAAGGACCTTTTTTTAATGAACGACTCATATTCTGTTTGTTTGTTTATTTTCCTGAACGCCAGGATATTTTAACAATCTTGTTTACTTGTTACTTAATTTTTTACCATTCTTACGTTGAATGATCATTTTGTTTGAACCTTTGCTCCGGGTACGGGTAATTTGACCTTTGGCATATTTACCGGTACGGCTGCGGGGGTGACCACCTGAAGCTTTACCCTCACCACCACCCATCGGGTGATCTACAGGGTTCATGGCTACGGCCCTGGTACGTGGGCGAACACCTAACCAACGGTTACGGCCGGCTTTACCAGCTCTTTCCAGGCTATGATCGCTATTGCTTACTACACCTACTGTAGCATAACAGTTTACCAATACCCTGCGAATTTCACCACTTGGCATTTTAAGGATAGCATATTTTTCTTCCTTATTGCTCAACTGAGCTGAAGTACCTGCACTTCTTACTAATATACCTCCCTGGCCGGGTTGCATTTCAATATTGTGAACATTGGTACCCAACGGCATATTTTTCATCATTAAAGCATTCCCCAGTTCCGGCGCCACGTTATCTCCACTTAAGATGGTTTGGCCTACCTGCAATCCTTGTGGGGCAATGATGTAACGTTTTTCACCATCGGCATAAGCAACCAATGCGATAAAAGCGGTACGATTGGGATCATACTCAATTGTTTTTACCGTACCGGGAATATCTTTCTTATTTCTTTTAAAATCAATTTTACGATACATGGTTTTGTTTCCGCCACCCATATATCGCATACTTCTACGGCCCGAGCTGTTGCGGCCGGCAGTATTCTTTTGTTTTTCCAATAAAGATTTCTCGGGTGAATTGGTTGTAACCTCTACATAGGCATTACCAATTCTCCATCGGGTTCCTGCTGTGGTTGGTTTGTATTTTCTAAGTGCCATTTTTATTTCTATTTTCCTGCATTTGCGGTAGCAGGTGTACCATTCATTTTTAAGTTTCTACTTTATACTGTTTCGTATAAGTCAATTGTTTCGCCTTCTGCTACGGTTACGATCGCCTTTTTCTTTGCAGGTTTACGGCCTAC
>Ga0138256_10000264_pt1 | contig 60815 bp, 54 predicted proteins | sample KNB2016incub_MG_FD_105486 | JGI IMG/M metagenome (GOLD analysis project Ga0138256, IMG submission 105486) | Active sludge microbial communities from wastewater in Klosterneuburg, Austria - KNB2014incub_MG | ecosystem: Engineered > WWTP > Activated sludge > Unclassified | place: Austria...
GAATTGGCCGGTATACTGTATGACTCTATTTATCAGAAATTATTGCCCCTTCCGGATCATATTTTGATTTATCCGGCACATGGTGCAGGATCTTCTTGTGGAAAAAACATGATGCAGGAGACTGTGGATACTTTGAAACATCAGAAAGAAGTCAACTATGCATTGAATCAGAAAAGTAAATCAGATTTTATTCGGGAAGTTTTGGATGGTCTTGGTTCGCCACCACCATACTTTGAAATGAATGTAGCGCTGAATAAAAATGGGTATGAGGCCTATGACGAATTGCATCATAAAAAAATGAAAGCCCTGAGTATTTTAGAATTTAGCGAACTAAAAAAGGACAATGATGTGATTATCTTGGATACGCGAAGTGCAGATGAATTTTGTAAGGGATTTATTTTAGGTTCTATTAATATCGGCTTAGATGGGCAATTTGCTCCCTGGGTAGGAAGTATATTAGCTGATGTAAATCAGAAAATTATTTTAATAACAAGTAATGGTAGAGAAGAAGAAAGTATTCTAAGACTTGCCAGAGTAGGATTTGATCAGGTGCTCGGATATTTACAAGGCGGATTCCAAACTTGGAAAGATGCAGGTCATAGTATTGAAACAATCAACCGAATTAATGCTTCATCTTTCAAACGTCAATACAATCAGGAAGATTCTAAGATCATAGATATTCGAAAAGAATCAGAATACAACAAGTCACATGTAGTCCATGCAGATTTCAAAACTTTAGATGAAATACCTCAATGGTTAGATACACTTAATGATTCGCAGCATCAATATATTTATTGCGGAGGTGGTTATCGAAGTATGATTGCCGCTTCTATGATGAAAGCTAAAGGATTGCATAATTTTACAGAAATAGAAGGTGGTTTCGGTGCCATTGCAAAAACAAATATTCCTATATCTTATATAGCTTGATTTGTTTACTAAATTTTCCAAATTAACATAACGAAACCTATGAATTCATCCTGGAACAATGTCATTGAGAAAAAAGATGCAAAGAAAGATGTTGAAAAAGCTATCTTAGTTGGCATTATACTTCCGAATCAATCTGAAGCACTCATCAAGGAACATCTGGATGAATTGGAATTTCTGGCCTTGACTGCCGGTGCGAAAGTCATCAAACGATTCGTTCAGAAATTAAATGGACCTCATTCCAGTACTTACATTGGTAAGGGTAAGGTGGAAGAAATTGTGGAATATATGGAACATTTTCCTGCGGACATGGTCATATTTGACGATGATCTAAGTGGAAAACAACAAAATATATTAGAGGAAGCATTAAAGGTAAAAATTATAGATCGGAGTTTTTTAATTCTGGATATTTTCGCGAGTCGCGCACAATCTGCCCAAGCCAGAACTCAAGTTGAATTAGCCCAACTTCAATACATCTATCCAAGATTGAGGGGAATGTGGTCGCATTTGGAACGACAACGAGGTGGAATCGGGATGCGCGGACCCGGTGAGCAAGAAATAGAGACAGATCGCCGGATCGTTAAAGAAAAAATTGCTTTCCTAAAAAAGAAATTAGAAAAAATTGATTTACAAAATGTAACCCAACGAAAAAATCGCGATGAAATGATCCGCGTTTCGTTGATTGGTTACACCAATGTTGGTAAATCTACCCTGATGAATTTATTGAGTAAATCAGATGTGTTTGCCGAGAATAAATTGTTTGCCACTTTAGATACCACGGTCAGAAAAGTGGTCATCAATGCTATGCCTTTTTTACTTTCAGATACGGTAGGATTTATTCGCAAGCTGCCACATCATTTGATTGAAAGTTTTAAATCTACGCTGGATGAAGTTCGTGAAAGCGATTTGTTATTGCATGTCATTGATGTGTCGCACCCACAATATATAGATCAAATCAATACGGTATTGGAAACACTAAAAAGTATTGGCGTAAATGATAAACCGATGATCATGGTATTGAATAAAATAGATTCGTATCGTGAATTGTATTTCGATGACTTATTGGATCAACGAACTAAAAAAGAAATCGAACAAGAACTCATCACTAATCTTCAAATCAAATACAGTTATCCCATTCAGATTATTTCTGCTAAGTCTAATGAAAATATCGATGCATTAACAAAGCTTCTAAAGGAACATGTAGCGAAATTGTATATGATTCGATATCCTTATAAAACTAAACAATGGTAATTGCAACTTTTCATTAAATCTTTAAATCATGAATTGGATAGATAAATATGGTGAATTATTAGCTAGTTATTCTTTGTATTTAAAGTCGGGAGAATTGGTGTTTGTAAGAGCCACAACATTAGCAGAGTCTTTGGTGAAATCTTTTTATAAACACGCCACAAAACTGGGAGCTATTGTTGAAGTGGAATGGATATTCGATGGACAGCAAGATATACTTCTGGAAAATGGAAATGAAGATCAATTGAAATATGTGAATCCGCGCAGTTTAGCAATGATTCAGGAATGTAATGCTTATATACTCATACGCGCACCATTCCAATCCAATAAGGATATGGCCGAGACTGATCCCAATAAAGTTCAGTTGTTGACAGAAGCAAATGCTGCCTTTAGTAAAATATATTTTGAGCGATTGGGGAATGGAAGTTTGAAGCGGAGTCTATGTCAGTTTCCAACCCAACAAGGAGCTGATCAGGCCAACATGAGTTTAGATGAGTATGCGACATTTATTCAAAAAGCTTGTTTTCTGGATAGAGAACAACCGGCTGAGCATTGGTTGGATATTAGCAAAATGCAACAAGGGATTGTTGATTATTTGAATCCTTGTAAGGTGATGCGATATGAGCACCAAAACTGGAGCATTGAATTTGGTGTAGAAGGAAGAACCTGGATCAATTCAGATGGGAAGTCCAATATGCCATCAGGTGAGGTATTCACGAGTCCTATTGAAGATTCAGTTCATGGAACTATTTATTTTGATTACCCTACATTAATGTTTGGCAAAGACGTTCAGGGTATAACTTTAGAAGTTAAGGACGGTGTGATTCAATCCTGGAGTGCCAACGTGGGTCAGGAAGTATTAGATCAGGTTTTTGCTATAGAGGGTACCAGGGTTTTTGGTGAAGCTGCCATTGGTACCAATCCGAATATTCAACAAGCGACAAAAAATATTTTGTTTGATGAAAAGATTGGTGGTACCGTTCACATGGCTGTAGGACAATCTTATTATCAATGTGGTGGTAAAAACAAGTCAACCGTTCATTGGGATTTAATTACGAATATGAAGAATGGTGGTAGTATTTATGCTGACGGAAAAAAGATTTATGAGAACGGACAATTTTTAATAGGATAAAGATTTCGTGACCATTCAGGTCTTAGCCTAGTATGGGCGAATCATTTTTTGCGACGGATAGAATCCGTCGTATAAGTAAAAAGTTTTATGTTTTTGGCGGTATTTTTGCCTGAATTTTGCAAAAATGATGACAAAAACAAACCTATTTTATTGTTGCCTGAGTAGTTACAATATAGCGATATAAAAAACTAAGGTTCTACAATTATTTTTTGTTTTGCTGTTTCATATTTAGTTTTAATCGTTAAGTAGTACACTCCACCAGTTGAAAGATTTTCAATCTTTTTATTAAAAGTATGTTTGCCGGCAGGTAAATTTCTAAATATTTTTTCTTCTAGTTTTTTTCCATCATGATTGAGTAAAATCATTTTCACATCGGATGATTGCGTTAATTCATATTCTACCATCATATGTCCATCATTTGGATTGGGATAGACCATGAGCTTCAGTGTACTCGTACTTTGTTCATTTAAATAATCTGTTGAAGAAGTATTATTTTTAATGAGATTAACTTTAAACAACTGATTGCTTGCTGAACTTAGGTCACCTTCATTCGTCCAAAAAATATTTGGTGCTGTACTACTTATTCCTCCATAAACATATCCAAGTTGTGTAGTGTCATTGAGCAAATCATCTAACTTAATAACGCCATTCGGATAAGTTGACAACTGTTCATTCGGAATAAACTCTGATCCTGCACCCAGTAAAGTAGGCATTTCAATTGGTAATTTATATTCTGCCATGGAACCATTAGCGTCTCTGGTAATTCTGGATATTGTTTTGACAAAGGGAACATTATTGTCTTGAACTAATGTGCCGAGACTATCATAGTATTGGGCAATGCCTCCAAAAAAAAGATTATGCATTTCTTGTTTGCCTGCAGAATACAATGGAATTTTTGCACAATGATAGTGATTATAATATTGGGTAAAATTCCGATTAGGCTGATAAGCGATACTATCAATGTTTACACAATTCAGATATGGCAAATCTGCTTTAGTTTGAAAAACACCGGAAAAAGCAGTTAGACCTTCACCTCCATCCGGAATTATTTGGGGCACTACATTGAAATCTCGTCTGTGTAATTGACCGGTATCAGTAATACTTGGTAAATGTTGAATATTTATTTTATCGCCATTATCATTGAGTATAAATTTTCGAATCTGATTCGAATATTCTTGAGTAAAACCTGGTCCATGATCAGGACCCATAGGATTGTATAAACCCATAAATTTTTGACCACCTACCAAATAAAAGGTGTTGTTTATTTTTTCGAGTTGACCTCCGGTTACCTGAAACTGTGGATCAATGATCTGTCTAAAATGTGGTGTTATCGATGAATGATTGATGACAGCTTGTATTACAGAAGCTACATCAATTGCTGTAAGTCGACTGTATGTAAAATGATCGTCGAACGTAGGACTGTATCCATAGCCTCCAATAAGATACAAATATTTTCCTTCCTGATAAAACTCCATATTGGTGGATGAGAGTTGATCTTGTAATTCTGTAGAAAGTGAAGTCAATGGAGATGTCCATTTTTGTTTTGTGAACGGATCAATGACAATAAGTTGGGTATTATGGCCTGCTTGATCAAATGATGCAAAGGGTTGTCGGCGATGCAAGCCATCCAATCGTCCACCCACTAAAAGCCACTTGCCATTGTGTTGACCAAATGCAAAAGATTGAAGTCCACCAAGTCCTTCGATGTTTATGGGTTCTAGTGAAATACGGAAGGGAGCTGTTTGTGAATAAACATTCTTGGAAATAAAACTTACTAGAATTAGAATAAGAAAATTGGTTATATTATTCATCATGATGTATTGTGATTCAAAGATCGGTATATTTTATTAATATATTGTGCAACTTATGTTACAGATTACCTATATTTTTAAATTGATTTCCTTAATTTTCCAAATTTGAAAATAGTTCAAAAATTATATTTGTTGGAATAAATTGTCGTAAAATATTAATTCTTGTTTTAAATAAAAACTTTTTGCTCTTTTTTCATGAAAAATGATAGAGTGATCTAGCGTCAGCAAGAAATTTGTGATACAAAATCACAAATTAACGAATGAACCGAAGCCTGTATCAGGCTAAGGAAAACCAAAAAATATTCTTTCTTCATGCCTAAATAATTAGCTTCGAGGACTCAGCTAATTATTTAGGTTCACTTCACCAAATAACATTTTTATGTTATTTGGTTCGTTCATCTTAAGGCCGACTCAAATTTAAATGACAACTATTATTTAATTCATTGATTCTGATTTGTGATATTGCAAAATGGAAGATTTACATTCATGAGTGAGCAAGGAATTCAAATATAATTTTACCTTTTTTTCTTGCCAATAAATAAAGACTTTTATTTCATTTGCTTTTTCATGAAATTATGCTTGGATAGTTTTATCAATAGTGAAATGAATGTGAAATAGTTTAAATTGAAACTTTTCTATTTTGTTCTTGTTATGATGTTAGTTTGAAAATATTACGAGTAATTCGTTCATTTAAATCTTAATTAAAATATGATAATATCTTTGAAAAAAGTTAGCATGTTGGCAATCATGTTCAGTATGTGTTTTGGAATATCACAAGCTCAAGCGCCTTATAAAGTCCCTGAATTGGGTTATAGTTACAATGCCCTCGAACCCTTTATTGATGCGCAGACTATGGAAATTCATGTGACTAAACATCATGCTGCGTATGTGAATAATTTGAATAATGCCTTAAAAGGTACTGATGCAGAAAATATGTCTTTAACGGATATATTAAAGAATACTTCTAAGTACAGTGCGGCTATTCGCAATAATGCAGGAGGACATTACAATCACAGTTTATTTTGGACTATACTTACGCCCAATAAAGGAACTAAACCTTCTGAAAGACTTGAAAAAGCCATTAAGGAATCCTTTGTGTCCATAGATAGTTTGAAGACCTTATTAAACAAAGCTGCATCGACCCGTTTCGGATCAGGATGGGCTTGGCTGTATGTTACCCCAGACAACAAATTGGCAGTTTGCTCGACGCCTAATCAGGATAATCCGTTAATGGACATTGCCGATAATAAGGGTATCCCTATTCTGGGTATCGATGTTTGGGAGCATGCTTATTATTTGAAATATCAAAATAAGCGTGGAGATTATTTAAATGCCATTTGGAATGTCATGAATTGGGATGAAGTCAGCGCCAGATATGAGAATATAGTTCCTAAGCCTAAAGGTAAATTTGATGATTGGCCGGAATTAAAATCTTTTCATGGAGTAATGTCTGAAACCTTCCATCCCAGCGAAACCGGAGATTTAAAACCAATCCGCGCAAGAAGTGTAGAAATGGCTGAAAAAGCTAAAGCTTTGACTCTTTCTAAAATTCCAGCTGCATTCAATAATAAAGAGGTTCAAGCTGCTGTTGCCAAATTAAAAACAGACAGTGATAAGTTGAATAAATTGGTTAAAAAGAAAGGAAATGACAAAGCTGTTACGACTGCCTTAAGTGCTTTGCATGACACCTTTCATATGATCGTAGAACATTGTCATTAGGATTTTGTTAGGAGAGGGTCTAAACCTATAAAGGACCAATTCATAAATAGAGAAATACATTTCGATTGATCTAAATGAATTAATTTAGATGTGTGAATGGATATTATGGAGAACAAACATTTTGACTTAGGTAAGGTCATAGATCAAGCCATTAATGAGGCCTTAACCAAAAGAGGTATCGTTAATATACTTATTGCCGGACGCACTGGTGTAGGAAAGAGCACTTTAGTCAATGCCATATTCCAAGGTAATTTAGCTACTACTGGACAGGGTAAGCCTGTTACTCAGAATACCAGAAAAATATCTAAGGAAGGCATTCCAGTTAATCTATTCGATACACGAGGTTTGGAACTGGAACATTTTAAAGCCACCATGAATGAATTGGAGGATTTGGTCAAAACCAAACGCAATGATGTTAACCCCCAGAACCATATTCATGCAGCATGGATTTGTATTTCAGAAAACTCTCGTAGGGTAGAGGATGCTGAAATTGCTCTTTGTGAATTACTTGCACAATACATGCCGGTTGTTATCGTATTGACCAAATGCAGTTCGGATAATGGTTTTAGAAATATTGTTCAAAGTCTATTGCCAAAAGCTAAGAATGTGGTTCGCGTCAATTCAATTCCTGAAACATTGGATGATGGCCATGTATTAAAACCCTTTGGATTAGTAGAATTAGTAGACCTTACCATGGAAGTTGTTCCTGAAGGTCAACAAGCAGCGTTTGCCGCATCACAGAAGGTCAGTGTACAACAAAAAAAAACTAAATCCCACAAGGTAGTTGCTGGTGCAGCGACCGCAGCTATGACGGTTGGAGCGAGCCCTATTCCTTTTTCAGATGCATTTTTGTTGGTTCCTATACAAGTTGGTATGTTAGCAGGAATCACCAGTGTATTTGGTCTTGATTTAAAAAAATCTTTTTTAACTACACTGGTGTCATCTACGATAACAGGTGCTGGTGCTACGATTATCGGCAGATCTATAGTTACCAATCTGATGAAGTTGGTCCCGGGTATCGGTACTATTGCAGGTTCTGTTATTTCAGCCGGGACAGCATCTGCGATTACTGTTGCATTTGGAGAGGCCTATATTGCGACATTAGCACAATTGTTTAGTGTTAAAGATGCTGTTGATATTACAGGAGATGATATCATTAAAGAATTTAAAATCAGATACAAATAATCAAGTCAAAGCATCTTGATTATTAAGAATAATCTTTACTGTTTAAGTGCAAGTCCTGTAGGGACGATAATTCTTTTTACAATGGATAAAATCCGTCGTAAAAATAGAATGCAAATTGTTTTTGGCGACTTGTGCCGTTCGAAGCAACGGAACATTTTTGCCTGATTTTTGCAAAAATGATGACAAAAACAAACCTTTTTTAACATCACTTGAGTAGTTAAAAATAATCAATACTATTTTTACATAGCATCTATTTCTCTAAAGGTAAATAATAAGATTATTTCTAGATCAAATTAAAACCGTAATTAATAAAGCGGTAAAATAATTATTTTACATATATTGTGACTGCTATCAAGATTTGTATTTGAATAATCAATCCTTTTATATGTTTAAATTTTTTTACTATGGTCTTTTGGGAATAACCTTGTTGTTATTGTATAATTGTTTCAATTTATTTAGATTGCCTACAGGCTCAAAAGATGCAAGCTTAAATGCCAAACTTGCATTTGGTGGTATAACCATATTTTGTATACTTGTTTCTGGATTGGTATGGTATTTCTCGAATAATAATCATCAGCGCTGGGCCAATATCACCTTGGGAGGATTTTATGGAATCATTATTTTGTTTACCATCTATGCTGCGATGAATGTGCGGTGGAATTGAAATAAGGACTATAGTCTATACATAATGTAAGCTTAATGAAATGGCATTTGATTTATATCATTTGACCCACTTTAAGGAATGTCGAATATGGTTGTTTTGTAATTCTATAATATAAATTCCTTGTGGTAAATGTTCAAAAGGTCGAAGTGATATTTTATTTTCACCTACATGTATTGTTGACATAAACGATATTTCCTTTCCACTTAGATGTATTGCTTTGATGTTGATTTTGGAATCATTATTCGAAATTAAGTTTAACCAAGATTCATCATTGAACTCATTCGAAGTAATGTGAATGTTGGAATAAAATAAATTACTTTCATTATGAGTTCCTCCGGTTAGATATTCCAGCAATATTTTTACTTTTCTTATATTTTCTTTATAAACGGTTATTTGGGGAATAACTACTAAAAGATCTGCTTGAAGCTGAGATAATCCACTTTGTAAAACATTGCCGTTGTTTAAATCTATGACTCTCCATTCTAAGGTTCTGCCAGGAAAGGGTAGGAATTTTTGAGGTTTTCTGACTGCTAAATCTGCAGTTAATGAATTTTCAGGAGAATTATCATTCTGGAAAACGGCATTAGATTCAAGCCAAGCATCAACAGACCATTTATCATTTATATCTAATATGTTGTTTTGATCCCAACGATGAAATCCACCCCAACATCCCCAATCATCACCAACGCCTTTTGGACCCGTACCAGGTGTTCCATCACCTGGATCATTATTTTTGGGATCTAAATGGTGATTAAAAAACGCTGGAAAAGATTGATTGCTGCGTATAAAAGTTTCTTCATATGAAATATCGTCTACTCGCGTTTGTAAGTCGGGTGTATTCCCATTATGCCAATGATCATTGTGTTCAGGACCCGTCTCAATTCCATGTGCTCGTTCTCCCCAATATATTTGTGTTCCCCAGCCTAATGAATCTGAAGCATAAAATTGTTTCACCACATAGTCATCCCATTTAGAACCACTATCAATATCATTTTTTGCATGAAAGACACGGAGTAAGGGGAGATCTCGTTGCGTAGCATTTCGATCTGTAATGTTCATTACATCGGTATAAGCTATATTTTTTCCATCTCTGTTGTATAAGTTTGTCGGAAAATGTAAAGCAGTAGGTCCAAATAAAATATCTATACCTGATGGTGGATCATCTTCAATAAATCCATTGTCAAAAATGGTAGCTGAAGCAAAATGATCCGGATAAGTTTTAGCTATAGCTGTTGCACCTTTTGAACCAAGACTATGGCCATTTATATTAATTCGATGAGGGTCTACATGCAATCTTCGGATCATCCATTCATCAACCCAGATGTATTTTCTTTGGGTATAATTAATTACAGTATCGACACTATTGGGTGCATTATTTTTTGAAAAGGGATCATAGTTTTTGCGCCAACCAAAATGATGGCTTGCAAATTCAAAACTTGCTAGATAAGAAAGTATATAACCAAATACATCATCATTATGAGTTACCAGGAGGCCCTCTTTTGGATTAATGTTTACTATTTTTTTTCCACCTGGAACATTTCCTCCTGGTCCACATTCACCACCATTCAACCAAATACTGCATGGTATGGGTTTAGTGGTATCCACTTTATTAGAAGCACTCACTAAAAACATAGAGGGCATTCCATTTTTAGCTTCGTTTGCCATAACAGGAAAATCTGGTCTGGCTTCCCAATAATTTTGGCGTCCATCGGCCCACAGGTAATAAGCAAACGTTGTAAATCCAGGTTCAGTACTGTAGGCCTTTTGTAAATGACATTCAACTGGATCTTTATCAGGATCATAATTGAAGTCAATGGCTTTCTGAGTAATATGTTGATTGGGTAAAATATTAGTTTGTCCCCATGGAACTACAGCAAAAAATAATGATCCTTTTTGGTGGGGAGTAAATACAAATAGACCCTCATTGTTTTTAAGTTGGTATATGCCTCCCGAACCATTAGGAATGCGATAGGTAGCCATTGGATCTACATAATATTTTAATGCTCCAGGTAAATATTCTTCTTTGAATAATCGCCCAATTAAGTTTGCATTATTAATATTTGAAAAAATTGAGGGACTTGCATAGATCGCAAATGTTTCAGGTAGTGAATCTTTTATTTCCCAAACGATCCAAACCTGACCTTGTGCATACCAAGCTTTGATTTGTGTTTGTGCAACCAAATCAGTCTTAACATCAATTAATAATAAACAAAAAAGAATAAAAATGATGTTGTTTTTGTGAAGCCATGAATTCATAAACGAAGATGTTTGGTTTAAAGAATTAAATCAAATGGTTGAATTCTAATATTTGATACTCATCATTCGATCTTCCTGAAAATTTTGAAAATAGATAACAAATGTACACAAAATTAAATGTATTGGATTATCCTCCACTCACCCTTAAGGGTGAAATTCATAAAGACTGAACTTATATAAGTCTTTACAATATCAATGTTGGTTCTACTTTATTGAAAGTGTATATAACTTGTTTTTAATTTATTTTAAACCAACCTGTAATACTCATTCTTTGCTTGGTTTGGTAACTTGGCTTTAGCCAACAAAACAAAGAGACAAGCAACTGCATAAAGACCCAATACAAAAAATTTAGTGCAATTTGTGATATGCACATAGTGAGATAGCATATTCCAAATGTTTAATTTACTTTAAACCAACCGGTAATACTCATTCGTGGAACATGGGTCAACAAAACTTCGTGAACCAATTCATTGCTTTTAAAGAAAACACTCTTCCCATTAATGGGTGCAATGGATTGGATATGATCTGTGTGATGAATACATAATTCACCACCGTCTGAAACTTGCCAATCCGTATTTAGGTACATGATCATGGAATAAACGCGTCGGCTATCATTTTGAAATTGGTCGAGATGTTTTTTGTAGAATGAACCCGATTCATACAGTGCATAATGGAATTCATAGCCCGTAATTCCTGTATAACATGTGCTGTTTAGATATAAGACGAATTCATCGATCAGATCAAAAAAAAGATTTTCATGGATATTTTGATGTGATCGATCGAGCCAATAAATTTTATCTTTCCTGATGAGTAGATCATGATCGACGATCGTATTGTTTCCAATTCCGGCGGATAGTAGCTGATTGGTTGAATGGAGTCGCATCAAATTTTCTTTAAGTGATGCGGCTAGGGAAACACCAATAAATGAATTCGATATTCCAACTTTGTCTGCAAGATAGGAATCGATTAGGGCGTCAAAGTTGGATGTTAAAATGGGAATGATTTTTTTATTAGCAAAACAGGCTAATATCACAGTAAGATAGGTATTCATATCAACAATGTTTCATTTAATTCTTTTCAAGGTAGTTTAAGACCAATGGTGGGAGATGTTCAAGGATAAGATTGTAATTTTTATAAACCGTTTATTTAGTCCATTGATAGTATTAAATTATCTCTAGTTTTTTATGATTCCATTGAAGTGATAAAGAAAAACCAGTACGGGCAATATGCCAAATATTCAGCTTGTTTTTTGACCCATTTGGCGCTTTTTGACCCTGTTGATGTTCAATTTTTAAGTATGTATTAAGAAATCTTTTTGAATAAACCATCACTGCATGCTCTTTATAAAGGTGTGATCAGCTGACTTGTAAAGAGGAAATTAGCCTTCTCGTCTCGTCAAGAACGAGACGAGATTATTCGTGGATAATTCGTGAATTAGTCGTGGAATAGTCCTGGGATAATAGTGGAATTGGTCTTGTCTAATCCTGTCCAATCTCTTCAAAAACGATCCGAGACGAGATCCTTTAGATGAAGTATTGCTTCAAATTTTAGGTCAAAATCATACGTTCGTTTAAAAGTTCCCTGCGTTGGTACGAAAGGTCTTGACAATTACAAGTTAATGTGCAATCTTTGGCTTATCTATAAAAATGATAGGAGTAGGAATTTAAAATTGGGCTATTTCAATAGCATTTAGATTCTACTTGTAGCTAAGAGACTATAAAAGGTGAATTGACTTAAAACTAAAAATGGATTTTTGCTTATTATTATTTAAAAGCTGGATTGAGCTAAATTTAATGGATCATTATATTGGATTATCAAACACATTCCAAAAAACCAAAATTAGATTGTTGGTATGTCAAAAATTCAAAAAACATGATCTCTGTTAGATATTGTTTTCATTTTATAATCATTGTATTATGCTTGGCTTGTACCAGAAGTCCAAAGGAATATGCTGTTAATGCAATTAATCAAAAGCATGAAGAATTTGTAGGACCAAAAGTGAAGCTGGAGGATAGTATAAACAGCGTAAATCATTTAGCTAATAACTTAATGCTTATAGACAGCATTGAGTTTTTTAAAAAACACATTGAACCCATGTCACATGTAGACTATGACATTTTAGCCAAAAATGAAGATTATAAATTTCCTTTATTGTTGAATAACAGAAGTCATACTTTTAATGAAGAGGATAGGAATTATAGTTTTTCAAGTAGCTTAGAAACAAAAATCGGTTACTCTAATTCAGAATTAATAAATAGTGGCAAGTATAATATTAGTATTTATGATAAAGATAATAAAATTGTTGGGCACACAATTGTCAAAGAATTGGGAAGCGAAGAGACTGTAGATCAATTTATCCCTTTCGAAAATGGAAAAGGGTTCATTCAGAATGCAATTAGAATGGACGAATCGGCTGATTTAAAAGTTTTTACCAAAAAACCTTCAAGTAATGATTATATAGAATTATTTAGTAATACTTCTGAAGTTGAAGCAATTAGTGCAGTAAGTATATCTGAAAATTCAGAATATTTTGCAATTATGAAGCTGGATAATAATCACGTTTTTACATTATTTAAATATGATATTAGTGGCAAATTGATGCTAAAGAAAAAATTTATTAATATCGATTTTTTAGGCACAAGTCTAAATATTTCTCCAGATGGGAATTTTATAGCATTCTCATTTTCTGAAATAAGTGGGGGAAAGTTTGGGAAACAGAAATATTGTGTTATCAACCATAAAGGTGTTAAAATTATTGAAACTGAGGTAAATAGGATTGGAAATTATACTTCAATTTTTATCACTATTAATAGAAAGAATTATTTAATAGTTGATGGTCATTTTGTTTATATTTTTGATTTAAGTAAGAATATATTAATTAAGGAAATAAGAGAAGTGGATCCTGAAATGAAATCTTATAGACTCTTTATTAATAAAAATGATTTATATGTTTTGTTTATTTCTTATGTGCATGTGGATCGTCAAAAAGTCCAAAACATTAAAGTATTGCGAAAATTTGATATATTAACTGGAAAATTAATAGATTCTTTAAGAATACCTTTATCTCGTCAGATATCATTGTTTTATGAACAAGAACAATTTTATATTCAGGATTATGATAATGTCAAATCAATATACAAATTAAATTTTTAGAGCTAAGTATACATTATATGAGAGTCGTAATAAATTTTTAACCTAGACATTGCCCAATGATTTGAACGCAAACATTAAATTTGATATATAAATTCTTATTAATTTTTATAAATATGCCATAAAGCTATGCAATGAAGCAAAATATTTTTTTTCTTGTTGCCAATAATGTGTTTATTATTTGAATGATTGATAAATAAAATTATAAAAGTATGCATTATAAATTAAAATGATTATCTTAGTGCATCATATTAAATAATAATAACTACTAAATTATGTTTCAAAAATTTCTAAATGTTAAATGGATTGTGATCTCATTAATAATGATTATAAGTAGCTGTAATCCTGATGATCCAAAGCCTTTACCTTATGGTAAGGTATTTCATTTTAATCATGTTAAAATGACAAATAGTAATTTATTTGTTATTGAGGGGAATCACACTTTTAGGAGTATTGATCGATATGAAGGATCTTATAAAGAGGTAAAAGATTCATTTATACTTGGTTTTATCAATTTACTATTTACTGATGTTGAACATATTGAATCATTTGAGTTTATTCAAAATGATTCTTTAAGAGTTGGTTTTGGGAAAACAAAAACTTCTTTAGAATATGGAAATATTCCGATTACAATTGGCAGCAATAATAGAATTAATATTCAAGGTAATCCAGATATTTATATAGAGTGGGACAATGTCCAAGAAGTGTTTAAAATTTGTCAAGAAACTATTTTTTACATTAAATATTTAGGAGTGTTGGAAACATTTGTTACATCAGACTGTGTCGATATGAACCCAAACACAAGAATGGCTAGTTTAATTAATTTAAATAACTATTCGAAGAGTGATAGTGTAGGATTATACTATTCAGATGTAATATTTAAATAGAGGGTATTAAACTATAATGGCGATTTAACCACATTATAATCTTTGTGCAGTATTTATTATTATGTGTAATCATAATGGCAATATTGTTATATTTTGTTCGTTTTGATTTGATTCAATCAAGTGTTAATTATCAATTTATATGCGCTATATTTTTTGCCTGGGGCTGATCTTGATTTATTATTTGCCCTCAAATGCCCAACGTTATACTATACATGGTACAGTAAGCGATTTAAGTTCAGGTGAATTGTTGCTTTCAGCTACTGTATATGATTTAAATTCCCTTGAAGGGACCAATAGCAATGTTTATGGATTTTATTCATTATCTCTTAATCCTGCAACAGTTAGGATTCGTGTTACATGTCTTGGCTATATGGACGAAATTTTATCATTTGAATTAACAAAAGATACTACCCTAAACGTAAAGTTGGCTCAGGGCTTGGAATTGAAAGAAGTAGAAGTAACAGCAAGTCGAATAGAAAGGATAGATCAATCCACCAGAATGAGTACTATTGATGTGCCCATAGACCAAATCAAGAAGTTACCCGCTTTATTTGGTGAGGTGGATATTCTAAAGTCGCTCCAACTATTGCCAGGTGTAAGTGGCGGCAGTGAAGGCACAGCAGGATTATATGTAAGGGGAGGAAGTCCGGATCAAAATTTAATTTTATTAGATGGCGTACCGGTATATAATGTTTATCATTTAGGTGGGATATTTTCAGTCTTTAATGCAGATGCTTTAAAAAATGTTAGTTTAACGAAAGGAGGTTTTCCAGCTAGATTTGGTGGTCGCTTGTCATCCGTTTTAGAAATTGGAATGAAAGAAGGAAATGATAATAAATTTCATGGTGAAGGCGGTTTAGGAATCCTTTCATCTAGATTAACCCTTGAAGGTCCTATAATAAAGAATAAAGCTTCTTTCATGATTTCTGGTAGGAGAACATATCTTGACGTAATTGCCAAACCATTGATCAAAAGAGCTGCAGAACAGGGAGAGGAGATTGACTTAGGGATGCATTTTTACGACCTGAATGCAAAGGTAAATTATACTATTAATTCTAAACATAGATTGTTTGGTAGTGTCTATTCCGGAGAAGATCTTTTTTCTTTGGGAATAAAAGATGTAGGACATGGTAATGATTATTCAAAATCTAAAGCCGGAGTAGATTGGGGAAATATTACTTCGGCATTAAGATGGAATTATATACTTTCTCCGAAATGGTTTGCGAATACAACTTTAACTTATAGTCGGTATCGTTTTAATTTTAGGGCCGCATTGGAAGAAAAGACCAATAATCAAATTGAGAGTTTTTCTGCACTGTACTTTAGCGGAATTGAAGATCTGGGAGCAAAATTAGATATGGATTATGTGTATTCTCCGAACCACTGGTTTAAATTTGGAGGCCAGATTATAAATCATAAATATTCTCCGGGAGCCACCCAATTTAAATCCGATATTAGTTCAAATATTGATACAACTTTTGGCAGTCCAAACATAAGCAGTGTTGAAAGTGCATTATACGTTGAGGACGATATAAGAATGGGTGCATTAGGAATTAATGCCGGAATTCACGCTAGTTCTTTTTCGGTTCAGCATAAATTATTTTCTTCATTGCAACCCAGATTTTCTGCGAGGTATTTGTTAGGCGGAGGATATACTGCAAAATTGAGTTTTGCTACCATGACTCAATATATAAATTTATTGACAAATGAAGGTTCAGGCCTTCCTTCAGATTTATGGGTACCTAGTACCAAAAGAATTGTTCCACAAAATTCAAGTCAACTCGCTGCAGGTTTGGTCAAAATTTTTGGGAATGATTACGAATGTAGTGTGGAAGCCTATTATAAAAAAATGAATAATGTATTATCTTATAAGGAAGGAGCAAGCTTTATTGGTATAAGTACAAATTGGGAAGATAAAGTATTACAAGGCAAAGGTGAAGCTTATGGTTTTGAATTTTTTGTGCAAAAAAAGAAAGGTAAATTTAATGGGTGGATTGGGTATACTTTATCATGGAACGATAGAAATTTTGATGATATTAATGGCGGAAAGACATTTAGATTCAAATATGACAGACGACATGATTTTGAATTGGTGGCCTCTTACCAGATTTCAAAAAAATGGCATGTCTCGGGATCCTGGCAATATGCAACTGGGAATGCAATCACACTTCCTATTTTAAAGTACAATGGAATTTATCCTTTTGATCAATATATTGACGAGATTCATATTCAAGGCGAAAAAAATGCATACACCATGCCACCTTATCATCGACTTGACTTAAGTTTTGAATACAAACGATTTCATAAACGATATGAATCAGGTTTAGTTTTTGGAGTGTACAATGCTTATGCAAGGGCCAATCCATTTTATATTACTACAGATCGTGAATACATTGATGGTCAATATAGAGATGTTTTTAAACAGGTGGCGCTATTACCCCTGATTCCTAATATTTCTTATCAATTTAAATTTTAGCTATGAATTTTAAATTATTTAGAGCATATCATTTGTTAATTGTATTACTATTGTTTACTTCATGCGAAGGTTTTTTTTATAAAACAATTGATGTTGAAATCGACGAATTCCCGCCTGGGTATGCAGTGACTTGTCTTTGGACGAATGAATCAAAAGTTCAGCAGGGATACATTTCAAAAACGGTAGGCATTTTAAAACCTGTTATACCGCTTTCTGACGAAGCAGATTTTTTCTTAACCAGCAACTTAAATAGAAATTGGAATGTCCAAACTCAGGATGGAATTGACTATAATGGTTCTCCAATATCAGCTGGTGAAATATTATCTATCCGGGTAAAAATAAATGGCGCAGCAGATTTAGAAAGCACACAAACAATGCCTGATTCAATTCAAATTATCGAAGCCAGTTTAAAGCAAGCCAATAGATCATTAGGTTCAAATTTTGATAAACCTGATATTGTCAAAATAAAAATTAAAGATAACCCCAATGCAAAAAACTACTATGGGTTTAATGTTTTGTATATTGTTGAAGAGAATGGAAGCATTGATACCTTGATGAATTCAATTGGGTCAAGTGATCCTGCTTTTGATATAGACTTTTCCTCATTCGCATTATTTAAAGATGAATTATTCAATGGCAAAGAATATACTTTAAGTTTAGAAGTTTTTCCAAGTAGGTTGGGTAGCCAAAACGTAGTAGGATTAATTATTGAAGCACATCATTTTTCAAGAGATGCTTATTTATATCTTAGTTCCTTGGCTCGATCTTATTATTCAGATGGCAACCCATTTGCTGAACCCATAATTGTTCACCAAAATATTAAAAATGGGTATGGCATTTTTGGCTTAGCCAACGTAAATAAGTACTATCAAAAGATATAGAATATTGATCTTTTATGGGCATGAATTATTTTGTTAATTTGTCCAACCGTTTGAATGCTTTAATTACATTTTTGCAACCCATTCATTCAATATAAAAAATGTTATTGGGATGGAGTAAAGCAATAAGCTTTTTCTTAAATCCAAATGTTTTCTAAACACTTGTAAGGCAATGGGTATAATGATGTTGGAAAAATCATAGAATATTAAAAGCAGCCAAGTATGTTCAATGTTTGGAAAAGGTATATTGTATTATCTTAAAAATATTATTTTTTCTAATAAATTAAAAAATAGAAATAGTCCAATAATTGCAATGATCCATTTATTTAATTTAATCCAATGTCTAAAAGTGATCTTTTGATGGTTTTACGATATTGCCAAAAGAAACACTTGAATGAGGCAAAAAATAGCCATGGTATGAGTCAAGATGTATTGAACGGTATCATCAATTGTATGCCAACCGCTCGTAATTTCCCAGAATTTCATGTTCATACTATTTTATTACGTATCATTAAAATATAGAATGAAAGGTTGTGTTTTATTTCTTATTTTTTTTGTCCAACAAATCTTATCACAGAGCCTATTCCATTGTGAAACAGTCCTTCCTGTAATTCTATTTCCTTTTCTTCCAAGGTAATAATATGATACAAATCAAAATCGGATTGTATTTCCTCTATTGAAAACAATTGGTCTAGGTCTCTGGGACCACCTACTTTTTCATTCTTTTGTATATAGTGAAGATGGTTTTTACTAAAAGCTTCGAAAATAACAATGCCATCTTTTTTTAAATATGAGCTGAGTGTTTTGTGATACTTAGATTTGATGTCGGCAGGAAAGTGAGCATAGATTAGGGCGATCACATCAAATTGTTCGTTATAATAATTCATGTTTTCCAATAAGCCCACTTGGTAATCGATACTTACGTTGCAGGATTCTGCGAGTCGCATAGCTTTGTTTTTTCCTTCCATACTAATGTCAAAGGCAACAGTATGCCAACCTAATGAAGCTGCAAATACTGCATTTCGACCTTCACCTTCTGCAGGAAAGAGTATAGTGCCTACAGGTAATTTTGTGATTTCTTCTTTGAAAAACAGATTGGGAGATGTTCCATAAGCAAAGTCATGGCTACTATATCTTTCATTCCAGCGATCGGTCCAGCTATCATTCATAAATTAAAATTCTAAGTTAATTTTTTAAAAGTCCGAATTATTAATGGCTATTCATTCAATGGTAAATGTTTATATTTTTTTGGCACATCATTTAATATCATTTTTTCAAATTCTTGATTGTGGTCTATTCTTGTTTCAAATTCGTGACCAACACTTAAATATAAATATCCTTTGAACGCAGTAATCGATATCGTTTCAGAAGCAAGAACAACGCCCCTATATCCAAGTATTGAAGCTTGTTCAATTTTCTTATTGGATATAGGAGCGCAGTCTGCAAAGGATAATAATTGTTCAACTATGGATGCTTTTGGAATCCATTTGGGATCTGGTCTTCCAGAGAAAACCAGAAGGGAACATTGCCATTTTTTATTTGATCTTAGTATGTCCATGAAGTACTTGCATAAAGGTACAAAATTGAGTGTACATACCTCTATTGGCTGATCTTGGATCTAAAATAAAATGTCCTGCATTGTCTAATAAAGTTGCTTTTGTTCCTCCAGGTTTGTGACTCCATTTACCATCTTTACCTTTTCTGTACCAATGGTAGTCAAATCCTGGTGCAATGACCAATGCTACCAAATGACCTATGCTTGGACATGCATTGTTCGCTTGTGGCGTATCGATTAATGCATCGGCAAGTGCTCCCACCTTGGCACTGCGTTGGCCGGCTGCTACAGAGCAACCGGATAAAGAAGTGTATTGTAATCCTGCTGCTCTGCCCGGTTGTGCGAAAGTGTCTGTCCGATAATTGGTGGCATAATTGTAACAATTGTTTCCACTTTGTCGCGGTCCTGCATCATTCCACCAAGCAATATCCGGTAAAGGTGCACATTGACATGGATTGACTGGTGGAAAGACAACAGGCGGGAGTACAGGTGCTCTTAAGATGGCATCATTGAAATCTTTGAATTGTGACATTTCTGAAAGCAACATGGTTTTAAAATCTTTTTTATTTCCAGTGCCTTTGAATTTAGAAATAGCATCTAAGATGCTTGTTTCAAAGGTTTCTGAATCAGCATCAGCATGTTGATCTCCAGAGAACATCTGATCCGGTGTGATTCTAAAATGACTTGGAAAATCATTTGCTGAACTGTCTAATTGATCTACAATAATACCTCTATAGCCTAAGTGTTCAGGCTCTTTTTGTGTAGTATTGTCTGTTAAAGAGGCATTGAGTTGAATTTGTTCGAGAAGTTTTTTAGCTTCACTTCCTTCAATAATTCGAAATGGGTTGGGTCGACCACTAAAAATGTCGATGGTTACTTTAAGTTTCATAAGATGTTTTTTTAAAAATGAATAAATAATGGTTTAAGAAAAAATACTGTTTAATTCAAAAGGATTTCTAAATCTGTTATCAATCTCATAATTCCTTGCTTTTGCAAACTATAAAGGGTTGAAAAATTATTTTGGTTTTATGACATTCTTCTAAATTTTAATTTTCGTTTTGTTTAAAAACTTTTTGTTCTTTTTTCATGAAAAAAAAGAACCAAAAATTCTAGGCTGTAAGGTCTAAGCCTAAAATGATTTCATGAAACCTAAATTCAAAAAACTCGCCAATTGCCTTGTTTCTTTTGCTTAACTTTACACTAGCTCAGCTCGCATTCCTGTTCTTATTTTTAGCATTCTGTTGGGCTCATACAGTTTTGAATTTTTAACGGTTTCATTACATCATTTTTTAACGGCTTATCCCTTAAGGCCGACTCGAATTTCTATAACTACTTATGCTTATATATTTTTACTCGATTTTAATTTACTAATTTGGGCAATGGATGATCATATATTCTTGAACAGGGCAATAAGTTCTGAACTTACAGCCTTAAGGAAATGCAATAAAAGGATTAACTAAATCAGAAATAAATCTTAGTTGGATTTGTGGTATTGAATCTTGCTTTGATGCTCATCAATGATTGTAATATCTTGTTTGTCTTTTGAAAATTTAATTCCATATGCTACTATTTTATCATTCGCACATGAGATTAGAATTTTCGATTTTCCTTTGAATTCATAAGTGCCAACATCCCAAATATAGAAGATGGATTCAGGTTTATCAATAGCTTGGAACAGTCCATTCTCAGCGAAACTTAGTTTCTCGGGATAGTTATGTTCGGATGTTTCATTTGAAGTTTTGGTCCAAACTCCGACTATTGATTTTATATGTGTAGTACTCATAAGAATTTCTTTAAGTGGTATGTTATTTAGAGGTGCAGTACAACTTTATACTGCACCCAAAATGTAACTTTTCAGGTCACAATAAGTACGTTATATTTTTGTCATCATTTTTGCAAAATCAGGCAAAATGTTACCAAAAACATTATCTATTTACTTTTAGCGACGGATTTTATCCGTCGCAACAAATGGGTCGCCCCTACAGGGCTTTGACTTGAATAGTTACACCAAAATAACACTAATTTTAACAAACAAAACGATAATTATTTCTAAACTTTTATTTTGCATCAAGTATCGAGTTCACTGATTTTTTTGCTGGAGCTTCTAAATCTTTGAACAGTATTTTTGCTTTCGATACTTCTGTTTTGGACATTACAGTATCTGTAGTTATCATTTCTGCTGCTTTCTTAAGATCAGCTTTGCGATTGAAGTAAGGCTTTGCAATTCGCTTAGATTCAGAATATGAAAAATGTGGCCTTAAAGTTTTGTTTTTCAAAGCTACATGCAGCGCTTCTACACCATCTTTTAAATGATCACCTCCAAAAGCAAGGGTTAATAAAAGATCTGGTGTTGATAAAGTTTTCATGGCAGCAATAGCGTGCGCTTCATCGACCACAGGAGTAATCATTACCGTAGCACTTGATTTGATTTCTACTGGAAATCCATCAACATCCCAATGCAAAATAACCTGAATGGAATACATGCCGGCATTTGGAAATAAGGCACCTTCTTTACCTCTTAATAGAGTAAGATCTGATTGGATTGATTTTCCAACTTTTAAAATTTCCAGTTGCTCATCATCCATACAAATAATTATTGGAGAAAAAGTTCTTACCTGTCCATTGGATCCAACAACAGTTCCTTTAATATTTCCGCCTTTTAACGTTAAGTTTGAAGGAAGTAATAGATCCTGATCCATTCCATTTTTTAATTCAATATGAACACGAACTGGTGCACCTAATGGAATGGTTTCTAATAAGGGTGTAACTGTAAATTGAAGGCCATCTAAATTGAATGATTCATCTAATGGAGAAATCAACGGATTGGACATGCTCGCGGCTCCGAATGCTGTTCCACCTGGACGAACATGTATGTCAGGATAATGACGCAATCTTCTTTTGTCATCATCTGCGTATGAAAAAATAACATTATTCGGAAATGGATTCGCAGGAGGTGTTGCACTAGCAGCAATAACATCTGTAGTATTCATAAATCCATTATTAACGGTATTATGAAGTAAGCCCATGGCATGTCCTATCTCATGCACTGCGGTCCTGAAAAATGTTTTTGCTGAAGCACCTGAGCGTTGACCTGCCACCAATCCCCATTCAGCTGTGTTTGGAATGTTCCAGTGACTAGCAATACCAATACCTTCACGTGGGATATTGTTGGAATCTGTTCCGCCATTATCATACATGATTCCTCTTGGGGTCGAATCTAAATTTTTGACAGATAAGATGTGATATCGCCATTCTTTGTCGAGATTTGCTGCATCCCTTTTAGCTAACATGGCTGTGTGCATTTCTGCATCAGACCAAGAATTTCCGCTAGCTTGTGCTACATTGGTGCTACTGCAATAGGTGTGTACATCCCATCCCACTTCATTAAAGACCGTTGTCCAATCTACACCTGCAGCATTATTCAGAGGTGCTTCCGATCCACTCACCGTATCTATTTCTACGATGGCTTTTCTCAAATAATTGGAAATCCAACCCATTTTTAATCTTCCGACTACATTTCCTGCTGTGTTTTTTACATCGCCCTCTAAATAATTTTTAGGTGAAGGATATCCCGGAGGTGCGGTCATCCATACCATTTTTGCGGTGAAGGATCCTTCTTTAACCCAAGTGTTTGGAGCTGTATATTTATACAATTCGTATCCCAGATTAAATGAATTTAACGCAGTGGCAAATTCTAGTATGGACGTTATTCTTATATAATAAGTGTATTGATTTCTAGGCAGAATGGGAATGCCCTGAGCAGGATTAGGGGCAGAACCTAAACCAATGATTGGAGGTTGAGGAAAAGGGCGGGGGATAATACGAACGGGTCTGTTATACAAATCACCACTTGCTGTTTTGCCATTGGTGTGTCCCTCCACTCGAATTGTTCCATCAAAGGCTTTGAGCAGATTGTTCAGTGGTTTGTAATTCACCAAATAACATCCGGCTTTTAAGGATTTAAAAACAAACGGAATGGGTGGACCTATAACCGGATCCAATTGAGGTAAGCCATCAGCCAATTCAGAAGTAACGGCATTGGCATCAGCGGAATTAACAGGTTCAGGTAGGGGAGGAAATACATCATTTCCGTCCAAGGAAACATGAGAGTCATTACACATATGAAATAGTTTTTAAAATGAATAAAAAATAATATTGCAAAGATGTCGCTACAAGGGTACTGGCTTCAAGAGGTTAAAGCCCTTATTATTATGATGAATTTCCTATATTATGAATAGGGAAATTGGTAAAGTAGTGGGGGTGTTTTTCCCCTTATTAGGTGGAAAAATAAACTATGAACACTTATGTTGATTAATTTTAACCGTCAAATACGATAACTAACCAACTAAATCAAATTTTATGATGAAATCAACTTTTCTTAATTATGTATTTTATGTAATGTCTGGACTTATAGTCTTAACATTTATGGGATGCCCATCCAATCCATGTCCACCGCTTCCCGTAGTTCAAAATGTACCTTTGATTCCTGCAATGGATGTAGCCAAAATGGTATACAACTATAAAATGGAACGCATCAATGTAATCAATGGTAGAAATAGGGTTACACACGACACTAATTTTATAGATACCAGATCCATTACTTTTAATGCAGACAGTGTGGTGAATTTTATTTCTTATATTAATAAAAAAATTATCGAAAATAATTTGGACATCAAACTCAAAGGCATTCGTTGTTTATATACAGTATATCCTCAAGCACCTATCGGCGTTGCTGAATCAAGCTATATGCAACAAATTAGTCTAGATAAAAGAGGTTACCATGCATTAATTATTGCTCCGACTTATGTTGATAAGGCAGGTGTTGAACAAGAATTTGATGTAAATTATTTTGACCCTCAAACGCATAAGCCAAAACCTATTGATTTTAGCAATCCAGACATACTTACTCGTAGTTTAAGTTTTTTGAATATGGGTGGATTATGTCCTCCTGGATGCCAAACAGCACCAGTGATGTTCAAAACTATAGATAGTTTGGGAATTGGGGGTCAATTAAATCAATAGTAAATTGAATCAAGTGCTACAGGAATTCATATTTGTATTGCAATTTTTAGTTGTATTGGTGTTTTATTATTTTAGGAGAACACTGATAGCAAATCAACATATTTTATTGTTGTATATTGCGATATTTACATTTATTGAAGATTTTGGAGGACATGTATTAACTCGATATCAATTAATTAATAATAAGGCTTATTATAGTATACTTTCAACTGTAATTTTGTTTTTGTATTTTTATTTTTATTATCAACAAATTAAGAATGCCGCATATAAAAGAATCATCTTATATGCGGCCATTTTTTTAGGTATCTTCTCGGTTTTCAATATCATTTTTATTCAGCGAATATTCGAACAATTCACATCTTATAATTTTTGTATTGGATCGGTAATCATGTGTGTAATTATTTGTATGTATGTCATCGAAACCATGAAAAGTGATCTGATAATCGATTTAAAAAAGAATTTATTATTCTGGGTTTCTATAGGATTATTTTTTTATTATTTAATGAATATTCCTGTGATGGCAGGTTTTAATCATTTGGTTGAATCAGATAGTATTACCCTTAGAATAGTATATAAAGTGATCACTTATGTTGTATTATATATTCAGTACATTCTATTTATTATTGGTGCTATATGGATGAAGAAGACATAGTATTTGGAATTATATTGTCGTGCAGTGTTTTTTGTGCTTTAACGGTGGTTTTGGTTTTATTTTATTTGTACTACCAAAAAAATAAAAATAAATTTATCAAGGATAAGGAAGATGCAGAACTAAGACATAAAAATGCACTCATGCAATCTGAATTGGAGATCCAAGAACAAACCTTAAAGCACATCGGATACGAATTACACGATAACATTGGACAATTGATTACGGTAGCTAAAATTCACTCGAATGCTTTAACAAAATTGCATCCTTCAGAACATAGCCTTCAAGCTTACGATGCTATCTCTCAGGCATTGGAAGAACTGCGTGCACTGTCAAAAGTATTGGATCATAGCCAATGGATACAGGAATCCTTTGAGCATATTTTATTAAGAGATCGAAGAAGGATCAATCAGCTGGGATCCATGGAATGCATCGTTTCTAAGGAAGGAGAAGAACCGATTATAGATAGTAATATTAAAATTATCATTTATAGAATGATTCAGGAGATTATCACCAATGCGATTAAACACAGTCAATGCAGCATTTTAAACATCCAAATGATTTTCAGGCCAGACCTTATTTGTTTTCATATTTCTGACAATGGAATTGGATTTGATATGAATGAAGTAAACAATAATCCAAATTCAGGATCTGGATTATTGCATATATTACAACGAATTAAAGTCATCGGTGGCTCCATTGATATCGTATCTAATCCTGAACAAGGAACTTTATTTAAAATTACATATCCAATAAAATAAATTATGGCTTATCAAATTATTTTAGTTGACGATCACATCATATTGGCAAAAGCTATTCAATCCATTATTGAAAAGGATGATGCGTTCCATGTTACCCATGTATTAAAAAATGGACGTGAGTTGATAGACTTATTGCCAGGCTTGGATGTGAAACCAGATCTCATATTATTGGATATCAACATGCCCGTCATGAATGGTATGGAAGTGGCCAAAGTTCTGCAACAACAATATCCAGAGCTTAAATTCTTAACACTCACCATGAATGATGAAGAAATATCCATTATTAAAATGTTCAATCTTGGTGCCAAAGGATACTTGCTAAAAGATGCTGACCCGGAAGAATTAATGTTTGCCATGACCAGAATATTAAATAAAGGATTCTACTATTCTGATTTTGTAGCCAATGTCCTCATGAAAAACATCTCTGGCAAATCTGAATCAACAGATACGAAGTCTCCAACTATTATACTCAAGGACAGAGAACTGGAATTTTTGAAACATTGTTGTAGTGAAATGACTTACAAGGAGATTGCTGATGTGATGTTTCTGAGTCCTAAAACTATAGATGGATATCGGGAGCATTTGTTTCAAAAATTAAATGTCAAGTCCAGGGTAGGATTAGTACTTTATTCTTTTAGGAAGAATTTATTCAAGATCGGATAACATTCAATTTATAAGTGTAAAATTGTAAATTTTATGAAAATTATTTTTTTAAATTTGAATTGATTAATTCTTGGTGTATGAAAATATTGATATTCTGTAGTTGTGTGTGAAAATAAATTTAGGACCCAATAAGGAACAAATTAAAAATTACCTGGTAGTAATAAAAATCTATTACAGGGGCTTACAGGCCCCTGAACAGAAATAGATTAACCACAGTATAAAGATGTAAGCTTAGCGTGAAATGTTTGGGTAGATGGCTATGTTCTGGTAGTACATTAGACTGAGTATGGTTAATTTGATGTATTATTTTTTTTTGATTCTACTTGTATCTTTGGGCTAAATTCAAATTAATTTTGGCACCAATTAAAATAAAATAGATTATAATTTGTTGATGTAAAAGTAATAGCAACTTATAAATGATGAAAGGGGAAAAACACCCTTTTTATAAATTCATATTATAATGCTGATCAATTTTTATTTTTAAAACTTCATGATGCTATTATCTGGTTTTTGTAAATGGAATTGTAACATGTTCTAATCCATTTTCAATGCGTAACCAATAGTAACCTGACGAAAGAAATTCAACATCCCAATTCAAGTTAATGTCTTTTCCAAATGCTTGTGTGGTTGCTAATTTTATGCCATTAATGTCTGTAATAGAGAGTTGAAGTTTTTGTATTTCAGCAAATTTTAGTTGGATATTGAGTTTGTTATTGGTGGGATTCGGAAAGAGTTTGTAAGAAATTATTTGATCCAAATCACTAATGGTAGTCGTTATATTTACTGTGGAACAATAAACTCTAGTACAATTCATACAATCACTTATGGTAAGACAATAGGTTCCGGGTGACAAGTTGGATAGATCAGCGGTTGTTTCACCTGTTGACCACTTGTAAGTGTATGGCGCACAACCACCGCTTGGAATTATTTTTATGGATCCATTGGTTTGACCAGAATGGGAAGGGGTGATTTGTGCTTTAATATTTAATGAAGATGTGTCACTCAATATAGAAGTGGTGACTCCTGCACTTAAAATATAATAGCTACCACTTCCGGTGTTTTTCAATGAAGTAGCACGAACCATGTATTGGATTAGTCCTTTATCTCTGCATGCATCTATAAAAAAAGTGTCATTTGTGGCAAAATCATTAAGTAAAGTATAATCACTATCGGTAGTATATTTTCTATAAATGTAAAAACCTGTTGCGTTTTTTGGTCTTTTCCAATCTAAACGGATATTAAGACCTTCTGGTTTTGCATTTAAATTTTCGACTGGAGAAATAATATGCATTCGGAGCGTTGGGTCACCCATGAGGGCTGTAGAGACATATCCTCCATAGAATCGTGGGGTATATAATCCTCTATTGTTCATTGTAATTTGTGTAGAATATCCAATGGATGCTCCAAGTGCCATATGATGCAAAAACCAATTAGGTCTATTTCCCCAGGTACTGGCTAAGCAAGTTTTTGATGCAATAGCACCACGTAAGAAATTATTGGGGTAATCCCAATCACCAAAATAGGAGCCAAACAACATGGTAAACATTGATTGAAGAGAATCGGTTGTAAAATAGGTCGTATTAGAAATGTCGGATGCACTTTCTGGACCTCCTCCACCACAACCGTAAGACCAAAGAAAAGATTGATTGGATAAGGTCTGTCTATAGGGTAGATCTTTAACGTTTACTATACCAAACATAGGTGAAAAATTTTTCCAACCCGACTGTCCCAATCCTTCAATATCTGATAGAAAATTATTATCCACAAGACCACGATCTAACATTGTTATTTTTCCAATGCGCCAATTATGATTTTTATTTAAATAACGTCTCAGCAATTGTTCTTCGGTTTCAGAAAATTTATTCATATTACTAAAGTCTACTCTTCCGATTTGTAGATGCACTTTGGCAGGATAAATATTATTATCAAATTTTCCATCACCAGGAATATTATCATTTCTGGAACTTGCTGCTGCTGTTGTTTTAACGATTTGGTCTGTCCATAATCCATCAATAGTTCCATAAAAGCCATCACACGGCCATGCTCCTCTGTGATCGCTGTGATGTCCGTCAGGTGCAATTTCACCTGAATACGGCACAGGAATTCTTCCTAATAGAAATAGCGCTTGATGAATGTTAGGATTTTTATTGGCCCATTCAAGTATCCTCTTTTTTACTTGAAAAACGGAATCATTTCTATTAACGAAAATGGTGTCTGCAACCCAGCCATCGGATTGTAAATCATCCAGCAGTCTTGAAATTTCAAATGCAAGTGTGTATTTAAATGATTGATCAATGACCACCAGGCATGCTCCACTCTGATGTTTGGGTGGAATTTTAATTCCTGCATAAATGTAACCTGCACCAAAATTTGCACTGCCATCTCCATATGGAAATGCAGGTAAACTTTTTAGAATCTGATATTCATAAGCTATGCCTTGATGTACATTCGTATCTATCCACGATGTGCTGTTCGGTGCCAGATGTACCATGCTATCTACCCAAACTTGATCAAGTGAAGATTTTCTCCAGATGGTATAGCCGCCGTTTGCAGTATCTAATACCCAGCTCAGTTTAATTTGTGCTGGGCTCTCTTGTACTACAGCTTGGATCAATACAGATTGTCTGGCATCATATATGTTCTGTGCAATTATATTTGTGGTAAGACAACAAAAAAGTAAAAGCACACTTCCGGTTAATTTCATGTTCAAAGTTAAAAAGGTTTAAAACTGATATTAAAAAATTATAAATTCAATTTACAATTATGTATAATCTATGCGAAAAAAAAATTCCAATCTATTATATACCTAATCACTTAATTGAATTCATTATACTGGTCCGTCGAACTGAATATAGGTATTTCTAATATGATTACAAATATGAATCATGTGAAATACTTTTAAATTAGTTTTGTGATCCAATATTGTAATCTAAGATTGTCTGATTTTGTTGCTTTGCCAATTAGATATTTTTTATTTACCCAAAAAAGGATCATTTAAGCAGTTTGATATACTAGCTGAAATAAAACTTGCAATAGAGTGTCGTTTTCTATTATTGATACAAATAAGGTGCTTCAGAATATGCTAATTGCCTTATGTTTTTCAATACTCTTTTCATATAAATGCGCCAGAATATTTTGGTAAAAAGCCAATTTAGGGGATAGAGTATTGCAACATCGGAATGCATGGTATAGGTATATTCTATTAAGATTTTATTTGGTTCAAGTTCAGTGGTCTGCCATTCTCCGACGAATTTTGAAAAACCTAACATCCAGGCTGTAAAATTACTGACTTCGATACGCCAGTATTTATTTTCAATGCGTTCGATTACTTGATCACTTGATGCTTCTCCTCCTTTAAATGTTAAGGACTTTGCCGCAAAAACTTTTTTACCAAATCCAGGTTTTCCCCAATTTGCATCTTCTGTGCAATGAGTTACTTTTGGCATGATGCCAAATCCGGTGTGTACTTTTGAAACGTCACAAAGCATGGGTGTTTTGAAGGCGCGTTCTAATGAACAATTGAAGATGGTTTTTACGGTGACTTGAGTGGTCATATGGGATGGATTAAAATAAAAAAAAAGGATTTAAAGTATAACTTAAGTTTCGCATATTTGTTTATTTGTAAAATTAGTGGGAATCCAGTACCAAAGTAAGCGAACCCATCCCCAGCTTTTCCCTTTTCAAGAGAAGGGAGCTTGTTCTTATATCATAAATATTTTCAAATTTTAACATGCTAATATTAATTCAAATAATAAGATGTAATAAATGAATTATTAGAAGTATGGTAACACAAGTATAATATTCAAGGATGTTTCTTTTATAAAAGTTCAGTTTTAATATTAAAAATGCATGAAATGTGAAATGGTTCAAATAGAAATCAATTCCAATTTTCTATTATTTATAAAATTAGAAAATAATTCAGATAGGTTTCATAATTGAGATATGCCAAATGATTTAAAGGATCATTTATTAATAACAAATGATCCTTTAAATTTTATAATTTATGAAGAAGATTAAAGAATCTTTATATCATAAGAATTTTTACCATCGGACTAAGCAGGAGGATTTTCATCAAAATTTACCATCCAATTGATTCCAAATTTATCGGTAAGCATTCCAAAGTAAGCACCCCAAAAGGTCTTTGCCAGTGGCATGGTGATCTGACCACCTGAGGCAAGTCCATTAAATAATTGGTCGGCTTCCTGAGTACTTTCAGTATTTACAGAAATCGAAAAATTGTTCCCCATAGAAAAATGGGATGACCATTCACCTCCCGTATCGCTACCCATCAACATCGTTTCTTTACTAACAGGTAGTGAAATATGCATAATTTTTTCACCGTCTTCAACACTCATTGGCGGCATGCCTTCTTGAGGTGGCATCTCATTGAATTTTCCAACATAAGGAAAATCTCCACCGAAAACTGATTTGTAAAAATTAAATGCTTCCAGGCAATTGCCATTAAATGTAAGATAAATGTTTACTGTAGCCATATTCGTTTTGTTTTAATTATTGTTCTGAAATTTTTTTAAGTTCACTTAATGCTAGTGGAAAAGTCTTATTCATAAATGCAATATGATTGTCAATAATATCAACTGATACCCTGAGTTTTGTTCCATTTTCATGATGTGAAAGATGGTAGATTTCCATTGCATTGGTCCACGTCTCAGATTCCTTATCTACTGGTAGTTCTTCGAATTGACTCATTGCCCCAATATGTCTGAAAGCAACATACTGATTTGTTTCTAATTGATTTATCAGACTATACATGCCCTGACCATCAGGAGTTAGGAAATGTATTTTGTTACCAACTTGAAAACCATCTGTTTTGTAATAGCTTCCATGGCAAAATGTGGTAGTCCATTTTTTATAGTTTTCTTCATCCCAAAGTGCATTCCAAACTTGCTCTGGACTAGCATTTATTTGTATTGTATATTCCAATGTTTTCATAGTATATTATTGTATTTAATAAGAATATATATTAAATTCTTTTATATGGAGCTTAAGAACTTGTTGATAAATTTAATTCGCTTTGGCTTTTTCGCTACAAATGAATTGATAAATTTAATGACATTTTGATTGGTAGTAGCTGTTTTGTTTTTTGCCATTGAAAGCTTCATTTATAGTGGGCTATATCAATTTAATTTACAATTTTTTATTTGTTTGCATTAACCACAAATTTTCTTATGAAAAGAATGTCAGATATAAAGGTAAAGTTAATAAAAATATGTAATTATTCAGGTGAAATAGAAACGATTTGTTTTTGTCATCATTTTTGCAAAAATCGGGTAAAAATGATGACAAAAACATTTTACATTTTATTTATACGACGTATTTTCTTCGTCGCAGCAACATTGATCGTCATAAAGGCCTTTTTCATGAATAGTTACTTATTATTTTTAATAAGTATGAAAAATAAATATATTTAAATACTAGAAATATTTAAGAAATGATTATATTTGCTTTGCCCTTATAGATCAAGACACTTATTCACCGTGTAATGACCCTAAAAATTATTACACTCTAGGTAAGCATTAGTTTGTAACCAATAAATTTTTCATAACATGAAAAGATTATCATTTTTTTCAAGCAGTCGCAGCACTGCTTCAAGGAGGACAGAATTTAATTCTGCCCCCCCCCATTTTCTAAATACTAAATTTGGAAATTCAATTCTATTATTTATCATGAACTTTTTTTTGCCTGGAATATCGGATAAGCACAGAAAATTTGATTCTGCTGGAAATTTTAGATTACTAAAACCGCTTTTTTCATTGACGATGGTCAGTGTCATTGCTCTTACTTTTCTTTTATACTTTAATTTAGGAGCTACTACTAGCTCAAATACTGATAATTGCTATTCTAATTTGTGTATTAATAAAACTGAAATTATCGACAACTGCTTGGTTCCGAATTGCAATTTCTTTGCATACAATATAGAATGTTTAGGACAAAGTACTTATAGAGTTTGCCTTTTTCCCGATGACCAATCAGGTATTCATAATTGGACATTGAACTTTACAGGCGGATCACAAAGTTCTACAGCTATGAATCCTTGCTTTACATTTACAAGTATGTCTAGTACATTTACTATTACGCATACAATAACTGATGAAAATGAGACTTGTTCCTTATTAAAGGAATTTAATGCCAGTTGCGGATTTAATTGTGAGACTATAAATTTTACATATTCAAGTCCTTCTTGCAGCACAACAACAATGAACTTTAATGGTGAATTGGGAAATTATGAAATTTATATTGATTACGGTGACAATACAGATCCAGAAAGGGTTTTTGGCCTGCCATTAACTCATCAATATCCGCAATCTGGAGGAAATTATATAGTCTGTATAACATTTAAAAGAGTTCCTACAGTATTCAATTTGGGACTCTCAATTTTTGATGATATTTACACCTGTTGCTTTCCTATTATTGTACCAGTATGTACTGATCCTTGTGGAACATTTACTTTTGCAAATTGCCAACCACTTGATCCGACTATGTGCTGTAGGGTAGCCACCTACACTTCTAATCATCAACCATTAACTTATGAATGGTTTTTAAATGGAATATTGCAAGGCACCTCAACTACTAATACATTTACCTTTAATTTCGATGATGAAGGACCACATGATATTTGTGTTAAATACACATTCAATAATAAATTTTATGAATGTTGTGTAAGTGTTTCATTTCCATCCTGCAAATGTTGCAATACGGCCAATTTTGCTCTTGAAGATGAAGATGTAGTAGGTTCTTGTTTACATGAAATATTTACAGTTGAACCCTATTGCACTATTGAAAATGAATTTGTCAGGCACAAATGGATCTATAGTGATGGCTTTATTTATGAAGGATTAAATCCACCCCCTCACATTTTTACAAATTATGTAAATTCAACTGGCGAAGTATGCATAACACACGAAGTGAGGTGTGGAAATAATGTACTAACGACTACTAAATGCGACCTTCAAGATATTGGAGCATATCTTGGCCACCCTGGGCAAGAAACAAAAATGACTGACATAATTTTTCCTGCACAACATCCACAAGGTATTTCAGTATATAACTTTATCACCTTGTATGGAGATAATGTTTTAATACCTTTGTTAATTGATGGAACATTAATTGTAGATACAGATGTCGCTTTTTTAAGTGGATTTTGGTTCATGGCCTATGGATCTGCTATTTTGGTTCAAGAAGGCATTACATTTGAATTAAGCGGAACAACTATTCAAAGTGTAGTTAATTATTATCCTTCAAAACCATGCTGTAGGTGGCTAGGTATTACTGCGATGCCAAATACTCATTTGACTTGGGATTATGTTACTGTCAGTCATGCAATCGTAGGGCTTACCCTAGGCGGAACAGCATCAACAAATGGAGCTACATTGAACTTTTTTAACAATGATTTGACAGAAAATATTACTGGAATAAGATCTGTAGGACACAGATTCAAAGTTGAATCATTCGAATATAACACAATATCAGGTTGCTTAGATTGCAACGTAACTTGTGGATGTAGTGAAGGCAACGGCATAGAACTTTATAATATACCACTAACTGGAATCAGTTTTCCAAGTTCTGAAGGTCAGAATATTATAACAAGTTTCACCAATGGCGTATTGGCTCATAATTCGACTTTGTCAATTCGACATTTTGATATTATTGGAATTGAATTCAATGGAATACAATTCACAAACATAGGGGATGCTTCTCGCCATTTAACAATGGATTATATGAATTTTGAAGATATGAAGACGGGTGTCTATGATAATATAACAAATGGGATTACACACACTCTTAATGCAATAGCTTCAGTTCCTTTGAGCAGTATCAAAATGTCAAATCTAGAAATAGGATATGATATTTATATACAGAATGCAATTCTGAATGGAAATATCAAATTCAATAAATTATTAATTGATGGAGAAAATGTATCGCATGGGATCCAATGTTTTATCAGCTCTAATTCAAACAATACATTAAATGCACAGAATAATAACATTACAGTAGATGGAGGTGATGAGAGTTGTTCAGGCATTTCGTTAAATTCATTCACTAATAATCCTCAATTAGCTGATATTAGATATAATACTATCGAATGCGGCTCAACAGGAGAAGGAAATGGAATTTTTGTGGCAAACTGGAAAAACACAAAAGTCAGGGATAATATAATTGACATCAGCAATGAGCAGTTCGGAATCCGAGTAAACCAAAGTTCCAATTCTTTGATCAGTTGTAATAATATTACTCATGGTGCTCGTGGCATGGCATACTTCAATACACCAGAACTTATTATCAGCACAAATACTTGCTTCAATAATGACCGGTCCATGACCTTTGAAGGTGCCTGCAATGGCACAGGTGGAACACGTCATGCATTTAATACACTAAATAGCAGCGCATATCAAAGTATCAATTATGAAACTAGAACAACCATTACTGGACAACAACTACATAGTAATTATAATAGGTATATCGCTCAATCTGGTGTTGAGGTGTACCATCCAAGTATACCACTCGCTTCTGCATCACGAATAAGAGCTCCATTAGGGGCCACACCTGGCAGTATTTACTATCCAGCCCACTCTCCATCCGGTTTAATTATGTTTAGAGATGGTCCACCTGCCTCAATCGTATCAGAATGTGGCAGTATTGGTGGAGGAGGAATCTCTGGCATGCCAAATACACCTTTCCAAACGGGAAGTGATTATAATGAACTTCTCAGTCTTGTTGATCTATACACAGATATGACTATTGCTGAGATCGAAGATTTTAAAATCTCCTTGATCTTATTAATAGAGGCCAATAGCTCTTGGTTGATTGATTTTCCAAATATTGCAAATTTCTACACTACAGAAAACTCGGGATTCATAGGATTAGCAGTTGATATTCTCCAAGAAATTGACCTACATTCTATCAATCTGGATAATCAATACGAAGTCATGAGCTTGTTACAACTAATCTATGATGGAACATTGAACCAAATTCAAACTATCGAAGCTCAACTAGCCATAGAGACCGATCCGTTGATCATTCTGAACCTACAGAATCAATTACTTGCATTAGAGAATCAACTTGCTTCCAATTTGCAGGATATTAAGAATTTAAACATTACAAATCAAGCGATTAATGCAACTCAGATTAATGCCATTGAATCTTTGATACTTTCTGTGAATCCTTTATCAGCTTCTCAGTCCAATTTTAAATCTGTTTATCTCTTAATCATAAAATTAATGGAAGGCCAAAGCCTTTCAGAAACAGATAAATTGACCTTAAGAACAATTGCCCAAGAATGTTCGATCGATGGCGGAAGATGGGTTCACCAGGCTAATGAAATCTGTAATTCACTGCTTAAAGAATATTATTCGCCTGAAGTATGCTTGGAAGAGTTTCAAGGAGAAATTACTTCTAGAATTACTAAGTCGAACGAAGTTATTGTATATCCTAATCCAGCAGATGATGAGCTGATGATAAATTTGGGCTCCATTCTTAAAACAAATGAAATTCCTGAGATCAAACTCATAAATCTCGAAGGAAAGCCAATAAGTATAATTCCTGTGTGCAATAATGCCATTTGGACGGTAAAGACCACAAGCATTCCTGATGGCATGTATATACTACAAGTTAAGGGGAATGCGGAAGACATTAAAACCAGAATTATTATTAATCATTAATTAAAAAATAATAGACAGCGATACACCTGTATCGCTGTCTAATTTAAAATAAATACTTATGCTTAAATATAGTATTCTATTTCTCTCCTTTCTTCTAAGTAGTAACATTTATACACAAAAGCTCACATGGAAATGGGGAATTACAAATAAAGGACAAAGTGGTGAGGTCTTTGAAAAAATGATTATTGACCACGATCAAAATATTTTAATAAGTGGTATTTTTTTTGAAGGAGATTTTCAACATTGCAATGCTGATGGATTCGCAGATGAATATCATATTCATATCTTTATTTCAAAATTAAATAGTCAAGGCAATTGCCTGTGGAGTAAGACCATATTAGCTGAATACCCTAATAATCCAACTATTACTAATGATTCAGAAAACAATATTTATCTTACTGGAACCTATTTTGGAGAATTTAAAGTAGACAATGTAGATTTAAGTACAGATTTTAAAAATCCTCAATCTTACATTATAAAGTTGGATCCAGATGGGAACTTAATATGGTATAAACTCTTTAAGGTAAAGGACCCACTAAGAGAAGGAATTCTTATTTATAATATTGAAGTAAATCAAAATGATAATATCTACCTCTTGGGTTCCATTAGTTCTTCCAAGTTAATTTCAGACTCATTTAGCCTATCACGCAGCCCCATTATAAATGGTTCAGCTGCCACATTTCTAATTAAACTCAATACATCAGGAACTGTTGAGTGGGGAATTATCTCTGAGGGTAATTGCCATGAAGAGCCATTTGATATTGAGTTCGACAATGATGGTCTACCCATAATTTCTGGCAGCTATGGGTTTAATCTCAATAAGAACCTACATATGCGCTTTGATACTGTTGCCCTCCCTTTAGATCAAAACGATGCTAATATTTTTATTTATAAGTTTGATCAAGCGGGCAAGGTCATCTTTGGTAAAGCCATTGGGGGTCCCGCTGAAGAACGTGGAGCATACATTGCATTTGATAAAGATAATAATATCTATCTATCAGGTACATTTAATGGAAAATATTTTGTTTTTGCCAATGATACGTTTTGGGGGCAGGAACCTCCAGGAAATCTTAGTTTAAAATATTTATTATTAAAATTGGATCCCAATGGCAAAGAAATATGGGCCAATTCATTCTGGCTTGGATTTCCATTTATTACTTTTTATTCATTACAAACTGATGAAAAAAATAATATTTATTTACACTTGATGTTTAGTGAAGATAAAGTAAAAATCGGGAATACGACGTTAAGACTTAAGGGTGAATATGATAATCTTTTACTGAAGTATTCTCCAAATAACGAACTTTTATATGCATTTCCTTACGGTACTTCTAAAGTTGATTTGGCTATCGATATTCATGTAATAAAGGAAGACGAAATAATACTTGCTGGAAATTTTACTGATAAACAATTAATTCTAGGAAAGGATACTTTGATTAACGAAGGCATCAATATCGGACATGGTATGCCAGATAATATATTCATTGCAAAACTGAGTATGGATACTGCGACTGGAACATTTAATCCATTTTATTCTGACATTAAGGTATATCCTAACCCCGCAGATGATGAGCTTATGATAGATTTGGGTTCCATTCTAAAAACAAATAAAATTCCTGAGATCAAGCTCATTAATCTTGAAGGGAAGTCACTGAATATAATTCCTGTTCGTAAGAATGACCTTTGGCAAATAAATACAAGCTCTATTCCTGATGGCATGTATATTCTTCAAGTCAAAGGGATTACTGAAGATATTAAAAATAGAATTATTATTAATCATTAATTCAAAAATAATAGGCAGCGATACACATGTATCGTTTCCTATTTTTAAATAAATACCTATTTTTAAATATATTGCGGACTAATTGGTCAGGAATTACCCTAATTATAGTGTTCCTAAATTTTTAATTTAATATTTAAACAATCTCAACCTCAAACTTTAATAGTATTGAAAATTTTATATAATAAATTTGAGTATCTAAGGACAGTTTTATTACTGAAATTGATTGGGTTTTATTTTTTGACTAGCATGTTCCACTAATTCAATGATTCTCTTTTGTCTGGTTTCAGGTCGTTTGGCCAGTTTAATCCATTGCAACATACTTTTTTTTACTGATTTACTTAAGCTGAGAAAATATTCCTTTGAACCTTCGCGAGTATTGAACTCCTTTTCAAGGTCTTCGGAAATTTCCAGCTCTTCTACGTCATCTAAAATATTCCAGGTTCCATTTTGTTGTGCTATCGATATGCTTTCTAGACCAGCAGGCATGAGCAGTCCTTCTTGTTTTAATCGTTCAATTTTTTCTTTATTGATTTTTGACCAAACACTTGTTGGTTTGCGTTTGGTGAAAAACTGAATAAATTTATCAATTTCAAGTGACTTTCTGGTGCTATCAATCCAACCGAAACAAAGTGCTTCGTCGACCGCATCACTCCAAGAAACGGATGGCATATTTGATTTTTTATTGTAATGAACAAGCCAAATGGACTGTTTTTTATTATGATTTTCTAATAGCCATTCTCGCCATTCTTGTCTGTTGGTTGGATAAAATATTTCAATTTCTTTTTTCTGCATATTTATTTAAATTAATCCTGTAATCATTACAGCAATCTTACAGTTCAATTTTTCGATGGAAGTCTTATATTGTATTTTTGATCTGATTAATGTATTGAAGTATATGCAATCGCAGAACTAAAAAAAATGCATTTTAAGTATGTTTTCAAACCCTTAGAGATGCCCGAAATCCTCTCGCAGCATAATAGGATTCTGCTCCGTTATGATACATAAAGATGGTATCATACCTACGATCACAAAAAATGGCACCACCAAGTTCTCTAATATTTTTTGGCGTTTTTACCCAGCTCGAAGTTTTTCTATCGAATGGACCTAATTGCTGCAAGAAACGATATTGGTCTTCAGTCAATAGTTCTATACCCATATCTGTTGCCATTTCTACAGCACTATTTTTGGGTTTATTTTCTTTTCTGGATTGTAATGCATCATCATCATAACATAGACTCCTTCGACCGCTGGGGCTTTCCGCTGCACAGTCATAAAAAATAAATTCACCTGTTTTTTTATCAAATTCTACAACATCTGGTTCACCACCTGTTCGTTCCATTTCATACAGGGACCACATTTTTTGAGAATTGGCTTCTAATTTTGTTTGAACCTTAGACCATTCTAGTCCTTTATGACGATCGGTGTTTTTTAAAAAGCGTTCATTTAGAGTAGTAAGTAATTCTTTACTTAATTTAGATGACAATTCTTGTTTTTTCATTTATGATTGAGGTTAAGGTTAGATCTAATCTTTAAAAATTATAATTGCATCATTGGTTTAAGAATATAAATGGGAATCAAATATTTGCATTATTGATATTATTTTTTTTCGTAAACCTAATACATAGAATTGGTTTTTAATTTTATACCAAGTTTAATTGTTGTTCCTGTTTTTTAAAGTAATATCAATCATTTGTCTTAGAACTGTAAGATCGATATCTTCAAGTTTATTGATGTAAAGACATCCAACGCCGGTTTTATGTTTGCCAAGTTTGGTAAGTGATTCGGCGTGCTCCTTGATACCTACACTAATATATAAAGAAAGGTTTGCCTTACGCGGTGAGAAACCAATGAGTAACCAATCGACTTCCCTTCCGGTTGCAGGACTTTTGTATCTTCTATTGCCAAATCCAATGATGCTGCTGCCCCATAATTTAGGCTCTTCACCACTTGCATTTTTAAATAATTCTATGAGTTTAAAACTGTCTTTGCGTTGTTGGTCATTCGCTAATTTATTTATAAAATCTTCAACAATGGCACTGGTTGGTTTGGTTTTAATCTCAACAAGTTTGGATTTTTTTTCAGCCATAGTTTAGATTTTATTATTAATTAGATATAAATCATTATTGAAAGAAACTAGGATCTAAGCAAAGGTAATATGTCAACCTTTAAATTTCTATACTAATACTAGGAGATAAAATATTAATTTTATTTAATTAATGATTTACAGTTTTTTTAGTCCAATTATATCCATTCATCAATCTGTAGGTTCTAGTTGGAAAATTATTTCTACGGTTGTTCCGAAGACGCTCGCCATTTTTAGTGCTAAAAGGGTAGAGGGTACAAACCTTCCCGTTTCAATAGCATTTATGGCTTGTCTTGAAACACCAATATGTGTTGCCAGATCTGCTTGGGTCCAGTTTTTCTTAGCTCGTTCCACTTTAATCGTGTTTTTCATGATCAACAAGATATTTGCGTTTTGACATAAATAAACCGATGAAATAGAATGTTGCAAAAAGTGGTACGATATGCCTGTAACTCCAATCTTCTTTGTTTAAGGTTATAAAAAGATCTAAGAGCCCTAAGGTCATTAGTAACATCAAACCTAATGAAAAGGCGATGATTACTGCTTCCATTTGAATTTTTATTTGCACTTCGTCCATAAAGAAAATGCTCCTGTAATATTTGTAAATGAAAACAGAAAACGCCAGAATGGTTACAAAAGTCAGCACCAGTCCGACTTCAACGGGAAGATTGAACGATTTGAGAGTTAAAATGCTGCAAGTGTAACTTGCGATCCACAAAATGGCATAAACTAAAACCCGCTGGTTTATATGATTTCTACGAAGATCCATAAATTGATGTCTTAAAGTAAAATACAAAGATATGTAAGATTTACAAAATGTCAAGTAAAATTTACATTAAATCATGTAAAATTGTCATAATTTATTGAAAATCAAGTATGAATTTTTTATAAAAAATTGGTTTAGAAGTATATTTGAGCTGTTGTAACAAGTTTTAATAGTTTATAAATGGCTCATGAATTAAGTATTGATACCATACTAAACATTAATTAAATGGTTTGATTGAAGGATAAACCTCAATCCTTTATTTTTTAATAAAAATAAAAGAATGATTAAAATCGTAGTCTGTACTCCAGATTTGCAATGAAACTTCTTGTTAATCCATCAGGTCTTGTATCTCTAACAAAAAATGGAATTCCTGCATTAAATTGGATGGAATGTTTTGAATTGAGCTGATAATCAAGGTACAGATTTCCATTCAAGGTTAAACCTTGAGATCCAATAATTTCTCTTTCGACACCGATTGTATCTGTAAAATGATCATTTGAAAGGTGATAAATGGGTAAGACACCAGGTGTCAAATGTAAATTCTTAACTAATTTAATTTTATATGAAAGTCTACATAATACGTCTCCATTCCGTTTATATTTATTGGTCGTTTGAAATGTTCTCAAAATTGAATTTATGGACTGGTTTTCAGCAATGAATTCATTTTTGTTTTGGTTTAATGGTTGCTGTAATGCCAAACCAAATTGTACATTTTTTATTTCAAATCCAATTCCAAGCAACAAATCTAAAGTGCCCAGACTAGATTGATAATCCATAGGCAGTGTCTTTTTGGAACTAATAAAGCTCTTACTTATTAATGGTATTTTTAATCCTAGGGTGAATTTTAAAAGATCAATGAACTTGTAGTTTCCTGATAAAAATAAATCACTGATTCCAAAGGCGTTTATTCCATTTCCATGTTGAGATAAGGTGGTGAGTTTGGCTCCAAAACCTAATTGTTGAGTTAATTGCCTTTGGTATTCTATATAATTTCCCCAAACTGTAATGGAGTGGTCAGCCTTTCCATAATATAAACCTATAGTGAATTGATTATTAGTGCTCGAATCGCTGTTTGAATTGGAAGGTTTAAAGCTTGCTATGGTGCACATTCCAGCATCACTGCATCCTTGACCATAGATATTAATGCTGGTTAAGCTTATTGTAAGTACTATCGTGATTAAAATTATTCTTGACATATATTATAAATTATTTAGGATTACCATTTCTATATATTCAACATAAATTAAGTCTAATATCGTAACCATATTTAATTAGGAATAGACCATGTGAAAATAATGTAAATTATTATATTTTTAACCGATTCTTAGAATTGGTTTATTTCATCAATGAAAAGATAGTAAAATTTAAATACCATACATACTGCAAAAGTTAATGAATGATTAGCCATGTATGCTTTCTGATGATTAGCTTTTGTTTTTAAACGTCAAACCTGCTTCAGTTAAAGCATCTCTTAATTTAGGAATAGTGGTTTTTCCTATGCCATGAAGTTCCATGATTTCTTCCACTGTATAGCTTGAAAGTTGTTGTAAGGTCGTTATACCATTATTTTCTAATGCTCTTCTTGCAGGGGCCGCAAGTAAAGCAAGAAAATGATCTTTGGGTTTTCTTTCTATTTCACATTTAGGACAAACAGGACAATCGCTGGTTTTATAATAAGAGTGTCCGTTTTGACAAGTTCTCAGGGTTTTATTTTTTGGCATGTTTAAAAAATAGTTTTAAATGGTCTCCTGGATATTTTGAATTTGGTGTTCAATGTTATCGTCTTTAAAGTCTTACTATGTATATAAAAAAATTCTGAATCCTAAGTATAGGTATTCACAATGACTCTATCGAAACATTAATCAAATAAAATTAAATTGAATCAATGGTTGACCATTTTGCCAAATTCAAGCTGGCAAAGTTTCAAGCCTAGATTCTAATTAAAAAGACCTAAAATTAGGTCGGCTTACAAATGGCGAAAACGTCCATGGAATAGATATCAGGATAATGATGAGCCCTATGGTAAACCAAATGGCTATAGTCTTAAATTTGTCCTGGTCCGTAGATTTTCGTTTAGCTATTACAGATCCAATGGTAATTAACACTATGGCCACGACCATCATGATGCTGTGTTCCATTCCGAAAAATCGAATTTCTTTTTGATGAACGGCATCTTTAAAGTTTTTCATAAAATAATCCATTGGCGGGCTGACAAAGTATAACCAAAGGCCAATCATGAGTTGTACATGCGCGATGGTAGCAGTCCAGTGTCGAATAGCATTGTCTTGGCTTAAAAATGGTTTTTTCAAGATCCAGCCTTTGTAAGCCTGGAATATTGCAATGACTAAACTGATGAGTACAAGCCATCGAAAGATGGAATGTAGTGCTAATACTGTAGTATACATATTGTGTGTGATTTAGAATTTAGAAAAAACATATGTTTTTGGTTATCGATTGAAATACCTTGAATATCCCTTCTTCAGGAAAAGAAATACACTAATATATCCGCAAAGTAACAAAAATTCTAATTTATATTCAAGTTTAGGATAGGTTCAATAATTTGTGATGTGACTTATAATATTTGATGCGTCGAAAGACTTTGAATGATGCAAGTTCGAACAATTATATAATTGGTGGTGTGAGGTTTATTAAAATATTTATATCATGATCAAATGGAATAACACTAAATAGATTTTTACGTTCATGATACTATATAAATTTATTAAGGCTTTATTTCAAAAGATTTGGAAAATCCTTTTTTGTAGATCTATTTTAAAGTAAAATAAAGGCCTATGGTAAGGTAAATTTTTGAAAATTGATACCATTAAACTTACAAATTCCGTTTTCATCTGTTCCGAACCAGAGTTGACCGTTTTTATCTTTATAAATCGTATTCACCGCGTTACTGGACAATCCATCCTTCATAGTATAATGAGTTAGGTGTGTTCCATCATATTTCCAAACACCTGCGTCCACAGTTCCAATCCATAAGTTTCCAAAGTTATCTTCATTAATAGAATAAATCCGAGCTAAGGTGTTTGTGTTCGACGTCCCGTAAACTTTAAATTCATAATTCATTAGTTGTTTTTCTTCTGTAACATTTGTTAAGGTTTTTCCATCAAAACGAAATAATCCGGCGCCATTGTTTCCAAACCAAATGTTTCCTCGTCGATCTTCGAATATGCTTAGCACAGCAGAACCACTCAGACCTTTTTCTGTAAACCATGTAAAAGATTTGCCATTATAACGTAATACACCTTGTGCTTGTGTTCCTAACCAAACATTGCCTTTTTTGTCTTTGAGTATGCTGTAAACTGCAAATCGACTGAGCACAAAGGGTGACGTAAGTGATTGATCAGAAATTGATTTGGTTTCAGCTAAAGGTAAATATACAAATGATGTGTTATAATAATGATAAACCCCACCACCGGCAAAAAACCATAAATCATTCTTCGCAATTTTCCATTCTTTTTTAAAATTTTTACTGAAATGCAATCGCTCATTGGTTGTATAGGAAGTAAAAGTTTTACCATTAAATTGACTCACACCGAAAATACCTGTGCCAAACCAAATATTTCCAAATTGATCTTCTTGGATACTTAGAATTTGATTATTGGATAGTCCATCCTTCTCAGTAAATTGATTTAGATGTATACCATCAAAACGGTAGACACCAGCTCCATTAGTACCAAACCAAAAAACTCCCTTTTTATCCTGGAATATACTTCGTATATTTTGGTCTATTAGAGTTATAGAAATTGGATTTAAAAAATTAATTTTATGCTCATTGAGTGGAATCGTGTTCTCATGAGGAACATCATTATTTGTTTTTTCTATTGTAGTATGTCGATTGCATCTTACTAGATATAATGATACGACTAGAATTGCAAAATATTTCATTAACAATAGAAATGTTGGAGTGTTTTTCAAAATTTATTTGAATTTGTAAAAGTGTAATAATTAAACTTATCAATCATTCATAAGGTTACATAATGTATATTTATTTGGAATGGTATGGTATGACGATAACCATATGTTTAATTTGGACGGATAAATAGGTTTTTATCATTATATTTTTTTAAGATTTAAGGAAGTTAATTCCCAATTCGTTTTATAAATATTAGGTTTATTGCATAAAGAAAAACCATATTGATCAGATTAATTTTCTTTTAGAAAGTATATGTAATCCGATACCACTTAACATTCCCTGTATAATAAAAATTATGCCGTCAAATATCAGGAAAAAATTGGGATCTTCTAATTTCAATTCAAAATAACCAAATATTAGCCACAAAGTACTCATTATAGCACTAATAGTCAAACCAAATTTTATAGCGACAGCTATAGATTCGCCAGCATGTTTGAGTTGTGGGAACAAATAACATAACAGTGTGGCTCTTAATGAATCACTAATCATTCCAAGGACCATGTCTTGATTTGAAAATGTGGATACAGAAATGGGTGTAGTATTATTATTCAAATGCTCTAAGAATTGGAAACAAGTATCTACCAGAACCACACTGCTTAATAACAATAAAGTGATGATTACTGAACTTAAGATAAATTTAGGTGCATGCATTTTATTCCTTGTTACTGTTTGGGTATCCAATTAAGTAAGTTATATTCATACCCAATTTATTTCTAACCTTACCTGATTTCCAAATATAGTTATTATCTTCTACCTGTTTTGCGAAACCCAACAATTCATTATGGCTATATAAACGCAAGATAGAAACACATCCATCCCATACTGTTGTCAATGGAATTAAGGGTATGACATATGTAAAAAACAATCGAGAGAATTTGAAGGGTTTAAAAAACGGAGTACATAACAAAAATGCGATGGGGTGGAACATGATGATCCCAAAAATTGTAAAAATATTCTTGTCACCTCCATCAAAAAAACATATTCCTGCATTATGTTCAACTGAATTTTTTAAAATTTTAATAATGGTGTCGGGATCAAAATGATGTATGGCAGAAAACATAGTACGGAGTCCTTTGAGATCTTTTGGAACATTTTTAGCATCAATGGAATCATCTAAGAATTCAATTTGATTATTGTTTTTTTCTTTTAAATGTTTGTAGGCGTTAGTATTTGGAAATTTATCTGTAAGTGTTATCGTGATGGGCTCTTTTGAATTTTTTTGAAGTTCCTTATTGATTTGTTCAATAGCCCCACCGCCTCCTGAACACAAATCAATTATATGATGTTCCTTGATTTCGTAAAGGGTCTCAGAAATTAAAGGAATAATGGGTTTATAAAATTCAACAGCGTTCAAAAAATATCGAAGGTAATCCGTTCCGCCTTCTCTTATAGAATTCGGAAACCATTTTAAGTCTTCAAATTCAAATAAGTGATATCTCATTATTTATTTGAGTTTTCTTTATTAAAGTTAATTTAAAAAATGTCAATATTTAATTTTCTCAATTAACAAAAAATTGTCTGCTCCAAGAGGGAGTTTTAACTAACCATGTATTTATTAGAAATAAAATTTCTATTCATACGTTCTGACCATTGGTATACTATTCTCAAGGCAGGTACTATTTAGTTTTCATTTTATTACCCTTTGCGTCGTGAGTAAGCTCGACTAATCCTAGTTTTTCCATTAATGGTGGTATATACATTCCAAAACGTCCGCGAAGTCCTTTTTTAAGTCCATACCAACCTCCTGCAGGATTGTTTTCAGAGCGTCCCCATGCTTCTACAGTTCCTTCTTTGGCAGGTTTTTGTTCATCAGCACTGCCAAGTTCCATCCAATCCCCGTGTTTTTTTAACATGTTATGTAAATCATCCAGGCAGTTTATGTTGTAATGTAGGACCGTTTTGCCTACGGTACAGACTAGGATGTCCTTACCATCTTTTTGGTCCACGTGCATAGTATATTCACTGGTTAATGGCGGTGTTTTTAATAACATAGGTGATTCTTTTGTCCCGATTTTATGCTTCATTTTTATTCGTTTATTTGATTATTTGTTAAATGCTATATTGCAGATCAAAGTTAATCATTCCTGAAACTTTTATGCTTCCTAATTAAAAAATTTTAGGTGTGCTTTGAAAAAACTAAACTAAATAATTCATTTAAAACTTTTAGCATTATATCTGAAACTAAAATTGTTGAATTCAATTTTTGTAAAATTTGTGGGTTGTAATATAAATAATTTAAATCTAGATGTTACAAATAAGGTAGATGAAAATGATATATGGACCACACTAATAGATAATTAGGATTCGTTTGACTTTATACGTGAAGTTTTTTTAATTGTATTCGAATGATTTAAGAAATGGGTTGCAATATTTAAAGGACGCATGCTGTAGCGTTTTTTATGACGGTGACCTCCGCTTTTGTTCAGAATATTTATTAAAAGTTTAATGGTATCAACAATGTAATCTCCTTTGTTTAGCATTACGCATTCTGCTTTTGCTGCATGTGCAGCATCAGTAATTTCGCTTCTAGTGGCAAAGCCGGATTTACTATATGTTTCTAAAACTTGAGTGGCCCAAATAACTGGAGCATGCGCAGCCTCACAAATCCATAGAATTTCGTCCTGGATTTCACTTAGCCTTTCAAAACCTATTTCGACGGCAAGGTCACCCCGAGCTATCATGACTCCAAATGATTCTTCTGTCATGGCTTCAAGTAATAAAGATGGTAAATTGATAACAGCTTCAGGGGTTTCGATTTTTAAAATCAGTTTTGGATTATTGTTGTATTTCTTAAGTTTATTTTTGATTAATTTAACATCTTTAGCGGTTCTAAGAAAACTACATCCTACAAGGTCTGCATTTTTAGCGATAAATGGAATTACTTTTAGGTCGACTTTGGTAAGTGCCTCTAAAGTAATTTGGGTGTCAGGCAGATTTAATCCTTTTTCTTTTTTAATAAATGGTTTCTTCGAAGAAATTCTTGTGATTTTTAGATGGTTACTTCCATTTTTATTGATTACTATTCCTTCAATTTTTCCATCATCTATAATAATTCTTTCACCATCTTTTAAATGTGTAAAAACCCCGTGTTCAAAACATGATATTACCTCTTGATTGCGTTCAATTTCTTCTCCGGATTCAACCAATAAAATTTCCTGCCCTATGGTTACTTTTAATTTACCTTTATCTTTGCCTTTGCCTGGCAAATCAACACGCATTTTAGGTCCTGCGATATCCATGTATATTTTGCATGCACGGCCGCTTTTATCAGATGCATTGTGTACTGCTTCAATCAAAGACCTCCAGTTTTTTTCATTCCCATGTGCACAATTAATTCGAGCCACATTCATGCCAGCCTCCATCAGGCTTTTTATCAATTGAGCATTATTTTCAAAGGAGGTATCCAGCGTGACCATTATATGAGGGATAGAAGTATCTTTTTAAATCCAAATAACTCGGTTGCGAATTTATTTAAAGTATTTTGAGCACCATAGTAATCGATTTGTGAAATGTCCTTGTCCTTTAGAGTGGCACCTAGAATCTCTCGAATGGATTGTACTTGTTTTAAAATATGACTCTCCGAACTTGCTAAGCTTGATAATCCAGCCTGATGTAATTTATCCTGTAATACACGAATGTCCTCATTTCGCAGAGCTAGATATTGAATTAGGTTTGTTGCACTTTTTTGTTGTGTTTCATGCAGTGAACTGATGAGCTTTTTGTGATTTAAACTGGCATTGATAAGTTTCTTTTCGATTGCATGCATTTCAGCGTCAAGCCATTTTTTGTTTTCCATGATATGTTTAATAATCTGCAAACTTAATGGAATCTGTCTGTTATTTATCAGATAAAGATCGTATGATATTAAATTTAACAATAAGTTTATATTGGAATATTTAGGGTTACATTTTTTGCTATATTATATACTAATCCAATCAATTCCATGGGTGTATCATTTTAAAAAATAGTAGTGTACTAGAGCGTTTCAGTGGTTCATTTGCGAAATCTGACCAGATATGACAACTTATTTAAAGACTGAGTCCAACCATTAAATGACACCTTGGAGTACCAATATTGTTAGGATTTACAGTTAAATGATTAAGGTGAGCCCACTCAAATTAGCCAGATTGCTTTTCAAGAATGCATAAGTTAGTTTATCCACCTTACAATCAATAAACTTCACCCGATTGAATTTCTTGTTGTTTTTAAAAAAGGTATTGATCAATGTAGCATTTTGGAACTTAACATTATAGAAAGTGCAATGTTCAAAAAAGCATCCGTCTATAATTCCATCAAAAACAACATCCTGGAGCTGCATCTCAACAAAAGTGGTACTTTTCCAAATAGCTTTAGTAATATTGTTTTCTCCAAAATTACTTAGTTTAAATGTGCTTTTAGTAAAGTCGGATTCAGAGAAATCACATTTACCAATATTACATTTTGTAAATTCAGTTTCTTTGAGCGAACATTTATTAAATTTTGTATTATCCAAATTAGAATTTTGAAATTGACAATTGCTGATATCTGAGTCTGAAAAGTCACACCGATCTATATTATTGCTGTTTAATACTATTCCTGACATCTGTGAGCCGATAAATAAGCATCTTTGGATATTGGATGAACTGAATTTATCATGTAAGTTATTTAAACCTGAAAAATCACTATCCAGTAGGTTTAATCTTGACATATCCCAGCTTTGTTTTTTATCAACTTTAGTATCTGAGAACTTTTGACTCAAAGATTCTGACTCTGTTGATTTGTTGATTGGGTACTCATTGTGCGTGTCTAATTTTTCTGACGATGGAAAACGTTCGGAAAAATAGTTTAGATCCACTCCAAGGATTTCTGCTACACGATTTAATGTTGTGATATCCGGCAAAGATTCGCCGCGTTCCCATTTGCCGACAGCTTGTGAACTAATAGATATCTGCTGAGCAAGCTCAGCTTGTGAAAGATTAGCCTTCTTCCTAGCTTCGGTCATTTTATTACCAATTGATTTTGAATGAACCATATTGTAAGTTTTTGTTGATGCAAAGTTATCATGCCCTAGCAGCTTTGGCTAAAAAAAGCAGCTACTATTCGTTGTATACACACTACAATTAGTTGTTTTTTGACAACTTATGGTTGTTTTATGGATTTAAAGGGCATAAAACCTCAGTTAAAAAGTTGAAATTGTTATGGCGTGAATCTACTGGTATAAAGTAAACAGAAAGTATACAATTAGGAGATAGTAAGCGATATTTTATCTTTGATTTGGTTTTATATTTTCGTATTGCTTAAGTTTCAATGCGAATTCATGAGTATTAATGGGTTTAGAATAATGAATGGAGCTTGCTGGATATTTATCCAAAAGATGTTTAGGACGGGTTGGTCTTTTTTCAAAACCCCCGCCGCAGTTTGGGCAAACATTATTTAGAATATGATCAACACAATCTCTACAAAAGGTACATTCAAAAGTACAAATCATGGCATTCGAACTATCGTTTGGCAAGGACTTCTTACAATGTTCACATATCGGCTTTATTTGCAACATCAGTATTAATATTAGCTGTACATTTATTAAAGAAGATCTTTTTTAAAATAAGGCCCTATTTATTGGATCATTTATGCCAAATAATGTATACATATTATCATTGATCTTTTGAATTTAGTTTGGCATTTTAAAAGCTGTATTGTATAGGCTGTTTGGTTTCAAATAGATATGGTCTTTTTTCAAATCTATTATAGTATTAAATCGTTTAAGTAGGGCATTTCCAAAATAATTTATGGGCGCTGAACTTGGACCTTCATATCCAAGTATGGAACAAGGTATATGTTTAAGTTCAAATGAATTAACGGATAGCTTAGGTATGGATACCATGATGGTCTCGTATTTTTTTCCAGCACCATCACTAAAAGACGATTTTTTAACCACTTCTAAGGTATTCGGAAATTCTTGATTCTTCATCCAGATTGGATGAATCACCATAGTGAGATCGGATCCGGTATCAAACAGAAAATCACCTGTATATTTTTTGTTATCCAATTCAATGGTTGATTCAATACAAAACAAGGATTGAATGAATTTTATTTTGGATTTTTTAAATCCTTTCATCTTTTTGGGCAAGGTATTGTGGATGACGATGAATTTATTATCATAGTCAATTTCAATAATTTTTTCATCAAAAACGCGCCATCCAAATCTACCATCCATACCATGTGATGCTTGATTTGCCGTTTGTATATTAGGCAAATTCCAAACAAGGCTCCCTAATTTCAGTTGATTTATTCTTTGCGATTTATATCTACTTAATGTTTCTCTAGTTAATCGAAAATCAAGTGTCCCGATATCAAAATGTAAATTTATGGTGTCTGTACTATTTATTATGCCCTTGACATGAATGGCATCGAATTGGTTAAGCGTAAACGGGATAGTATCTGATCTATTTTCAGAAGGTATCGTGGAGTTTTTTATTGATTTGGAACTTACTATTCTTGTATAGCAGGTATCCTTGCCATTTAGAAGTATAATAAAATCAAAACTACTAGCGGGTTTAATCTTAACTTTTATAGAATCGATATCTGTATAAAAAACCACATATTTGGATTTAGATGACCGATCTGCTATATAAATATCAGGTTTAGTCTCCGGTGACAATGACCAGGCATTTTGATCCAAAAATCCTCCATCATTAATGGATACATTTTTTGATTGAGCTTTAATTATGGGCAAGGTTTGTTGTCCAAAAGTTGATATTGAATTGAATATACTTAATAAGAGGAACACTTTTTTCATACTTAGAAAATTTAGTTTCTTTTAACATGAAGATAACTTGACAGAATATAAATAATCATTTTTATTTTTTTATACTTTCCAAAAATTTACTTTCATACATTGATATTGTTTCTAAAATACCTGGATCGTTTTTAAATTTTTGTTGTAATAATACGTAAACTTCTTTAGATTGCTCTAGGTTTAACAGATCGATAAGTTGTACATTTTGGAAGATATCATTGAGATCGTTGTCTTGTAATGATTTTTGGAATCGGTCAAAGAGAATGGGGTAGGCTAATTCCGATTTACCGAGTGCAACTAATGTGTTAATTGCAGCAAAAGGATAATCCCAGACTGGTGTCGCAAGGTACCAACGGGGGGATTGATTGTCCTTAATACATTCTATAATAAAATCTACTGTACTGGTATCACCCAATTGTTCCAAACCATTTAATGAACTAATTCGACTTTGATTTTTCCAGGATGGCTTTTTGTCTAAGGCAATAAGTATTTCTTTAGCTTTAATGCTTTTGGTTTTGCCTAAGGCAATTGCAGCCGCATTAATCACTCTATCGCTGTTATCATACAGCGCCTTTTGATATATGTCAACATAGGTTTCATTTTTAGTGTTTCCTAACATATTAATTGCTGAGGCTTTCAACCATGACTTTTCAGAAATGATTAGGTTTAGAAGCATAGTGGTAGTATAATCATCGTAGGGTGGGGTCAATATTTTGCGTAAGGAGACCATTGCATATTGTCTGTAGCGCCAATAACCATTTGATGTAATTTCTTGTTGAAATGCATGAATTATTTTATTTTTTATCATTGGATTTGTGCTAGTATCCTGAGCTATCACAACCAACTGGTCTAATGCTTTTTGTTTGGCTACTACATCATGACTTTGTGACAATTGATATAAATATTCGTGTGTCGATTGAAGGTATACCGTCTCACATATCCAGTTTTCTTCAAAATTGAAATTGACGAAATCCGGAGCTTTTGATAATGTAAAGTAGTATATGTTTTCTTTCTTAGGGTGAATTTGAATGGGCATTATATTATGATCAATTTCAATATTCATGTTACCTTGAAAGAAATCTACCTGTCCATATTCAGTGCTGCTATCTTTATTTTGAATTTGATTTACAATTAATTTCAATTCTTTTTTTGAGGTGTTGTATTGTTTAGTTACTTTAAATCTTGGCAAACCCATTTTGTAAATCCATTGATCAAAAAACCATTGATAGGATTTGCCAGTGGTTTGTTCAATTGCTTGTTGAAAATCTTTAGTATTAATTTGCTTGTTTGCATTTGATTTTACAAAAAGCTGAACAGATTTCCACCAGTCGCTTTCTCCAATTTCTTTTTGTAACATACGTAATACCAAGGAACCTTTATAATGGTTATCATTATCATTTGGTAAGTTTATTGGATCATTTATATTCTGTGTAACCAATGGATGTTTATTATTGGCGTTCCAATTGTCAAGAGCATTATTTTTTTCAAAGGGAAGGTAATAACTTAAATATTCTGTTTTGGAATTGTCTTTTATAGTAAATAATCCGGCAAAATACGGTCCAAAAGCTTTGTTGAGCCAAATATCATCCCAGGACTTGGGCATTAATAAATTCCCGAACCATTGATTTGTTAATGCTTGTACTGCAACACCATCCCACAAATATTTAAAATCTTTATGAACACCATAATCATCAATATAATTATCAGATATTATAGAAGCTCTATGTTGGCCAATTAATCCAGGAAATGGGTAGTCCTGCACAACTACTTGAGTGTAATGTGGATAAGGATATTTATAGCCTGTTTTTTCTTCTATAAATTGCATCATTTCAGGGAGTAGTTCGGTAGTAGCTTTTACTGCTTCAAATTCTTGAGGATATCCATAATTATGTATAGCAATTCCATTTGAATTTTGAAGCACGTCAACATATTCTCCCACCACTAATGATACTAAATAATTGGGAAATGGCATTTCTGATTTATAGTGATAAGTTCTCGTACTGTCTTTGTTTTCAATAGTTTCGATAAGATTTCCGTTGCTGATAACCATTAAAGGTTTTTCTACTGTAGCAATAAGTTCTGTAGTATGAATATCAGCAATATCTTCATTACATGGAAACCAATATTTATTATAGTTGGGTTCACCACTACTCCATATTTGTTTGCGCTTGGTGGGTGAAGTGGAAGTTGGTTGCTGAAAGCGTAATCCTTTGCCAAAGCTTCCCCAAATGGAATTCGGATCAGCTTTGTTTTCGTACATAGTCTGATAATGGATGGTTAATTGAATGAAAGTATTGGGGGTATAGAATTGGTCTAGAGTTATTTCTAAATTATCATTTGTATCTCCACCAAGATAGTTGAATTTTAATGGTTTGTTATGTATTAGGATCGAATTAATATTTAAATATCCAGCGTCTAAAAGTATTTTATCTGTTGTATGTAAAACAGATATTGTAAGATCTGCTGTACCAATAGCTTGTCTTTTTTGCCAATCAAATTTTAGATTCAAGGTCAGATGTTTGGTATCTATATTTTGGGCTAATAGTATATTGGAAAGTAATACAAGTAAGATCAATTTTAAATTTATTTTTTTCATTTGTTATTTTTTAGGATTATAGTTTTTGTTTGGAATACGGTTGTTTATTTAATTTTTTAATTCTATTTTAATATCGCTGAATTGGTGTTCAATGATTTGATTTAATATTTTAATTAAGGAGAAGTCTTTTTCAGCGTACAAAATGTCTTTTTTAGTTTTTGATTTTATTCGTTACGTACCTAAATATTGCTATTTAAGGATTATGTTTATTTCTTAACGATTTATTGATAATTGGTTAATTGTGATTTATTTATTTTATTTAATAATACTCCTAAAATTGTGCCCCTGAATTGGATGGAGTGGAAGTTAGTATTAGTGAATGTACTATTTTTTAACAAATTGAGTATCCTATTCATTAAGCAAAATTATCAAAATCAAAAAGATATATGCAGTCAAGAAAAGGACATATTGGGCCAAATATTGATACAACATACTGAATCATTATTTGTGCTAATTCCGTACAATTAGTTTTTGATAGAAATTGTATTGCAATAAGATAATTCTATATGCTATTAATGCAGCGTGAAGCACACTCAGCTAAAATTTATAACTTGACAATTTAGCCAACGATGAAGAGACCCACACCTATTAATTGACTTAGGTTTTATAAGGATTTAGTTTAATGCTGAAATCAATCCAGTAGTTTGTAGATATATTCTTCAATTTCAGCTTGTCGGGCGTTTGCAAATCCTTGATCCTTTCCAATTTTTATAAAGCCGCATTTTTCTAAAACCTTTTGGGAGGCGTAATTATCGAATGCAACGCGACCTTTGATTGGTCTGGTATGTTCATTTTTCAAAAAGTCGTTCAACGCTAATGTTGCTATGCCTTGTCCCCAGAATTTTCTATCAATCCAATAGGTGATCTCGGCCTCATCTTCCAAGACAAATTTGGCTATACTGCCCACGATCTGATCATTGAAATTTATTGTTCTCATATTTATGCTAGGGTCAGCTATATGTTTTGTGAATTTTTCAATGTAAGCATTTTTATCAGATGGATCTTTCGGTGTAAATGCCGCTAAATAAATAGCTTCTTCGTTAAGCTGAAATTCAAACAATACGTAGAGATCTTCTTTTACAGTTTTGGTCAAAGTAATATTTGGGTTGGTCATGGTCTGGAAGTGTTGTAAGCTTTACTACTTATGTTATTTTTTCGTTCACAAAAGTATGTCTGGATCATTTAATTTTCATAACTTATTTTTCTGTCAATAGGTCTTAAATACCAAGATATAATAATAAAGATGGTTTGAAACTATGGTCCGAAAATAGCTTTTCCGGCATCTCCCATGGCTAAATGTGATTGTAAAGACTCTGGTCATTAAAAAATAAGAATCCGATGTATGTATATCCTTTGATAGATTCATTTAATTACAAATTTCAATATGCTTTTCGTAACATGTCAGCATAAGCATTGGGTAGTATACTAGCTTCTACAGCTTTTGCTGCTTTTTCTACATCATAGGCTACACGAATAAATTCGACTTGAATACTATTTTTATCAAATTTACTGCTGTTGTCATTGATTGTGATCAAAACATAGCAAGCTCTGGGATCTCCATCTTTTGGTTTGCCAATTGAACCTAAATTGATAGCATGGCGAAATGCTTTTTGTCCCTCTATTTCATATTCAAATATTCGGTGATAAGGTTTGTGCGTATGACCAAAAAACAACAGATCTGCATTCGAATGTTCAAGTATACGGAGCATACTCTTTTGATCTCGGTCTTCAAATAGATATTCATTTATTTTTCGGGGACTTCCATGAACCATCAATAAAAATAATGAAGTGTTGCTTAGTTGGTACTCCAATTGTATATGTGCCGGAAGTGTTCTCAGGTATTGTCGTTCATCAGGTTTAATCAACTGATTGGTCAGTGCAATAGATTGAGCACCCATTTCTTTTTCTTCATTTGTTTTATAGGCGCAACCACAATCGTCTGATGATCTACCAACACCATAATCATAATTGCCTGCAATAGTTGGAATGGCTCTTTTTCTAATTTCTTGGATGACTTCATTGGGCCAAACATTATAACCAACCAGATCACCCAAACAAAAAACGGAATCAGGTTTTGTAGATTCAAGATCTTTAAAGAAAGATTCTAATGCTGGAAGATTGGAATGTATGTCACTGAATAATGCAATTTTCATAGTATTGGATTGTCTTTTTGATTTAGAAATTTCCATATTGGAATGGCTAAAGCGGCGCCCAATATAGTTGCAGTAAGGTAAACCCACAAATGTTCCATATGGCCACTGACTATGGCCGGTGCTAATGATCTTGCAGGGTTCATACTCGCTCCGCTAACAGGTCCTGCAAACATGGCTTCTAACAAAACAGTTGAGCCGATCGCAAGCCCTGCAAACATTCCTTGTTCTTTACTTCCTGTAGCTACATGGATGATGACAAGCATGAGAAAGAAAGTGAGAATACATTCCAATATGAAAGATTGCAAGGGTGTTCCCGAAGGGATGGTTGCTCCTAAAAATTCATTTGTAGGGAATAAATAGTGGAGCACAAAACTTGCGAGAAAAGCACCAGCTAATTGACTGATAATGTATGGTGTAACTTGTTTCGCTTTAAACTTTTTAGCCAATGTAAATGCAATGGTCACAGCTGGGTTTAAATGAGCACCCGAAATATGCCCTAATGCGTATATCATCGCCATAACAATAAGTCCGAAGGTAATGGCGATACCAACGTGGGTAATGGCGCCTGAAGATTGTTGGTTAATAATGATAGCACCAGTTCCACAAAACACCAACGCAAAAGTTCCTAAAATTTCAGCGATATATCTTTTCATATTATGGTGTTAAAAATTTCTTGTAATCGGATTAGAAGATGTTTGATCTACCTTTTCATATATTTTCAGGGTCATATTTTCTAATGGAATCTCACCAACAATGGGAGTATTATTGAATAACATTTTTGAACTCAATAATCTGTATTTTTCAATAAAATCAAATGCTCTGTTGGTTTCAAATTGACCTTCGAAATTAATTTCTAAATCGTCTTTCCTTGGATTCTTAGATGGAAGGCTAATCTTATTGTAGCGTGAAACGTCGTTTTTCAATGAACCTTTTTTTTGCAATGAACTGTTAGCTGACCATTCAAAGTTTGATATAAATAAATCGCCAGTGAATCGATACCTATCTACTTTAATTATAGTACGATGCAACGGGTAGCAGGCAGATGATTCTATGGCGTGGAATAAATGTTCAGTTGAAGTAGTTCTTAGATAATTGTTCATTGTGAATAATTTCATATTACATTAATCAGGAGGATTAACAACATTTTTTATTCTTCTTGACTAATGTTGTGGAAATCATTGCGAAATAACTTTCTAGTTTGGTAATAGCTTTTTCGTCGATACAATAACAAATCGTATTTCCTTCTATGTCCCCTTTAATAAGTCCTGCATTTTTGAGTTCTTTCAAATGTTGTGAAACGGTGGGTTGTGCCAGAGGCAATTCGTTAACAATATCACCACAAATACAAGTATCTACTTTAAGTAAATAGTCCATAATAGCAACTCTTGCCGGATGCCCGAAAGCTTTGGTAAGTGTAGAAATTTCGTTTTGTTTGTCTGAGAAATGATCAGTTTTGGTAGCACCCATGTTTTTATATTTAGATTGCAATATTACGATAAAGATTTTATATGCACAAATTATTTTTTTGAATAGTGAATAACAACCCAGTGCTTTCGACTTTGGTTAATGGAACACAGCGATAGTAAATAGACAGATACCCGATAGTTTGAGGGTCTTGGATAAACTTAAAGGGTTATTGTAGTTCCAAATTATTTGCTGTAGACACCAGTTTAACATTTGTATCCATGAGTTATGCCTTACTCAAGTTCTTTAAACGTAGCGTATTTACTATAGTACATAAAGAACATGGGTTTAATAGATTCATTTCAAATAAGACTAACATTAGAATTTCATCAAGTCATTGAAAATGAATGGTCTTCTTGACATTCTCAATATTTTATTATCCAGTTAAAGGTTTCAATTATTCGTGATCTGTTTTTCAAAATATGATTTGAGCAGAAGTGTTCTAATGCTTATAAGTGGTAAGGATTTTAGACGAATTCAGAATAGCAATAATATCACACGATGATCAGATATTATTAAAGGTCCCAAAACAAACTAACACTATGTAATATATATATTTTATGGTTGGATGTAATTTAAGCTAAACGGTTCGTAAAATTTTTTCCATTTTCCTTCCTTTTGCTAATTCATCTACTAGTTTATCCAAATATCTTACTTGTTTGGTAATTGGATTTTCCAGATCTTCTATTCTATAACCACAAATAAGTCCTGTTATGAGGTGTGCATTTTTATTCAATGTTGCTTTCTTGAAGAATGTTTCAAAAGTAGCTTTTTCCGCGATGAGTTCGTCCAGTTTTTTAACATTATAACCGGTCAACCATTCTATCACCTGATGCAATTCATCTTTTGTTCTTCCTTTGCTTTCAATTTTTTTAATGTAGAGTGGATAAACCGATGCAAAAGTCAATTTTGCAATTCGTTCATTGTGCTCTTTGGTTACTTCCATATTATTTTAATTTTTCTAATTTTCCTTTTCTTTTTACTATATTTTTGTAATCCCATTGTATATCTCTGGACTTCTTCAGCCAGCGTTTTAAGTCTTGTGCATCAATTTCTGAAACCTTGTTGTAAAAAACAGAAGCATCTTTAAATTTCTTACCTTTCACATTTAAATGTTCTTCATCAAAGTCAGCGCCGCTCCAAAACATGAGTCTAATTCCTGATTTTTGTTTGCTATAACCAACTATTGGATTGCCTTCTATAAACCAGACAGGATGGGCGTGCCAAATTTTGCTTTCTGCAAGTGTCAACTCTTGGTCGATTGTGGTAGAAAGTATGGTGCAAATGGAGTTGTCTTCAGCAATCAGTTCTTGGTTATATTTTTTTATTTCTTCGTTCATTTCTATTGCGTTTTGTAATATTTAAATTTGCCTAATATGTCTCCATTCATGAACAGAATACCGGCAATTATTATTATCAATTTCAAAATCTCAAAGTCAAATTTACAATAACAATTCATGTGAAAATAATTGATGAAGGACTATATTTAATAATGACTTCATTTACAATATTGCCTTTTTCAAATAAAATCGTAGAGTGAATGTGCACAATCAATATCTGGAACAATTATTTAAAATACTATATTATTTTTTCAAGTTTTTCTCATAAATATTGATCCAATCATTTACGCTCATTTTTTTCATTAATTCTCCTATGAGTTGGTATGGAATATCATCAAATTTCTTAAATCGAATACAGCTTTTTCCCATATCAAGTTTTTGCTTAGTATGTTTGGGGAATTCATTTACGAACCAATTCAATAATTTAGGGTCCGAATAAATTCCCATGTGATAAAAATTTATAGAATTCTTTTGGGAAGCAAGTCCAGCGAATGGCAATGGTTCGCTGGGTTTGCAGTGGTACCCGGCGGGATAAAGTGAATGAGGAATAACATAACCTAATCCACCATAACTAATAGCTGCTTCAAACCCTTTGGGTAGGTTTTTTACAATAACATCGTGTAGTTTGTTAAATGGCTCTACTCTGTCTTCCGGTAAATTGATGAGAATTTCTTCTACTGTTTTGCCTTCAGCTTTCATATTTAATTGATTTTTTTTGTATTTTTTATCCTCGATTATGATATTAATTATTTCGAACTATTGAATGACATAAAATATATATGCAATAGATTTTTTCAAAAGATTGGGGATTAAATAGTTTTAGCTTTTTTTAATACTGGTCAAAAGTAAAAACTATTGATCAAAATTACTACAACTTTAATTAAATTTGTATCATGTTTTATGTTCCTTTTTTCTCAAGGGTTATAAATAAATAGTCGCCTAATTCATCGATGTATTGGTTTTTAACTTTTTCAAACAATTGACTATCTATGTCATTTTTAAGTTGGGTTAAACCATGATTTACCTCTTCAATGTTCGCCAATGATGTAAACGATGATATTCCATTGCGGATTAATGGGTCAAAATATCGGTCTGGATTATTTTTACCTACATATAAAAAACAATCTTTGAGGTCGTCTTGGATCAAGTATTTTTCAATATGGGTAATTACAAGACCTTTTTGACTAATGACTTCTTGTATTGTTGCAAGTGAAGGCATTTGAACTATGGAAGAATGTAGCATTTTAGGAAAATAGTGATTAAGCCAATA
>Ga0138256_10000265_pt1 | contig 60707 bp, 65 predicted proteins | sample KNB2016incub_MG_FD_105486 | JGI IMG/M metagenome (GOLD analysis project Ga0138256, IMG submission 105486) | Active sludge microbial communities from wastewater in Klosterneuburg, Austria - KNB2014incub_MG | ecosystem: Engineered > WWTP > Activated sludge > Unclassified | place: Austria...
AACTGCACACGTACGCGTAGACGGTATCGGTGGGGCAAATGATCACAGCGCCGCTGCGCAGCGCTTCCACCGCCGTGCGGATCTTACGCGTCTCGGGATGCGTGGGGTGCAGCGTGATCAGCATGCGGCGATCACGCCTTCGCCATTGCGGCGGCTGCCTTCTTGTGGTCGGCGAGGAATTTCTCCAGGCCGATGGTGGTGAGCGGATGATCGAAGAGGGCCACGATTGCGCTGAGCGGACAGGTGGCCACATCGGCGCCGACCTCCGCGCACTGGATGATGTGCATCGGGTGGCGGATGCTCGCCGCGAGGATCTCCGTGGTGTAGCCGTAGTTGTCGTAGATCGTCCGGATGGTGTCGATCAGTGCGACGCCGTCGGTGCTCACATCGTCCAAGCGACCGATGAAGGGAGAAACGTAAGTGGCGCCCGCCTTCGCGGCCAACAGTGCTTGTCCGGCGGAGAAGATCAAGGTGCAATTGGTCTTGATGCCTTTGTTGCTGAAATACTTCAGCGCTTTCACACCATCGCGGATCATGGGCACCTTCACCACGATGTTCTTGTGCAGCGCCGCAAGGCTCTCGCCCTCGCGGATGATGCCGTCGTAGTCCGTCGCGATCACCTCGGCGCTCACGGGGCCATCCACGATGGTGCAGATGTCCACGTAATGTTTGCGCACGCGATCCTCGCCGCTGATGCCCTCCTTGGCCATGAGCGAAGGGTTGGTGGTCACACCGTCCAGCACACCCAGATCCTGGGCTTCCTTGATCTGGGCCAGGCTGGCCGTATCGATGAAGAATTTCATGCGGCGAAGGTAGGCGGCGGGTTCAATGGAGCACTTGCCTTCAGGTGCGCCCCCATGCTAAGCGCCAGTACCTTTACCGCGCATGCTCCTGCTTCTTCCCGTGTTCTTCCTCAGCCTGCTGGTTTCGGCCCAGCCGAAGTAGAAGCAGACCACGTCGGCCTCGGGACCGCCCAATGCGCCGTCAGGCAGCGTTGCACTCCCGAGGCCCGTCATACCTTCCGCCACCAAACCAGGCCAGAACCATGATCCCACGGTACGCATCACTCATTCTCGCATCCGCCATTTCCACGGGCCTGCTCGCACAACCCACCCTCACGGTGGCCACCAGTGTCCCTATCGGCGGGCAGATCTTCGCCACCAATACGGCCAATGACTTCGTGGGCGTCGGCACACCAGGAGCCAACTTGAGCATGGGCTATTGGAACCTGCTCGCCCCGAGCACGGGCATCCAGAACATCTCGTACTTGGCACCATCGGTCACGCCCACCTCGGCACAGATCCCCACGGCCACGCTGCTTTCCACGGATGGTGGCACCGATACGCTCTTTTGGCAAGTAACCGCAGCGGGACTGGAGATGGTGGGATCGCGCACCGCGCTGGAGGGTGTCCTGGATTTCAATGACCCGAGCCTTGAATTGAAGCTGCCCTGCACCTTCGGCACCACCTGGTCCGATGTGATCGGTGATACGTACACGGTGAGCGGCTTTCCGGTGACGCGCGTGGGTACAGTGACAGGAACCGCTGATGCGTGGGGTTCGCTCTCGATGCCGCTTGGGGGGCAATTGACGGACGTGTTGCGCGTGCATGTGCGCCGCGATGTCCAGGACAACTCCGCGATCGTGAACACCTCGCGGATCTCGAACATGTACTACTTCTTCACCACCAACCTCGAATTTCCCTCCATCAAGTTGATCGAGGATTCCACACGGATCGGCACGGGTGCCTGGGCGGTGACGAAGCGCCAGCATTCCATCGGCAACCCGGCGGTGGTGGGCATTGATGAAGCGGATGCGAATGCGGTTTCCTTCGTCGCCTACCCGAACCCGACGTCCGGTCTCTTGAACGTGAACATCGGCGAGGCACTGGTGAGCACCCGCGTAGAGGTGTTGGATCCCGCCGGTCGCTTGGTGAAGACCTCCACGATCCTCGGCGGAAGCGGACAGTTGGAGCTGGGTTCTTTGCCCGCAGGCATGTACTCCATGCGTGTCTTCTCCGGTGCGCAGTTGCTCGGCGTGCGCCGGATCACCGTGCTATAGGCGAACACGACTTCCCAATGGAACCCTTCCTTCGCGGGAAGGGTTTCTTTTTGGACGATGGAACGATCGATCGAACCCCCAACGCCGCCACCCGGCCCGAAGCTGGCCTTGGCGCTGGCCCTGTTCACGCTGGTGGTCCTCGGCGGGGGCGGCGCGTGGCTGATCGTGTCGGTGCAGGAGCGGTCGTTGGTGGATCTGCTGATCGGGAGTTCGCCTTGGTATGTGCAAACGATCATCGGGATCATCGGCGGATGGCTGATCGCCATCGGCGGTTGGTGGATCATCACGCGAACATGGCTCGAACCCGTTCGCGTACGCTATACGAATCTCATCGGACCGCTCCTGACCGGCCGATGGATCCAGATCATCGTTTCGATCTGCGCGGGTGTGGGAGAGGAGATCCTCTTCCGTGGATGCCTACAGCATTGGCTGGGGATCACGCTCACCGCATTCGGATTCGTAGCGCTGCACGGATACCTGAATCCCCGGGACCTTCGCGTATCAGCCTATGGTCTTTACATGAGCGCGGCGATGATCACCCTCGGCGTAGCAGCGGATCACTTCGGCCTCATCGCGCCGATCGTCGCACACACCGTCATCGATATCGTCCTTATTGATCGGCTGGTGAAGGATTGGCGGAACGGTGTAGGCTGAACGATCCGATCACTCCTGCGCATACTTGTGCGGGTCGGTGAAATCATCATCCATCTGTCGTTTCACGCGGTGCATCTTGTGGCCGATCATGGCCAGCTCGCGGTGGCCGTTCTTCACCAACCATTTCATCGCGTCCTCATCGCCATCACCGGTGAGTGCGAGCTGCTTCAGGACATGCATGCCGTGGCGCTCCAACCAATCCAAGGCGCCCGTATCGCCTTCGATCCCGCTGATCACCGCCATCAAATGCGCATGACCATGGTCCAGCAACCACTTGCGCGCGTCCTGTTTGTTCCGCAGCGCGTAAGTGAAAAGCCCGAGTTCCGGATAGCCATTCTTCACCAGCCAATCGCGCAGTGCCGCATTACCACTTATCGCCTCGCCCCATGCAAGGAGGATCTTGGCGGGGTATTCAGTGCGCATGGGTCTTGTGGAACGGATAGGCAGCGAAGTTATTCGTGATGGAGCCGGGTATCTTGGGCCCTGAACCGATAGACCATCACTCGCATGAGCCTGAAGACCATGTTACGGGAGGACGCATTGAAGGACCACGTCGTCGTGATCACCGGTGGTGGTACCGGACTCGGCAGGGCCATGGCCGAACACTGCCTTCGGCTGGGAGCTCGCGTGTGCATCACCGGCAGGAAACTCGACGTGCTTGAAAGGACGGCGGCGGAGATGTCCGCGTTGGGCGGAGAGGTCTTCCCATTCTCCTGCGATGTGCGCGAGGTGGAACGCGTGGGGGCGCTGCGTGATGCGGTCCTCGCCAAGTGGGGCCGGGTGGATGCCCTGGTGAACAACGCGGCAGGCAATTTCATCAGTCCCACGGAGCGCTTGGGAAGCAAGGCCTTCCAGACCATCATCGACATTGTGCTGATGGGCACGGTGAATTGCACCTTGGCCTTCGGCAAACAGTGGATCAAGGCCGGGGAGAAGGACAAGTGCATCCTCAACATCGTTACCACCTATGCATGGACAGGTTCGGGCTATGTGGCGCCCAGTGCGTGCGCGAAGGCGGGTGTGCTGGCCCTTACCCGATCACTGGCAGCCGAGTGGGGGAAATACGGCATCCGGAACAATGCGATCGCGCCCGGACCTTTCCCCACCAAGGGAGCATGGAGCCGCCTGCTCCCCGGTGAACTCGTGGAGAAGTTCGACATGACGAAGAAAGTGCCATTGGCGCGAATGGGCAGGCCAGGGGAATTGGCCGACCTGGCCACCTACTTGATCTCTCCGTACAGTGGCTACATAAACGGCGAGGTGATCACCATTGACGGGGGTGAATGGTTAAAGGGTGCTGGGCAGTTCAACCTGTTGGACCAGATCGAACCGGGCATGTGGGACGCCATCGAACAATTGGTCCGCGGCACCAAGGGAAGTTAGAAGTCCGTTGTTCCAATACATTTGCGACCAAAGCAACCCCTTACAACCATGAAGAAGATCCTGATCAATGCGTGCTTCCTCCTGCTCTGCGCAGGGGCCATGGCACAAACCGCACTTTCCACCACGTCCATCAAGGAGCCTGCGAAGGTGACCAACGGGCAGCAACGCGCACAGGCCTATGCCGCCGCGCTGGGCTTGGACGATGCGCAGACCATGAAGTTGGCAAGCATCTACACCGAGGTGGGCGAGAAAGCCGAGGGCATGTACAAGGAAAAGGAAGCGATACAAACACGCATCGACGAGATGTACGCCCCCTATGACGCGAAGGTGGAATCCATGCTGACCAAGGAGCAACTCGTGAAGTTGGAAGAGATGAAGAAGGCAGGCTGGACGGCCGGCTGCTGTGCACCCAAGGAAGGCGCCGCTTCAGGCTGTGCAGGGCACGGCAAGCAGGCTGGTGGTGCGGGATGTTGCGTCGGCAAGGCCGCAGCAGGAGAGAAGAAGTAGGCCCGAACATTCGGGTACAATTAGAAGGGGTGGCCGTCGGCCACCCCTTCTAATTTTCCGTGCGATGTGGCCTAATCCGTGACCACGACCAGGTATTTGCTCACACTCCAGAACGCGTTCGGATCGGTGATCACCAGCTTCTCGAAACCGGCCTCCCATCGGTAGCTCCCATCCGGATGGCTGGTGGCCAATTTCGCTTTCTTGGCCATCACCGGCACTTCCAGGGTCCTGGTCACATCCACTTGCATGAAATAGTCCTTCGGCAGGTTCGCCGTATTCAGCTTGTTCACGGCACCAAGACCAGCAACGCCACCTTCCTTGGTCAACACGCCGTTGGCACGTAATTCCTTCGCCGTTCCCACGGCGTACCACGCCACGTTCATTTCATTGCGCTGCATATCCGCCAGTTGGGACTTGTCCCGGTACATGGCGATCAGGGTGGCCAAAGAGGCATTCGTGCTGGCCAGTTGTTCCTTCAGGGTTCCGATCTCCGCATCCTTCTCCGCAAGGCTGCGCTCCAGATCGCTCACGGTCCGTTCCAATTCGGCGATGGCAGCTGTGGAGGTCTTGGCCTGTTTGCGTAGCTGCGCCAGCAGGTCCTTGTTCTCCGCGAGCAGGCCATCTATGCTGGCGATGTCGTCCATGATCCGCTTCTCCATGTCTGGCTGACCTTCGCCATCGGGCGCCACCATCATTTGCCCTTGCTTGTTGCGGATGGTGCGCAAATTCTCGCTGATCCGGTTCATGGTACCGAAAAGTGCGTTGATGGTGGAGTCGCGCTCGGTCACCAGTGCGGCGTTCCGGCCTGCATCCTCCTGCAGCTGTTGGTATTGGGGGCTCTCCTTCGGGTCGGATCCGCACGCATTCAACAGAACGGTGAGGATCATCAGGCAAAGTGCGGTTCTCATGGGTTGTGTTTCGGGTGGATAACGTGCGGGTCTCTCCGGAATGTACGCGCAGGAGGATCCCGGGCGGAAGTTATCGCCGTGCTGCGAACGTGAGTGCATGAATAGGCGTAGAACGGTTGGATGTCCCTCCAACACAGGAGATTGAATGACCGGTCCAGCCGGTGGTCTATTTTCGGCGTGCCTATGAAACCCGTGCGATCACTTGTACTCGGTTTCGCGGTGGTCCTTTCTGGATCATCCGCGCTTGCGCAATCGGACACCAGCCTGACAAGGGAATTCAAGAACCTCAGCGCCAAGGAGCGGGCGCGCATCGCGAAGAAGGAGCAAGTGGAGGCGGCGGCCGATCCGCGCTACCAAGCGGTGATGGCTCAAGCGGAGAGTCGGTTCCAAGCGAAGCAGTACGATGAGGCCTTGGAAAGCTTCAAGGAAGCCAGAACGCTCAGGCCTCTGAACGTGTATCCCAAGGTGAAGATCCAGGATCTGCAGGTCCTGATCGCCAAGCGTGATCAAGCGTTATCCGAGCCGCTCCCACCATCCGTTAAGGGTGTCGCTCCACTTCAGGGCACATCGGATGTGGTGCGCAGCGATCCGCATCAGACGGCGGTTGTTGAAACCCATGGACCGGACACAACGCAACCGCGAATGACGCCACCGGCGCACGAGACCCGAAAAGATCCAGCAGCGCGCAGTACGACCGTTGCGCCCCAAAAGGAACCTCTAAGTATTCAGGGAGGTACGGAGTCCCCACTTCCGGATGGAATGGAGGAGCGTACTTACGTGGAAGGGCGGGCCGTGGTACTGGAGCGGAGACTTGTGCGCAATGGACGGCTGGAGGTCTACCGAAAGGTCACTCATCCCTGGGGTCAAGTGGTCCACTTCCGCGACGGCATTGCCATTTCGGAACGCGAGTGGTCCGAGGTCTTCCACTGAGCAGCCCTAGAGGCCCTTCTCCACCAGTTTCACCGGGAACTCCAGCAGGGCCCTGTAATCCCGCCCGGCCTCGGCCATGTCCAGATCGCGTGGGGAATGGTGCCACTCCAAGAGCAATTTCGAGGTGCCGGCGGCATGCATATCCTCCAAGCGCTTCAAGAGGTCCAACAAGTATTTCGCGCTGCTTGTGTTGAAGTAGTTGAGCGATATGACCACCGTGGTGCGCGAAGCGGGTTGGGCACAGTAGCGCTCCACGGCGTCGAAAACAGGGGTGTAGAACCGATCCGCATTCTCCGGGATGGAGGACCCCGAGATCGTCAATAGACCTTGCGTGGGATCCAAGTGGACCGTTGGGGTCTTCTGGGTCCCTTCCAGTCGGAAACCGTTTCCATCTCCGGGCATCGGGGCGAATGTAGTGGGCGGAACATTGCGTTCGGGTTTGGAGGACCGGCTGAGGCTTGTAACTTTCAGCGGCCCACCGAACAGAACCCCCATGCCCCTGAACACCATCATCGTTCCTTATGATTTCTCCGATTGTGCGACCGATGCGCTCCGTGTAGCGGCCTCGATCGCGCGAGGCACCGGTGCCTGCATCGACATCGTTCATCTCTATGAGCAGATGACCGATTTCCACACGGAGAACCAGAAACTGCGCGAGGAGATCGAGGCACGGCTCGAGAAAGTGCCGCAACTGCCGTTCCTGGAAGGACTGGAGTTGAGGAAGTTCATGCTCCGGCAGATCTCGTTGACGGAGATGTTCAAGAACGAGCGTATCGCGCAAGCGGACCTGATCGTCATGGGGTCGCATGGGGCTACGGGTCTTCGAGGTATCGTGGGGTCCAACACACAACGGATCGTGCGGACGGCACCCATGCCCGTCCTGGTGATCAAGCATCATGTCCAGGAACTCCAAGTGAATGATCTGGTCTTCGCATCGAATTTCTCCGAACTGGATGTGGAGAAATTCGAGGCCTTCCGGCCGGTCATCGATCTCTGGGACCCCCGGATCCACCTGCTCAAGGTGAACACGCCGAAGAGTTTCGAAAGGAGCGCGGATAGCAGCAAGGCCATCGATGGCTTTCTACAGCGTCATGAACTGCGAAAGTTCACCGCCACCATTTACAATGACCTGAGTGTGGAGGAAGGCATCCTCAATTTCGCACGGGAGATCGATGCGGACATGATCGCGATGGCCACTCACGGTCGCAAGGGCTTCTTCCACGTGGTGAACGGGAGCCTGACCGAGGATATCGTGAACCATACGACCTTCCCGGTATTGAGCGTGAAGTTGTAGCCTTGCGCACCCCCTTATCTTTGTCCAATAAGCCGATCCATGAAATTCCTGCATAAAACGTTCGAATTGAAAAGGAGGGAGATCATCGAGGTCAACATCGATGTCCCGACCAAAGTGAAATTCCTCACCGGGCAGGATATGAAGGCCTATAAACGGGGGAAGACCCATTCGTACTACGGTGGGCTCTTCGAGGAATCGCCGGTGCGCTTCGTGGTGCCCTTCGAGGCGGTATGGAACGTGGTGGTGGAGAAGGGGTCTTACCGTGAACCGATCGAGGTGCATGCGAAATGTGGCGTGATCGCTCCCAACAGCACGGTGCGATCGAGCATCGCCACGGACGCGCCTGCGCATGTGCGTGAGGCGGAGGAGATGAATGCGGGAGCCTTGGACCGCACAGCAGCCGGAACGGATACGACAGATACGAGCGAGGACTGACGTACCGATCGATCGGAAGCACCGTTTGTAGAGCGATGGCCGCGCGCACCGAACACGAACGATTGGAGGAAGTCCTATTGGGACAGTCAACCTTGTTGTTCGAGGTGCATGGGTGGTTGGAGGATGAGCAGAAGCGTGATGATGTGATCCGTGCCGTGGTGCGTTCTTCCCGGAAGCAAGCTTCGGTGCGGCTGGCTTACCCCGACCCGGCCCGGGTCTTCAGCTTGGCATCGATCAGGAGCCTGTGCATCCGATACCGGTTGCGCTTTCTGGAGGGAGCTTATTTCAAAGGGGAGATCCCCGGTACAGCAGTGCGGGCCATTCGTGCGTTGGAGGAACGAACGTCGACCCCGATCACGAGTTACATGGTCATGGCGCCTGCGAGCCGCTTCAAGTTGTGCGACAGCGAAGTGGATCCGTTGCTCTTCGTTCCACTTGGGAACGGGCTGTACTACCTGGTACACAAGTGGGGTGGGGACTTGGCGCCGTGGCGGCCATACGCCTATTGGACGGTACGCGGCCCGCTACAGTTGATCACGACGATCGTTCTATTCGCATTGGTGATCACGCTCTTGATCCCCACCGGATCGATCACACCGGACCGGACCGTGTTCTTCAGCGGCCCGCGTGGGATCATGTTCGCTTACACGGTGATCGTCATGGGGGCCTTCACCGCCTTCGGCTGGTTCGCCTTCTTCGGCCAGTTCAGCGCACAAGCATGGAGCAGTCGGTATTTCAATAGCTGAGTGCTATTGCGACGTGCGGGCGGGCACGGGGTCGACCTGTTCGGTCGGCCTGCAAATGCAGGCAGTTCTGAACCATCGCTTCAACTCTTCCCGTTGTTCAGGGAGCAATCGCCGGAACGCCTTGCGCAGTTCCTTCCGGAACGTGCGTGCATCGGCGTGGCTGATCTTGTCCAGCACTTGCTGGTAGTATGAAACGGGGACGTGGTTCATGTGCTTGGTGGTACTTGAAAGCACGGAACGGGATCAGGCCCGGCCGGGTTACATCCGTCGCGCCACAGGACCGGTGCAGGTAGTGCGCCTATTGCGGAAGGAAGAGGAAATACACGGTCCCGATCTGCGGGTCGGGTGCGGAACTTCGGGCGTTGAACGGCGTGCTCTTGGCGGATCGGATGGCCTGTTCAAGCATGCAATCATCCACGTTGAAACTCTGTGCCGCATCCAATTCGGCCTTGCGCACTTGTCCGGAGCGATCCACCTGTACGCGGATGGCCACCCGTCCGCGATCCTTGCACAGGTATCCGGGGATCCCATTCCCACGCACACGATCCTTGAGATCATACCACACGGTGGTGGCGCCTTCCACCCGCGCGGGTGCCACCGCCTTGTCCATGTATTGTTCCTTGTTCCACTTGCTCGGATCGAGCTCGGGTATGGTGATCTCCTCGCCGCGCTCTTCCCGCTCCTTCGCAAGCCGATCGAATTCGGCGCGTTCCATTTCGCGGAGTTCGGTCTCCACTTTTTCCGACAATCGTGCTTGAGAAAATTGCGGTTTGATCTCCGCCGTGATGTTGCTGCTGAGGTTGGTGACCTTCTCCGGCACTCCGGTCTCCCCGCTGATGATCCGTTCCACTAATGCATCCGCCTCTTCCTCGTTCATCACGTCGATCCGCATCTCACTGATCTCGTCCTCGGTCGGTGTGGATCGCAGTTGTGCGAACGTGAGTGCGAACAGGATCACGGAATGCAGGGTGAGTGTGCCGATGATACCGACCTTGTGTTCTTCGAACCAATCGAGCAGGGCAGAGATCATGGGGCACTATATCCGGATCATTTGGGTTCCATTCGGGACAACGGTCCCCTCCGATCCCTACTGCCAAGATACGCGGGGCGCACCCGATCGTTGTGTGCGAATACGCCATGGTGCTGGCCAACGGTTGTTCCAACGGTTCCCTGCCCCATGGACCCAGCCCAGCGGAAGGCCACGGTGCGTAACAAGCGCCGGATCTCTTGCATTCGCGCCGGGCAGTGCTGCACCGCTGAGAAAGGCCAGCGCTTGATCAAGCGGAAGATCGAGTTCAGTGTGTACGGACCGATCCAACCAACAGGACGTTGCCGCAGCCGGATGAGGAACCCATGCATCTCCTTTGCGTTCGGCGAAGGGCGTGCCCGGTGCGTGGGTTGCCATGACCGCATTGATCGCGTCGATCTCTTTTCTCCATTGTGCCGGAACAGCGTGCAGCACCGCATTGTGCTCCATGATGGATGCTCCCGCGACCCCAAGCAGCCAAGGGATCTCAGCTGGCGGGGTGGTGGCAATGCGTTCTCGCCCCGGATGTGCTTCACCGGCCTTCCGCACCACAGCGATGAAGAAGCCCTCACCGCGCACACGATCAGGATAGCATCGATAGCCGATCACGCCATCCTTCCCACTACGGACCACACCCCACGATCCGTCGGGATCCAATTCGAGACAAGTACCTCCGTCCTCCAGTAGTGGTCGTAGTTGCGCCTCGTTCTCTGACGGCTCCCACGTGCATGTGCTGTAGATCAAAGTGCCGCCAGGAGCGAGCGCGTGCCACGCGAGAGGTACGAGTTGCTGCTGCACGGATGCACATTGCTGGACCAACTGTGGAGACCATTGACGGCGTGCGAACGGATCCTTCCGGAACATTCCCTCACCGGAGCAGGGCGCATCCACGAGGATGAGATCGAAGAGGTCCGGTAAGGATCGAAGGACGTTCGCATCGCAGCCGGTGATCATGGAGTGGCCTGCTCCGAACTTCCAGATGTTCTCTGCGAGCACCAGCTTGCGCAGATGGTCCCGCTCATTCGCCACCAACAACGCACCATCGCCGAGCAATGAAAGAAGATGCGTGCTCTTTCCGCCGGGTGCTGCGCAAAGATCCAACGCGAGGATGTTCTTGGAAAGAAGTCCGGCAGCCGCAACCGCTTTTTCCAGAAGCATCGATGAAGCCTCCTGCACGTAGTACGCTCCGGCGTGGAAGAGTGGATCCAATGTGAAGGCGGGGCGCTCAACCACGTATCGACCGGTCGTACACCACGGAACAGGATCGAGATCCGCTTCGAATGGCTTCTTCGGGTTCAGCCGGATCGAGGTAGGTGCGGGCGCATTCAGCGCTGCTTCGAGTCCCGGAAACGACTCACCGAGAACGGTGCCCAAATGATCGATGAAGCCGACTGGAAGCGGTTCATCACCGGAGGTCTTCCCATGTGAGGATCGATGGCTGCGCCGCCGCATGGCCACGATCAACCCGCGTGTGCCACTTCCCGGAGGATGGTCTCCTTGCGATCCGGTCCGAGCGATACGATCGTGATCGGTACGCCGACCGCCGCTTCGATCGTTCCGATATAGCGCTGGAGTTGAACTGGCAGTTCTGCGTCCGAACTGGTGTCGCCCCAACCCGCCATGTCGATGTACTCCGGTTCGATCCCTTCGGTGATGTCGAAGGGCATACGGTCCACATTGCGACCATCGATCCGGTAATGCGTGCAGATGCGGATCGTATCGATGCCGTTCAATACATCCGCTTTCATCATGGCGAGCTCCGTGATGCCATTCACCATGACCGCGTAGCGCAATGCGGGCAGATCCAACCAACCGCAGCGGCGCGGACGACCGGTGGTGCTCCCGAATTCATTCCCCGCGGTGCGAATGCGTTCGCCGGTGGCATCGTTCAACTCGGTAGGGAAGGGGCCGCTACCTACACGGGTGCAATAGGCTTTGAAGATGCCGGTGACGGTGCCGATCCTGTTCGGTGCTACACCCAGGCCCGTGCATGCGCCGGCACTGATGGTGTTGCTGCTCGTGACGAATGGATAGGTGCCGAAGTCGATGTCGAGCAGCGTTCCCTGCGCGCCTTCCGCGAGAACGTGCTTGCCTTCCCGAAGCGCCTGATCGAGGTAATGTTCGCAATCAACGGTGTTGAAGGTGCGCAATTGGGCCACGGCATCGAGCCATTCCTTTTCTGCTTCCGCGGTCGCTCCCGGATGATCGTACAAGGAGAGAAGACGTTCGTGTTTGCGCACCAATGCTTTGTAGCGGTCCAACAGATCCGTGCGCACAAGGTCGCCCACACGCAATCCGTTGCGCCCGGTCTTGTCCATGTAAGTGGGGCCGATACCCTTGAGCGTGCTGCCGATCTTGCCCTTGCCTTTGTCCAATTCGCTCGCAGCATCCAATGCGCGATGGGTGGGGAGGATCAAATGCGCGCGCCGCGAGATCAACAGCGAGGACCGCACATCCACGCCAGCGGCTTCAAGGTTGCGCACTTCCTTGAGGAAGATCACCGGATCGATCACGACGCCATTGCCCACCAGGTTCACGGTCCCTGCGCGGAACACACCACTGGGAATGGTGTGCAGCACGTGCTTCTGTCCTTCGAAGATCAAGGTGTGTCCGGCGTTGGGGCCACCCTGAAAACGGGCGATCACCTCGTATCGAGGAGCGATCACATCAACGACCTTCCCTTTGCCCTCATCACCCCATTGGGCGCCGAGCAGCACATCCATTCTTCCGGCCTTCACGGTTCAGCCTTTCAGTTTGGAAACAGCTTCCTCCACCGTTGCGGTGATGATGAAGACCGAATCCAGTTTGGTGACCACGAACAGTTGGCGCACACTGGAACTCACCCGCGCGATCAACGAATCACCACCCGCATTCCGCGTACGCGTGAGCACGTTGATCAGGATGTTCAATCCGGTGCTGTTCATGTACTGGAGGTCACCCATATCCAGCACCACGGAACTGTGTCCGGCATCCACCTCCTTGTTCAGGGCGGTCATCAAGCGGTCCGCTTGCTGTTGGTCCATCAGGCGGCCTTTCAAATGGAATACGACTATGCCCTCCTGTTGACTGATCTCAAGATCGAAAGTGGGGCGTTCGGTAACGGTCATGATCGCTGGAGTTTGGCACTGCATGTAGCGCAGGTGCCGTGGAAATGGAGTGTGTGATGATGGATCCGGAAACCCATCGCTTCGGAAACGCTATTCCGGATCTGCTGGATGCGCGGGTCGCAGAATTCGAAGACCTCGCCGCACGCATCACAGATCACGTGGTCGTGCTGGCGATAGGCATGGGCCTTTTCGAACCAGCTCTGTGCGCCGGTGAAGCGATGCCGCCGCACCAGGTCGCATTCCAACAGGAGGTCCATGGTGTTGTACAGGGTGGCCCGGCTCACGCGGTATTTCTTGCTCTTCATGCGCCCATAGAGGCGCTCGATGTCGAAGTGTCCTTCCTGGGCATAGACCTCGCTGAGGATCGCGAACCGTTCGGGGGTCTTGCGATGCCCCTTACGCTCCAAGTATTCCTTGAAGATGCGTTGCACGTTGTCCTGGATCTCGGTCATTACCATCGACGGGCGAAATTAGGTCGTATTGCGGGAGTGGTTGATGACGCGGTGTGGTAAGGCGCTGAAGCGCGCGCTGATCAACGATCCACTCGTTCCACGCTCCTTACACCACGCACACGCTTCAACTTCTCGATCAGCGATCGGAGGTGGTCCGTATCGTGGACGTAGGCCATGACCTTTCCTTCGAAGATGCCGTCGTGGCTTTCGAAACTGATGGAACGCATGTTCACGTTGTGCTCATGGCTGATGATGTTGGTGATCTTGTTCACCAGCCCCACATCATCGATCCCGCTGAAGGTGATCCCGGCCAGGAACTCCACCGTCTCCTTGCCCTTCCAGCGCGCCTTCACGATGCTGTACGCGAAGTTGCTCATGAGTTGCACCGCGTTCGGGCAGTTCACGCGGTGGATCTTGATGCCTTCACTCAGCGTGATGAAGCCGAAGACGTCATCCCCCGCGATGGGGTTGCAGCACGAGGAGAGCTGGTAGTCGATCTTCTGGAGATCGTCCCCGATCAGCAGTGCGCCCGGCGTTGCCCCACGGATCTCCGCCACCACTTCTTCCAACGTGCGTTCATCGATCGGTCGCTTCAGTTTGGGCAATTGCAAGCGACCATTGCGAACCGTGGCGTCGGTGATGTCCTCCAGCACATGTTTGCCCCGTGCGATCTGGTAGTACAGGTCCATTGCGGAGCGCGACCCGTACCGTTCGATGAGTGCGTTGATGTTCGTGGCATCCACCTTGGCACCCCATTTCCGCAACTGCCGCTGCATGGCTTCCCGGCCCACCACGGCGAGCTTTTTCTTCTGGTCGCGCAGGGCCTGTTTGATCCTGTGCTTGGCTTTTGCGGTCTTCACGAAACCGAGCCAATCCTCCTTCGGTTGCTGCTTCTTGCTGGTGATCACCTCGATCTGGTCTCCGCTCCTCAACGTGTGGCTCAAGGCCACCAACTTGTGGTTCACCTTGGCGCCGATGCATTGGCGCCCGACCTGGCTGTGGATGTGGAACGCGAAGTCGAGTGCGGTGCTCCCAACGGGCAGGTTACGCATCTCGCCCTTCGGGGTGAAGACGGTGATCTCATCGCTGAAGAGGTTCAACTTGAAATCATTCACGAAATCCACCGCATTGCTGCTGGTGTCCTCCAGCACATCGCGGATCTGGTTCAGCCAGGCATCCAACGCGGAAGCGTTCTCGCTGTCGTCCTTGTATTTGTAGTGCGCCGCAAGGCCCATCTCGGCGATCTCGTCCATGCGGCGGCTGCGGATCTGCACTTCCACCCAACGGCCTCCGGGACTCATCACCGTGGTGTGGAGGCTTTCGTACCCGTTGGCCTTGGGGAGGCTGATCCAATCGCGCAACCGGTCCGGGTTCGGCTGATAGAAATCGGTCACGATGCTGTACACTTTCCAGCAATCCGCCTTTTCCAATTCCTGCTTGGTGTCGATGATGACCCGGATGGCGAAGACGTCATACACCTCCTCGAAGGTCACATGCTTCTTGAGCATCTTGTTGTAGATGCTATGCACGCTCTTGGGTCTGCCTTTCACTTCGTACGTGAACTCCTCGCGATCCAAGGCTTGCTTGATGGGCAGGATGAAGCGGCTGATGAAGCGCTTGCGCACGGCTTCACCCTTCTTCAGTTTCTGGCTGATCTCCGCGTAGGTCTCCGGTTCCTTGAAGCGCAACGCGTGATCCTCCAGTTCGCTTTTGATGTTGTACAACCCGAGCCGGTGCGCGAGCGGTGCGTACAGGTAAAGCGTTTCGCTGGCGATCTTCAACTGTTTGTCGCGCGGCTGGTGGTCCAGCGTGCGCATGTTGTGCAAGCGATCGGCGAGCTTCACCAGGATCACGCGAACATCCTGCGCGAGGGTGAGCAGCACCTTCCGGAAGTTCTCCGCCTGGATGCTGTCGGTCCCGAATTGCAGCCCGCTGATCTTCGTCAAGCCGTCTATGATGGTGGTTACCGTTGGACCGAACAGGTCTTTCACATCATCGAGCGTGATGTCGGTGTCCTCCACGGTGTCGTGCAAGAGCGCGGCCACCACGCTGGTGGTCCCCAAGCCGATCTCCTCCGCGCAAATGCGTGCCACGGCGATCGGGTGGTAGATGTACGGTTCTCCGCTCTTGCGACGCTGGTCCTTGTGCGCCTCCACCGCGATGTTGAACGCCTTGCGGATCAAGCGCGTGTCCTCCGCGCTGCGTTGTCCTTTCACTGAGCGTAGCAGTCCGCGGTACCGGCGCAGGATCTCTCCGCGCTCGGTCGCCTCATCGACCCGCGGCACTGCGGCCAAGGCCTTGGTCGTGGTAGGTCCGGAAGGACTGCTCATGCTGCGAAAGTTAGGCAGGCCGCGATCACCGCGCGGGAAGGATGGTGCCTTCCACCGCGCCGAATCCGATGCGGACGCCATCCTTTTCGCAGTGTCCGCGGATCACCACGCGGTCTCCATCAAGGATGAATTTGCGTTCAGTGCCGTCCGCGAGCTTCAACGGCTTGGTTCCTTTCCACGCCAGTTCCAACAAGCTGCCGTAGCTCTCCGGAGTGTCGCCACTGATGGTGCCACTGGCCATGAGATCGCCTGCGCGAACGTTGCAACCGTTCACGGTGTGGTGCGCCAACTGCTGGGCCATGCTCCAGTACATGTTCTTGAAGTTGGTCCGGCAGATCACCGTTTCCTTTCCGTCCGCCGGGGTGATACCGGCCTCGAGTTGGATGTCGAAATGATGTTCCCCGTTCTGTTGCAAATAGGGAAGCACCGCCGGTTCCTGCACAGGTGATGGGATCCGGAAAGGCTCCAAGGCATCCAACGTGACGATCCACGCGCTCATGCTACTGCCGAAATTCTTGCCGAGGAAGGGTCCGAGTGGAACATACTCCCACGCTTGGATATCGCGCGCACTCCAATCGTTGAACAGTACCGATCCGAAGATCCTGTCCTCGGCTTCCGCCGTGGTGATCCGTTCGCCCAGCTCATTGCCATCGAAGGTGATGAAGCCGACCTCGAGTTCCATGTCGAGCTGGCGTGATGCCCCGAATTCAGGCGCCGCCTCCGGCGATGGTTTGTACTGTCCCATCGGTCTGCGGATCGGCGTTCCGCTCACGACAATGCTGCTGGCCCGGCCGTGATACCCCACGGGCAAATGGAGCCAGTTCGGCATGAGCGCATTGGCCGGATCGCGGAACATGCACCCCACGTTGTACGCGTGCTGTCGACTGCTGTAGAAGTCGGTGTAGTCGCCGACGTGAACAGGGAGGTGCATCGTTGCAGATCCGATCGGGATCAACGCGCGATGGAGCAACGCAGCGTTGTCGCGTATTTCGGAGTTCTCCGTGCGCAACAGTTCGCTGAGCCGCGCACGGAGCCGACGGATCCCTTCCTTGCCCGATTTGAGCATCGCATTCAACGTGGCCGACTTCAGTGCTGTGCGCTCGATGCCCATGCGATCCAGTAACCCAGCATCCGCGAGTTCGGCGAGATCGACGACCATATCACCGATCCGGGTACACGGGCGTGGACCACGATCCGCCGTGGAGCAGATGCCGAATGGAAGGTTCTGGATCGGGAAATCACTGTGGTGGGGAACAGGGACCCAAGAGCGAAGCGTGGGATCGTTTGCGGGAATATGCATGGGGCAAAGGTGGCGAGCCGCCCCGATGTGCAACGGATCACCATCTTCACAGCGGGGATATGGAAGTGAACAAGAGAGCAATGGTCATTGGCATCGTGGCGCTGCACATGGTGCTTCTCGCGTGCTACACCTTCCCCGGAAGCATGATCCCGGAACGACTCCGGGTCATCGGCCAGTTCTACGCGCGCCCGCTGTTCCACCAGCAGTGGCGGCTCTTCTCGCCGGATCCACCGCTGTGCTCCTGCCACGTGCAAGCGCGTTGGGGCACTCGATCCTGGGGACGCATTGAACGAGCGGAGGATGGGTACGTGCAGCGTCGGGTAGCGCAGGCGATCGCGCGGCACGTGCAAGCCGAAGTGGCGATGGGGGATACCGTTCCAGCCGTGGAGTTGGTCCGTGCGATGAACTCCATGGCCCTGTACAGTGAATTCGATCCAGGGGAGGGGAGGGTGCCGACGCAGATCGAATTCCGCTTGGTGGAGCAATGCGTGACGGATCCGAAGCGACCAGCGCATCGCACGGAACGGATCACGAACCTCCGGACCCGATGAAGCCGCAGCCTTGGACGATCCGGCTCTTCCAGCGCGCGCTCATGGTGTGGGTGATCGGCTTCACCCTAAGTGCATATTGGGGCTGGGATGCCATGTACACCATGGGCCGTTCACCGGTCTACGCGCCACCGGGCTTGCTGAAGTATGTCACGCATGGCTTGGCTTTGTTGCCGAACGGGATCGGTGATGTCCTTGTGCTCGCGTTGGTCCCGTTGCTTGTCCTGTTGTGCGTGTTCGTTCTTTTCCGTGGATCGAGCTGGTGGGTCGGCCTTTTGATCTGGATCATTCACCTGAACCTGATGAACCGGGCTTGGTTGGCGGGGAGCGGAGGCCAGCAACTCATCGCGAACCTGCTGTTCTGGAACATTTTCCTGCCGAGCAAAGAGGACGCGTTCGGTGTGGCCGCCACGAGTGCCTTCTGGATCATCCGCTTACAGTTGTTGCTGGCCTACCTCGCCACCGGCCTGCACAAACTCACGGGCATACATTGGTTGGATGGCACGGCGGTGGGGATCGCGGCGTCGGATCCCGCCTTCGGTCCGCTGTGGATCGCGGATCATCCTACGCTCGCCATGGTGGCAACGTGGTGCGTACTGCTCTTCCAGTTGACCTTTCCCATCGCGGTCTGGTTCCGAAGCACGCGCCTCATCTGGATGGGTATCGGCGTGGTGTTCCATCTGGGCACAGCCATCTGGATGGACATCCCGGAGATGGGCTTGGCCTTCATCGCCGCGTATGCCATCTGGCTTGATGAGGACACGTTCGCTCGCTTCAAGTTGAAGCGACCTTCGACCATGGAAGCAGGATCAATGGTCGGCTGATCCGCCGCCACCGATCCGGAAGCTGGCGCCCACCACGATCGCATGCTGTACGAACCAGAAATGCTGGCTCGCATGATCGGCATCGTTGCCGGTGGTCAGCACATGGGTCAGGTCGATCCATCCGGCTTTGAGCGTGTTGCGGATATAGACGTGCTTTCCCAACCACACGTGGAATCCGGCTTGCGCGCCGACGCCCACACCCGCCACGTTGAACCGGTTGTTGAGCCCTTGTCCGAAAAGCCGCACATCGCTGCGTGGGATCACCGGGCCGGCATGCACGCCTTCGTAAGCGTTCAAGCGGAAGGTGTTGTTCCGGCCGGCCCAGAGCCGGTCGTAGTGATCAAGGTCAACACTTAGCAGGTTGAGTCCATCGGTGTGTTCGTACTTCAGGAAGTCCTGGGTCAGTCGCACGTCACGTGATCCTTCCGCGGTGGCATGCTGGATCGAACGCGTACCGTTCACATAACCATCCATACGCACCGTCTGGTCCTGCACCATCACATACTTCATGTGATCGAGCCCCAAGGAAACGCTCCAGCGATCGTGGAAGAACCAGCCCGCCCTGTAGTTGTACTGGGGTATCCAGATGTTCTTCGGATTGAAGTAGTCCTTGCCGAAGGGCATCGGGCGGTCCTTCGCCTCCACATGGCGTAACGTGAAATCGTAGTCGGGTCCATCGAAGTGGATGTCGCTCCAACTGTACCATGCCCGGTTATAACCCCAATGCACGAAGAAGGTACCCTTGTCGCCTTGCTGTGCGTTGCTTGGTCCACAAATGCCGATCACGGTGTGAACGAACAACGCTGCGCGGACGATCATCCACATAGTTGGATCGGATCGTTGGATGGATAGCGGAAGCCGCATCGTCGCGGATCGAACATGTCAGGAGTGCGGATATCGTCCTCGCCACTGATACAATCGTTTTGGAGGTCGTGGATCACATGCACCCTGCCGATCCTTCGGAATTCCCTGCCGGATGTGCTGATCCCTGTCACATCGTAGAAATAGGTCCCGGACGGGTACGGGCTCCCGTTCGCCCTGAGGCCGCGCCAGCCCTGGTCGTACAGTTCATTCCGGAAGATCTCGTGCATCTGTTGATCCAGAATGATCATCCGCATGGATGAGATCCAATAAGTAACGGGGTTGAATACATCGTTGATCCCATCCGCATTGGTGGTGATGGCGTTCGGCATCATCACACAAGAACTGTCCTCTTGATAGCGCCAGTTGTGTATATCGTTCCCGCCAAGGCAGACATCTGAGCCGTACTTCTCCTTGGTGCAGCCAGAAGTGACCAATGCCACTACAAGTGCTGCACGGAATTGGATCCGTAGTGTGTTGGCCGGTCCGGACATCAATCCATCATTTGTAGGTCCTCGCGTAGGGATCAGCTTGGTACCGCCCAACCGTACAACGGCTTCAAGCGCATCATACCACCTACCTGGAACCGCACACGCTCCAATTCACCGTTGTCACCTCCACTGAGCAACGCGGTGTCGATCAGTTCCACGATCTGTTTGCATTCGCTCTCCCGCACGCCTCGTGTGGTGATCGCCGCTGTACCTACGCGGATGCCGCTGGTCACGAACGGACTCTTGTCATCGAAGGGCACCATGTTCTTGTTCACGGTGATGTGCGCTTGTACGAGGAGGTTCTCCGCGTCCTTCCCGGTGATGTTCTTGTTGCGTAGGTCGATGAGCATGCAGTGGTTGTCCGTTCCACCGCTCACGATGTTGTATCCTTTCTCCAGGAATGCGGTGGCCAGTGCCTTTGCATTCGTGATCACCTGTTCTCCGTAGGTCCTGAACTCCGGATCCAGCGCTTCCGCGAAGGCCACGGCCTTGGCGGCGATCACATGCTCCAAGGGTCCGCCTTGCGTGCCCGGGAAGACCGCGCTGTCCAGGATCGCACTGAGTGGACGCACTTCACCCTTCGGGGTCTTCAGTCCCCATGGGTTCGGGATGTCCTTGCCGATCATGATCAACCCGCCGCGTGGGCCGCGAAGCGTCTTGTGTGTGGTGGTCGTTACCACATGGCAATGCGGCAACGGGTCGTTCAGCAGCTTCGTAGCGATGAGTCCGGCCGGGTGGCTGATGTCCGCCATCAGGATGGCACCCACTTCATCGGCGATGGCCCGGAAGGCCGCATAGTCCCAATCCCGGCTGTACGCACTAGCGCCGCAGATGATGAGCTTGGGGTTCTCACGCCTCGCCACCTCACGGACCATGTTCATGTCCACACGGCCGATGGACTTGTCCACGCCATAGAACGTGGGGCGATAGAGCTTCCCACTGAAGTTCACCGGACTTCCGTGGGTCAGGTGGCCGCCGTGGCTCAGGTCGAACCCGAGGATCGTATCGCCGGGCTTGATGCACCCGAGCATCACGGCCGCATTGGCTTGCGCCCCGCTGTGCGGCTGCACGTTGGCCCACGCCGCACCGAAGAGTTCCTTCACGCGGTCGATGGCGAGTTGTTCCACTTGGTCCACGATCTCGCAGCCACCGTAGTAACGCCTACCAGGCAAACCTTCGGCGTACTTGTTCGTCAACACCGAACCCATCGCTTCCATCACCTGGTCGCTCACGTAGTTCTCGCTGGCGATGAGTTCCAGGCCGATGGTCTGGCGCCATTTCTCCTTCTCGATCAATTCGAAGATCCGGTTGTCACGCTCCATGGGTCAAAGGTTCGGTGATGTTGGGTTGGTACTCGGGGGAAGCGGCTGTGATCGAAGCGTCGCTGCACCAGCGACCAAATGTAACGGGCGCTTGGTCTCAGGCTGTTCTTCGCCAGGACGCAGCCCAGACCACGAGCAATGGTACCGGATACTGTAGCGCATGAAGCAATTTGATGGATACCGCCTCCAACGGTGGGGACCAACCGGCCAAGGCATGGAAGAGGAGGGCGAGGGATCCGATGACCAGGAAGGTCAAGGCAATGGGCCGACCATACTGATGATGCCCGAACCGGACACGGGCCACGGCGATCGTCAGGCCCAGGATCGCCGCCATGAAGCCAAGCGAAAGCAGCCACTTGCACAGGCGCAGGTCAGAGGCATCCCATCCATGCACCCAACTGCGGAACATGCTGTGCGCATAGGTCCGGTCGCGATGGTGCTCCAGGAAGTCGAGTTCATAGTTCAGGTTGACGAACAGGAATTCCCGGACAGCGCCTAGCGCTACGGCCACCGCGAGCAGAAGACCGCCCAGGACATTGGCGCGCTTCATACCGAACGGGCCTTCTTCAACCCGCTGAACCGCGTGACCCACAGGTACCACAAGAGGAAGACCCCGCCATACACCACCACATAGAAGGTGTAATCATGGTTGAAGTTGAGCAGGTCATAGCTCTTGGTCACCACGATGCAGAGCACGACAACGCGGATCGCGTTCATCAGGTGGATGAGCAGGATGCCACCCGGTATGAACCAGGCCTTGTGCCGCCACGGTCCCGGGAATGCGATGATGAAGATGGCAAAGACCGCGAACAGGGATACCCCATTGCAGGGATCACCGATCCAGAGATGGGAACCTCCTTGCACGCCGATGTACCGTTCAAGATCCACGCGCGGTTCGGGAAGCATCTCGTACCCCAGACCCTCCAACATCACGGTGGCCGCCCAGACAAGACCGTTGATCACCGTGCGGTCCAGCCGGCCCCATGGATGAAGGACCTGTTCATAGAAGAGTTGCCAGAGCAGGTACGACCCGATGCCAAGGACCAGAAAACGAAGAAGAGGATCATTCCACGTCCGTACCAAGCCGGAACGCAGCGCATTCATGACCGTTAGCGCGACTTGCCGCGCACGTTGCGCATCCGGGCGGCTTTGCCGCCGCCATATACCAGACCGGCCACGATAAGAGCGGTCAGGCCACCATCTATCGGGATACATGGTGGAGGCCAACAAGGAGGAGGGCCACCCACGGGCTGGGCCATCAGGACGGCCGCCATCGGCGATACCATCGCAATGAACAGCAGGGCGAAGCGTAACATTCTGTACATGGAGCCTATTGGAACAAGGTTGCCAAAAGTAGGGAATGGGTCGGGACTACGCACGGGATCCTCCGAACATTCATACACAGTGCTTGTTAGCGGCCTCTATCCGGAAACTCCTTCGCCTATATTTGCCCGCATTCCATGGGCCTTTCATGGGTCATGGTGACCACTTGGCAGATGGTGGTCGAAATCTCCGGATGGCATCCCCAAAGTCTCAGCAGCGCGGCAGCATCATCGATGCCAAGGACCTGCGCTATTTCATCCGGATAGCGTCCAAGAACTGGTATTTCGTCGCCGTGGCCATGGTGTTGGCCAGTGTACTGTCCTACCTGTACAGTTACAAGCTGCCCGATGTGTACGGTGCGCGGACCCAGATCCTGCTGAAGGACCGCGAGACCTACGGTTACCAGAACGAGATGTATAAGAGTCTGGGGTATGCCGGGGTATATGGGGATCTCGTGAACCAGAAGCGCGTTCTCACCTCGTTTGACATCGTTGACCGTACGTTGGACCGGTTGGACTTCGACGTCTCCTACTTCATCGTAGGGCGCTTCAAGACCACGCAGCATTACGGAACGGTGCCTTTCACGGTCCACCTGCAACCGATCAACTCGCGGTTGTATGACAAGCCGATCGATATCCACATCATCGATGTCGAGCATTACGAATTGAGCTTTGACAAGGGTGGCGAAGTGGTGAAGAAGAAGTTCCGGTTCGACCAGGAGGAGCGCGACCCGGAGTTCATCATCAAGGTGGACCGATCGCCGTACATCACCGAGAGGACCGTTGTCGACCTAGCGAGCATTGACTACCAGTTCGAGCGACACGAGAGGTCCAAGCTTGTGAACCAGTATGTGAGGGCCATCACCGTGGAGAATGCCGATTTCACCACCATCCTGGATATCACGGTGGAGGATGAGGTGGCCGTACGGGCCAAGATGTTCCTGGACAGTCTCTCGCGCCAGTACATCACCTATACCCTGCAAAGTGAGTTCGACATCAACGAGAATACCCTCAATTACATCGACAAGCAACTGGCCGAGGTCACGGTGATCCTGGAACAACACGAGGACGAACTACAGAACTACAAGGAGACCAAGAACGTGCTGGACCTCGACCGGGAGGAAACCCAATTCTTCGCGGAGATGGTCAACTACGACAAGATGCGCCGGGGGATGGAACTGGAGGTGCAATCGTTGAACGCGCTGGAATCCTACGTGCTCAGCAGCGAGGACGAGCGCTTGTTGCCACCGGCCACCTATATCATCGACGATCAGTTCCTGCGGGAGACCCTGAGCCAATTATATAAGACCCAGTTGCAGCGGAACGAGATGCTCTACGAGGGCACCACGAGCAACTTGGCCATCGCGCGGATCGATTCCGCATTGCAGCTGACCCGGCTCAACCTCCTGACCTATATCAAGAATACACGGCAAGCGAAGCTCGGCAGGATCAGCGATGTGAGCGCGCAGGTGAGCGACTATGAGCAGATGATCCGTGCCTTGCCCAAGAGCCAGCGCGACATCCTGAACATCCAACGACGGTTGCAAGTGAACGAGAAGATGTACCTCTTCCTGTTGGAGAAGCGCGCCACTACGGTCATCGCACGCGCCGGTATCGTGCCGCAGACCAAGGTCATCGAGTCCGCGCGAAGTCTCGGGGTCGTTCGGCCGGACAAGGTGAAGATCTTCTACACCTTCATGTTGGGTGGGGTGGTGGTGGCGCTCATGGTCGTGTTCGTTCGGGTCATGTTCTATGACCGGATCGAGAACGCGGACCAATTGAAGGAACTCACGCCCTTGCCGGTGTATGGGGAGATCATCGCGAGTGAGAAGGCCGAGCAGAACTACGTGGTGGTGGATAGCGATCCGAAGGCGGCCATTACCGAAAGCTTCCGAACGGTGCGGACCAATTTGGAATACATCCCGGCCACCGAAGGCGCGGGCAAGGTGGTCATGGTCACCAGTTACCGGCCGAACGAGGGGAAGACCTTCTGCTCCGTGAATCTCAGTGCCATCCTGGCCAAGGCGGGCAAGAAGGTGCTCCTGTTGGAATTGGACCTGCACAAACCGAAAGTGGCCACCAGTCTGGGCATGAACAGCACTATCGGCCTGAGCAACGTGCTGATCGGAAAGGCCGCATGGAGGGATGTGGTCATGCCCACGCAGTTCGAGAACTTCAGCGTGATGTTGAGCGGTCCCACACCGCCGAACGCCTCGGAACTCGTGCTTAGCAAACACCTCGAAACCTTGTTCGCAGAAGCGCGGCTGGAATACGACTACGTCCTGGTGGACACACCGCCGGTGGGCCTGATCACGGATGCGTTGTTGATGATGCGCTACACCGATGCCACCCTCTTCGTGTTGAACACCCGCTTCGCGAGCAAGGATCATGTGAACAACGCGCTGGAGGTCCTGCAGGGGAACCCGAACAAGAACACCGGCTTCATCCTGAACGGGGTTCGGATGAAGAAGAGCAAGTATTACTACAACACCAACTACGGGTATGGCTATCGCTATGCCTATGGATATGGCAGCGGGTACGGTTACGGCTACGGCTATGGTCGAAAGCGGAAGGGCAAGGATGATGGAAAGCCGACGGATGCATGATGAAGGAGGGGGCCATGACGCCTGAAGGGGGTGCGCATGCGGCGGAAGGGCATTGGGATGTGGTGATCGAACCCTCCACCCCGTGGTGGCGCCTGAACTTGGGGGAGATCTGGAGGTACCGCGACCTGTTGGCCGAGATGGTGAAGCGCGACCTCACCGCCATTTACAAGCAGACCATCCTAGGCCCGATCTGGGTGCTCCTGCAACCCTTGATCACCTCCCTCATGTTCGCGGTGATCTTCGGCTTAATGGCCCGCATGGCCTTGCCGGGTATCCCACCCGTGCTCTTCTACATGTCCGCCGTGATGCCCTGGTCCTTCTTCTCCGGGGTGATCAACAAGACCGCCGCCACGCTGATCACCAATGCCCCCTTGATGACCAAGGTGTATTTCCCCCGGCTGATCCCGCCGCTCTCCTCCATGGCCTCCTCCGCCTTCACCTTCCTGGTGCAGTTGGCCTTCTTCTTTGTCTTTGCCGCCGTGTACCGCATTTCCGGCAGTTACGCGTGGGCACCGGGCATCGCCCTGCTGGCGCTCCCCTTGTTGATCATCCTGGAGATGCTACTGGCCTTGGGAACGGGGCTGATCGTGGCCGCGCTCACCACCAAATACAAGGACCTCAACTTCCTCATCGGCTTCGCCGTGCAGCTACTGATGTATATGAGCCCGGTGATCTTCCCCTTGGCCAAGGTGGCACCGGACAGCCCCGTGCGCCCCCTCCTGGAGGCCAACCCCATCACCCCGGTGATCGAAGGCTTCCGCGGGGCCTTGTTGGGCACGGCCATGGACTGGAGCACCCTGTGGTACTCCGCCATCTGCGCATCGGTCCTCCTCCTTGCCGGCCTCGCTCTTTTTCAACGGGCGGAACGGTCTTACGCGGATGTGGTGTAGAACGCTGAAAGATGAAACGAGGCAACAGGGTTGCACGTCCGGACATTGATCACTTCATCACCGGCCACCCGTCAGCAGATCGCATTGATCCGCGCATTGCGTTGCGATCCGCGTGACCAGCGTTCAATTCACAAATTCCAGTTACTGACCACCAGCCGCGAAATAGTCCCGTCGATGCAAGGCAACTCATTTTCCTTTTCATCCGATCGTCCGATCGAGCCATCACCAGTAGCCTAATTTCGTCCCGGATGGAACAGGAACCCTTGATGGTGCAGGTGCAAGGCGTGGGCAAGCGCTATCGCTTGGGCACCACCAACCGCCAGCAGCTCACGGATGATGTGAAGGCTTGGACCGCCAAGTTGCTGGGCCGCCCGGACCCCACGGTCCCCGTGGGCGCGGCGGTGGACCCGCAGCGTATCGGGGAGGATTTCTGGGCATTGCGCAACGTCTCCTTCGAGGTGCGCCGCGGCGAGGTGGTGGGCATCGTGGGCCATAACGGTGCCGGTAAGAGCACCATGCTCAAGCTCCTCTCCCGCATCACCCTCCCCACCGAAGGCACCATCAAGATGCGCGGCAAGGTCTCCAGCCTCTTGGAGGTGGGCACCGGCTTCCATCCCGAACTCACCGGGCGCGACAACATCTACCTCAACGGCGCCATCCTCGGCATGCGCAAGGCCGAAGTGAACGCCAAACTGGACGAGATCATCGCCTTCAGCGGCATCCAGCATCATATTGACACACCTGTGAAGCGGTACAGCAGTGGCATGCGCGTGCGGCTCGGCTTTGCCATAGCAGCGCACTTGGAACCGGAGATCCTGATCATTGATGAAGTGCTCTCCGTGGGCGATGCCGATTTCCAGCGCAAGAGCATGGGCAAGATGAAGGACAGCGCCGCCAGCGGCCGCACCGTCCTCTTTGTAAGCCACAACATGACCGCCATGCGGTCGCTCTGCTCCCGCGTGATCTGGCTGGATAACGGGCGTGTACGCATGCAGGGTCCCACGGAGGACGTGGTTGGTGCGTACCTATCCAACTTCACTGCGGACCAAACCGAAATGGTATGGTCCGAACTTGATACAGCTCCTGGGAATGACATGGTAAGGTTGAGGTCCGCACGGGTGAGGCCGGATCCCGACAATGGGACCTTCAGTTGGGATACGGACGTTCTGTTCGAAGTGTGCATCGAGAATTTGAAGGCGGACGACGGGCGGCATTTGAACATCAACGTCCAAGTGCTGAACAATGACCAATTGGTACTCTTTGCCACGAACTTGCGTGAAAATACGCCGGATGCGGATCTTGGTCCGGGCATCCACAAGGTGAGGTTCGCGATACCGGGTAAATTGTTGAACCCGGGCGATTTCCGGTTCAACCTGATGGTCCATTACCAAGGGAAACTCCAGTTCCAAACCCACAGTATCATCGGCTTTACCCTGCCCGAACCCGTCAGAAAGGGCGCATGGCATGGCAAGCGGGCCGGCCTGTTCCAGTTTCCCGTGACATGGCAACATGAACGGACCTCGGCCGGTGATCAATGATTCCCATGGACGACCTTTCGTCAAAGCAATTCCTGTTCATTGTGGGAGCGCCGCGGAGCGGAACGACCTGGTTGTTTGAAATGCTATCGGAGCACCCTTCGGTCGTTTCGTTGAAAAAGGAACTGACCCTGTTCTCCAGCTATCTCGCCGCACCTGCGAAGCGCTTTGAGGACGAGGTCCAGCGGTATGAAAAGCACAATTGGAGGCAAGGTCTGTCGCTGCTTTATGACCGAGCGGATTTTGAACGCGGCATGAGGTCGATCGTGAACGATGTCTATTCGCGTGTGCTTGACCTGAAACCGCAAGCCACGCACATACTCGACAAGCATCCGGGGTATGCCCAGCACTTACTGCTCATGGACCGGCTAGTGCCGAATTGCCGGTTCATCCACATCATTCGTGATGGTCGTGAAGTGGCCGTGAGCATGATGCGGGCCAAGCGGACCATGAATTTCGGGGCCGGGGAGGTGAAGGGGGCCGCAACGGATTGGGCAACCCATGTAAGGGCGGCCATGCAAGCGGGTAAAAAGCTCGGTGCCGATCGGTATCATGAGGTCCGCTATGAGGATCTGATGTCGGGAACAACTGAACATCTGGAAGAGATCTTCCGCTTTGCCGGCCTCCCGGTGGAGCACGAACAGGTCAATGCCATTGCTTCAGAGAACCAGGCGTCGAAAAAACTCGTGAGCCGCGGGGATCCGTCCTTGAAGGCCTTGCGGAACGTGCCGGGCGGTATCTGGAAGAACAAACTTGCCTTGGAAGAGCGTTATCTCTTGGACCGGTACGTGGGCGACCTACTGTGTGAACTGGGATACGCCGAACAGGGGTGGTGGGCCTTGAGCATTCTCGATCGCGTACGTATGTCCGTGTATCCTTTGCGGGTCAAGGCTGGTGAGAGCCTTCGGGCATTGCTGCGGATCTGGTCCTCGCCGATCGCTGGACCTCCACGGCGGTGATGCACCAGTTCACCGGGGTAGCTTGCCGCCCGCATAAGCCGGTGCATTCCGCAGTACGCGCTCCTCCTGAACCACGCACCGATCCACGTCACCAGGACCTTCCTGCCGCCACGTGCCGCGCCACTTTCCACCATCCGCTTCCAGTGCATTGCATTGGACCCTACTTGGTGAAGAACGGTCGTTCCAAGGTTGATGAAGCGCGCAGCAGAGGGCCGACGTAGGCACTTCTTGGAGCCTTTCTTCGATCAGGTCGAGCGCCTCTTCAAGGATCGATCGACACATTCGGAACAACAGACCCGGGCATGGTAGTCGTTGTTCAGGATCTTGCTGATGGTACACGGGTCCATATGCACCAGGGCGGCCAGCTTGTAACCCCGGAGGCCCAAGGCATCCATGGCCGCCCGCACCTTCTCCCCATCAAGCATGGGCCGGGGCGGGGATGTGGGCCGGGACCGCCTTCCCAAGGGGACGTGACGTAATGATGTTGCGCCGTGACGTAATGATGTTGCGCCGTGACGTAATGATGTCGAGCCGTGACGTAATGATGTCGAGCCGTGACGTAATGATGTTGCGCCGTGACGTAATGATGTCGAGCCGTGACGTAATGATGTCGAGCCGTGACGTAATGATGTCGAGCCGTGACGTAATGATGTCGAGCCGTGACGTAATGATGTCGAGCCGTGACATAATGATGTCGAGCCGTGACGTGATGATGTCGAGCCGTGACGTAATGATGTCGAGCCGTGACGTGATGATGTTGAGCCGTGACGTGATGATGTCGAGCCGTGACGTGATGATGTCGAGCCGTGACGTAATGATGTCGAGCCGTGACATAATGATGGTGCGCCAGTTGAGCAGGGGGTTGGCCCATTGCTCGGCCTTGGGCCGGGGTTCGACCCGCGCGAGTTGGTCCTTGTATACATTGCGGGTCAAGGCTGGTGAGACCATTCGGGCATTGGCGCAGGTCCGGCCCTCGCCGATCGCTGGACCTCCGCAGAGGTGCCGCATCGGACCCACCGGGGTATCTTGCCGCCCGCATAAGCCGGTGCATTCCGCCGTAGGCGCTCCTCCATGAACCACGCACCGATCCACGTTACCCGGACCTTCCTGCCGCCACGGGAGGAGTACCTCCACTGGCTGGACAAGGCCTACAGCAGCCATGTGCTCACGAACAACGGCCCCATCCACCGGGAGTTGGAAGAAACCCTGCGTGCCCGTTTCGATGTGCCCCATTTGCGCCTGATGGCCAACGGCACCTTGGCCCTGCAATTGGCGATCCGTGCCTTGGGTATCACCGGCAAGGTGATCACCACGCCGTTCAGCTACGTGGCCACCACCAGCGCCATCCTCTGGGAAGGCTGCACACCGGTCTTCGTGGACATCGACCCGAAGACCTGCTGCATCGATCCGAACTTGATCGAAGCCGCCATCACACCGGATACCTCAGCGATCCTGGCCACGCACGTCTATGGCATTCCCTGCGATGTGGAGGCCATCGATGCCATCGCCAAGAAGCACGGGTTGAAGGTGATCTACGATGCCGCCCATGCCTTCGATGTGGAATACAAAGGCAAGAGCATCCTGGCGTACGGGGATGCCAGCACGCTCAGTTTCCACGCCACCAAGCTCTTCCACACCGTGGAGGGTGGCGCGGTGATCCTGCACGACGAAGAGGCGGATAAGCGGCTGCGCTTGCTGCGCAGCTTCGGGCATGTTGGCGACGAGCACTTCTCGCTGGGGATGAACGCGAAGATGAGCGAGGTGCATGCGGCCATGGGCATGGCGGTGCTGCCGCATGTGAGGGCGATCGTTGAACAGAGGGCCTTAGTAGCAGGTCGATACAACGACAGACTTGAGGAGTTGGGTTTGGAGCGACCCATACTACCGGACGGTGCGAGCTACAATCATGCATATTACCCGCTATTCGTAGATAATAGGGGGTTGCGCGATCGGATCGTGGATTCTTTAGGTGCGGAAAAGATCTTCCTTCGCAAATATTTCTATCCCTCCTTGAACGCACTACCGTACGTATCGTATCGTGCAATGCCGCGATCGGAAAGCGCGGCGGATCGAGTGCTGTGCTTACCATTCTATCCTGAGTTGGACGAAAGGGACCAGGATCGGATCGCAGTGCAATTGTGCGCTGTTATAAATCGGCCTTTTCGTGCCGAGGATGCCGGGGCATGACCGATAGGGTGATCCCCGGAATGAAGCCTGGACCTGGATTTATCCTGTTCGGAGGGACGAACGATAGGGCCTTGCTTGCACTTTGCCGCGGATTCGAAGAGCAGAAGATCCCATTCGGTCTGATCGGGAGGAACGAACGTGATCTTTTGAAGCGAAGTCGATATTCGTCAAACTACCTTCTGGATCGCAATTCGGAGCGTTTGGAGTTGGACCAGATCCTGCAAGCAGTACATATCGGAAATGCGCGTTTCGGGCCTCGCAAGTGGGTGATCTGCCCCACGTCGGAATACCTCAACATCGTCCTCTTCGGAATGAAGGAGGAATTGGCACGCGCCGGGGTAGAGGTCGCCACTTGTGAACGAGCGTTGTACGAGCAACTTTCGAACAAGGCCAGTTTCCGGGACTATTGTGAAAGCCTCGGTGTGCCCCCCCCTCGGATCATGGACGGTCGCGATGGGGCTACTTCGGAACTGCCTTTCGTGGCGAAGCCGAAAAGCAACATCTCCAAGGAGGGAAAGGTGCTGTACCCTTATCTGGTTCGGGAGGAGTGGGATAGGGCCCGTTTCCTGGATGAAGCCGACCCCGAGGAATTTTACCTTGAGGAGTTCGTGCTGGGTGAGAACTGGTACCTGCTCTATTATTTCAGTGCGGATGGCACTTACGTAAAGGGTGCGCAGCGCAATTTCCTACAGCAAGGAATGGGCAAGTCGGTCGTTCTGGCCCGAGCTATGGACTATCCTGAGCCGGAGGTCGAACAGGCTTTTGCCAAGCGATTGAGCGCTGACGGATACAGGGGGTTCATCATGGTCGAATTAAGACGAACCAGTTCGGGCAAGGCCGTCACCATCGAAGCTAACCCAAGATGTTGGGGACCTTTCCAACTGACACGGGATGCCGATATGGGCTTGTTCGAATCATTCATCACGGACCATGGCGGAGCGCTGGAAAACGAGAAGCGTTCAGGCCGGACCGCGTCCTACTTGTGGCTGGGTGGTTGTATACAAGCGTTGCGCAGTGGAAAGGGCTTGGATCGACATGCGGAGCGGACCCAAGTGATCGCCCTATTGGGAAGATCCCTCGGGAACGACATCTACGCCCGCAAAGGCTCGTGGTCATGCTTTATGTCCGATCTTTGCAAACGTTGACCACTAAAGCGATTCTGCGAAGAATGGAAGGACGGGAACAAGCGAAGCAAGTGCTGAAGGAGAGGTATGCTGAATTGAGCAAACATGCCCACTATCAAACAGTGCCCGAGGTGCTTGCTGAAAAGCTCGGTATCCAATTCGAGGTCAATGAGGAATGGCGGGGAGATCGACCACGCTACCCATTGATACTCGATTATGCACGAAAGCACCAAGTCCGAAAGATCCTTGATGTGGGCGCGAACACAGGTTTCTTCTCGCTATCGTTGGCTGCCGACATCGAAGATGCAGCGATTACCGCTTGTGAGCTGAACAAGACCCACGCGGAGATCATTCAACTCTTTACTGAGTTAGGCGGCTATGCCAACATTTCGGTAACGGATCGTCCTGCGGACCTCAAGAATGTCGACTCCTTTGGGTTGTTCGACCTGGCCTTGCACCTGAACATCCTGCATCATGCCGGCCATGATTTCGACCGTGAACATGTGCCAGATAGGGATGCATTCATGGCTTATGCGGTGGACTACCTGACCCGTTTCGGCACGACCACGCGCCGCATGGTGTTCCAAATGGGATACAACTGGGGTGGGGATAAGACCGTGCCCTTGGTAGGGCGGGACGACCAAGCGGGCAAGATCAAGTTCACGGTGGAACTCCTACAGCGGTCCGGCTGGGACATTGAACAAGTCGCCTTGGCCAAACCCGGTACGGGGATGTCACCGGTGGAATATGAATTGGTGCCATTGAACGAATTGCTTTCGCAGGGCGATCTCCAGATCTGGTGTATAGAACGGTACGGAGCAAAGGTCTGGAGTGAATTCTATCAAAGGCCTTTGTGGTTCTGTCGCTATTGAGATGGGAGGATATTCCCAGCAACGCAGGATACTTCTGCACATCGGTTGGCCAAAGACCGGCACGACCACGCTTCAGAAGCATGGCCTGAACCAATTGGACGGATTTCGATACCTCGGGAAAGTGCCGCTTGTGTATGAGAAAAATGTTTTGTTCTTCGACCTTGTCCATCTAGTGGCCTACGCCAGTGAAGAAAAGTTCGAGGAGGTCGAAGAATCCATGTTCCAGCGTTTGATCCATCTGGAAAAGGAATTATTCTTTGAAGTTGACCCTTCGGTTCCTGCAATTCTATCCGAGGAGTCTTTCCTCTCCTGCTTGTTGAAGCCTTCGGACCATCAACACCATGGCATATCGACCGCCTCACTATCAGGGATCATAGATCGCCTTTCCCGTATTCAGGTCCGATGGAACGTTTCTTTCGATTTCTTGATCACCGAACGCGATCCTTTCGAGTTGCTGCATTCGTACTATGCTCAAGCCTATCACATTATTCGGCATTTCAAGGGCTTGGGCACCTTTCAGGGCTATATCGCCATCGGTACGCAGGGTTTAGCAAGTGTCGACCTTGGGTTTCGATACCTGAAGCCAGGTATGGTCACCAATTCGTTCGCTGCACGCTTCGGTCGAACACACGTTCATGCCATTGGAATGGATGAGCTTTTTTCAGATGGGAAGATGCACCTTAGCAAATGGTATCCTGATCTGCCGGATTTCAATCTGGGTGAAGACCAATTGGAGAATCGACGAGCTGTTTCAAAGGATACGAAGATTGCACACCTGAGACCATACTGGGTGCCACGTCTGCCCTTCCATTGGCGAAAATTCTTGTCCAGTGTTAAAGCTATGTATATGGTCAAACATGCTCACCATAAGCACTTGGAGGTCAATATTGTTGCGAGGCCCAATGATCACTCAAGGCTTCAGGGGTTCTTGCTCGCACCTGGTCCGGACGTGTGATCGGAGAGCATTTCACCTCCCGCAGTGACTCCGCCTCCTACGGACCGCGCTCTTCCGTGGCACATGAACTCCATGCCAATTGAGTATATTCAACCTCTGATGCCGAAGCGTCACATCGCTCATAAAGACCCACGCTAATGCGGAGCGTCCATGTTGTTTGCCTTCCCCGCAGGTGGAGGCCATGAGCGTGGGATAAGGTTGCTCAGGGTTCGACCTTCTTGCCCGCTTCATGCCCGCGCACGGTCGATAAGATCTGCGTCTCGGTGAACTTGCTCTTTCTCATCTCTCCAAAGGTTAGGTGTTTTTGACTACACCTGTTGGACGGGATGCTTACACCGAATATCCCCATGGTCCGGATGGTGCGGATAAGCCCGATATTCGCGGTTGAAATGTCCGATCAACCTGTTGCGCGCCAACCACTGGTCAGTGTGGTGGTGGTCACGTATCAACACGCCGGCTTCATAGCCCAATGTCTGGATGGGATCCTGATGCAGAAGACCTCCTTCCCGGTGGAGATCCTGGTCGGCGAGGATGAAAGCACGGATGGCACGCGGGAGATCTGCGCACAATATGCGGCCGAACATCCGGACCGGATCCGGCTCTTCCTGCGTTCCCGGAAGGACGTGATCCAGATCCTCGGCCGCCCGTCCGGTCGCGCCAACTTCATGCACCTATTAAGTGAAGCCAAAGGCAAATACGTTGCACTTTGCGAGGGAGACGACTTCTGGACCGACCCGCAGAAGTTGCAGAAGCAGGTGGACTTCTTGGAGGCGCATCCGGATTTCGAGCTCTGCTTTCACCGGGTCCTTGCGCGATCCAGGATCCAAGGCAAACCCGACCGCCTGCTTCCGGACAAGGTGACCAAAGAGGAATTCTCCACCGAAGATCTGATCGGGCCGTATTTCATGCACACCTCGAGCTTGGTGTACCGCCGACCCGACCCGTCGGACCTGCCTGCCTGGTTCAGGACCACCATGAGCGGGGATATCCCGCTGCTCTTCCTGCTTTCACTAAAGGGCAAGTTCAAGCTTATTGATGGGGTGATGTCCGTTTGGCGCCAACACAACAACAGTGTTTCCGCCCATCACTTGGGTTATGATCGCGTGCGCGGGATGATCCATATGTATGAGCTTCTCAACGCACACACCAACTTCAGGTACAATGACCTTTTTCGTTCGGCCTTCATCCTGGAGCTTGGCCAGTTACCTGAAATGGCGGAGTTGAAGGAACTGCGTCACCAGGTCATGCCGTTCTCGAAGAAGATCCGGTATTTCGTCCGGAACCGCTTCTCTTGGCTACGATCATCCAAGACCTCATAGCCCACCGGATCCCCTGCCATTCATCACTTGACCCACCAGCCCAAGCACCGTCCTCGCTCAAGACAAATGCTCATGCATCCGAAGGTTTCCATTGTCGTCACATGCTATAACCTGGGGTCCTATCTCCCAGAGGCCTTGGAGAGCATTGAGGCCTACTCACCCCGGACCGACATCGAGGTGATCATTGTGGATGATGGGTCCACGGACGAGGCTACGAACCGTGTACTGGATGCCTTGGATACGGAGCGTTACAGGGTCATCCGCCAGCAGAATACCGGCTTGGGCAAGGCGAGGAATAATGGGATCCGCGTGGCACGGGGCGAATACATCATCCCCTTGGATGCGGACAATCAACTGTTCAGCGCCCAGATAAGCCGGACGATCGAGCTGCTGGACAGCGATCCAGGGATCGATGTGGTCTATGGTGACCTTCAATATTTCGGTGAACACTCCGGCCGGATCCTGGTAGGACCTTTCAATTTCGGGCGGATGTATCGGAAGAACTACATCGATGCGTGCGCCGGCTTTCGGAAAAGCCTGTGGGAACGCTTGGGCGGTTATGATGAGCACATGCCGGTGATGGGCTTTGAGGATTGGGACTTTTGGTTGAGGGCGTCCGTGTCCGGCGCCCGATTCCGGTACGTGCCCGAAGTATTCTTCAACTACCGTGTGCGCCATGGTTCGATGCTCACGCATGCGAACGTGGAGAGGTCGCGCTTGGTGGAATACATCTTCAACAAGCCGGAATTGCGCTTCCTGCATGACCTTCGCTTGGAGCACATGCGCTTGTTGGAGATCGCGAGCAAGCCGCCATTGACAGGCAGGGAACATCTGGCCATGGCGAAGGCCTTGTTGTGGGAACGCCTGAGGAAGCGCTGACCGATCCTCTTAACAGCGAAATGGAACGGCCGATAAGGAAGAGATCCGCATGACGCACATTCGCATCGCCATCGCCACGGCCACACCGCACGAGAAGACCGAAACGTTCATCGCCGCGCACATCGAGCGATTGAAGGAGGTGGTCCTTGTGCTTACCGGCGGTTCATTGCCGGAGGCGGATGGTAAAGGCGATCCGTTGCTCGGTAGCTCGAAGTGGGCCGTCCTCTTGTTCCAGTTCAAGCATTACATTCTGCGGCAGGATAGGGCTACGCAATTGCGCCGCAGGATCATCAAACGTCTCCGCGAACAGCGGGTGGAACTGGTGCTCGCGGAATATGGGGTGACGGCCATGGGCATCCTGCCGTGTTGCCAGGAACTCGGGATCCCACTCGTGACCTACTTCCTCGGGTTCGATGCATACGATCAGGATGTGCTGAAGAGGATGGGCCACTACCAACGCCTGTTCGCCATGACGAGCGGATCCATCGTGGTGAGCCACGCCATGGAGCGGCAGCTGCTCGCACTTGGATCACCTGCCGACCGGACCGTGGTGATCCCCTGCGGCGTGGACCTTGACCGGTTCAAGGCGACCGACCCGTCGCTTGCGGATCCGACCTTTCTTGCCGCTGGCCGGTTCGTGCATTCGAAGGCCCCGAACCTGTTGCTGTCCGCCTTCAAGCGCGTCATGGACGCTCGCCCACATGCCAAGCTCATCATGGTGGGCGATGGCCCGCTTTGGGAAAGCTGCCACCATTTCGCCAAGGCCGAAGGCATGCTCGGGAACGTGGAATTGGTCGGTCGTGTGGATCATGCGGAACTGGCCCGGTTGATGGCCACCTCACGTGCGTTCGTGCAGCACAGCATCAGCGCCTTGACCGGTGATGCAGAGGGGATGCCCGTGGCCGTGATCGAAGCCATGTCCACCGGCCTTCCGGTGATCGCCACGCGCCACATGGGTATTGCAGAGAGCGTGATCCATGGCGGAACAGGCCTGCTTTGCGAAGAGCACGACGTGGAGACCATGGCCCGCCACATGATCGCCGTGGTGGATGATCCAGCACTGGCCGGGCGGATGGGCGCGGCTGGAAGGAAGCGTGCGCAGGAACTGTACGGGATGGACAAGAGCATCGGCCACGTGCAGGAATTCCTGGAGAAGGCCGCGCACCGAGCGAAGTTCACTTCGCGATCATGAGCGTCAAGGACCCCATCCGTATCGCCATCGCCACGCCCAGTGCGAACGCGTGGAGCGAGACCTTCATCGCCGCGCACATCAAGCGCTTGCAGGGCGTGCGTGTGGTGCTGGTGGATGGCGACCTGCCGAACCGGGTGCTGGATGGACCGATGTTGCTGCATCGCCATGGACCACGCCGCATCCTGGACCATGTGCAAGCCCGGTTCATGGGCGGCAACACGCAGGACCTGCTGCGCAGGCGGATCGCCGCATTGCTCCGTCGTGAACGCATCGATGTGGTCCTGGCCGAATACGGCATCTGCGCCGATGCGCTCGTGGATCCCTGCACGCGTGCCGGTGTCCCACTGGTAGCACACTTCCACGGGTATGATGCGCACAAGACGAGCAAGATCGAGGAGATGGGCCACTACCGGCGATTGTTCGCCTACGCCGCAGCAGTGGTGGCCGTGAGCCGCGCCATGGAACAGCAACTGCTGGCGCTCGGCGCACCGCGTGAAAAGCTCTTCTATAACTGCTATGGGGTGGATGTGGACCTGTTCACCGCCGGTGATCCCGGCAAGGCCCCGCCACACTTCGTGGCCGTAGGACGATTCGTGGAGAAGAAAGCGCCGGACCTCACGCTCACCGCGTTCGGGATCCTGTTGACGCGGTTCCCGGATGCGCGATTGACCATGGTCGGGCAAGGGCCGCTATGGGAAGCGTGCAATGCGCGTGTGCAAACCTCCGCGTTGCGCGATCGCGTGTCCTTGCCCGGCGTGATGAGTTCTGCGGAGATCGCGGAACTCCTGCGTGGTGCGCGTGCCTTCGTGCAACACAGCGTGCGCGCGGCGAGCGGGGATAGCGAAGGCACCCCCTTGGCGGTGTTGGAGGCCATGGCCACGGGGTTGCCGGTGATCGCCACGCGCCATGCCGGCATCGGCGATGTGGTGGTCCATGGCGAGCATGGCCTGCTCTGCGCCGAATTCGACGTGGCCGGGATGGCCGCCAATATGGAGCGGCTTGCTGGGGATGCGGAACTCGCTGGTCGCATGGGAACAGCGGCACGCACGCACGTGGAGCGGAACTACCGCGTGGAGGATAGTGTGGCGGCGCTGCAAGTGATCCTCCAACGGGCCGCGTTGAAACCAAGCGCGTAAGTTCACGCCCCGGATCAGTCTTAGTTACGCATCCGTATGGAACGGTTCCGCAATAAGGAGGAAGGGCAGGGGAAGTACTGAGGGTGGCCGCCGCATCGAAAGGATCAATGAACGGTTGCACCTCATCGTCCCATCCAACACTACCGCTGGTATCCTCCGAGCGCCTGTGGATGAAGAGAAGCTGGTACGACGCAGTTGACTGTGGATCTTTGCTCGACTGAAGAACGCCATGCCGCCTCGCATTACGATCGTCACACCGAGCTTCCAACAGGCGGCCTATTTAGAGGAGTGCATCACATCGGTGCTTGACCAAGGGTACCCGGACCTGGAGTACATGGTCATTGATGGTGGAAGCACGGATGGGTCGCGAGCGATCGGAGAACGCTATGCCGACCGACTTACGTGGTGGTGCAGCGAGAAGGACAAGGGGCAGGCGCACGCCATCAACAAAGGTCTGGAAAGGGCGACGGGGCGGATCTTCGGTTGGATCAACAGTGATGATCTTTTGCTGCCCGGTTCGCTGGAGTACGTGGGAAATGCCTTTGCCAATGATCCAGAGCTTGTGGTGCTGACCGGTGTTCGGCGATCACTTCAGCCGGACCATAGTGCGGTTGCCATGCCTCTGGATGACCCGGACGATCCCGATCGCTTGTTCACGGGACCGCTGATCAACCAACAAAGCACCTTTTTCCGCATGGATGCCATCCGTGAGGCGGGCCTGCTCGAAGCGAAGTTGCAGTGTGTGATGGACTACGAGTTGTGGTTGCAAGTGCTCTTCCGCAGGGGAACGACGGGTGTGCGCATCGTTCCGTGGGAACTGGCTGTGTTCCGTGCGCATCCGAATAGCAAGACGGCTACGATGGCGAGCAGGTTCCTGGATGAACAGGCCTCCATTCTTCACGGACTATGTCTATCCACAGGAGAACAGGCCTTGGCCGATGTGCTGGCCATTGGCCACGCGATAAAGCGCGACCTCCGTGCAATGCCGGTGGGTCCGGAAAAGGCCCGCCTGGTCCGTGATATGGTTGAGCGCTTTCTACTGAAATGGCATCATACCATCTATTCCGGATCCGATCTTCGGATGATGCGCTCGTTCCGAAGGGTGATCCCGAACATCGCATCGGAGGATCCGATGATCCGGAAGTGGGTCACCGCATTGGATGATCAACTTCGCGCCACGTCCTGGTTCTCCTTCCGGTTACGCCGCAAATGGAAACATCTCTTCGGATGAAGCTGAGTGTGGTCGTTCCCGTGTACAACAAGGCACCGTTCCTTCAGGAGTGCTTTGATAGTATCCTGTCACAGTCCTTCGGTGATCTCGAATTGATCGTGGTGGATGACCGGAGCACGGATAATGGGTTGGAAGTGCTCAGGGGGATCAAGGACGAACGCATGAAGCTGGTTCCCTTGGAACGGAACTTGGGGCCCGGGGGCGCAGCGCAGTATGCCATGGACCTTGCGCAAGGCGAATACATCATCCGCGTGGATGCCGATGATATCTGCCTTCCGGATCGCTTCGCCAAGCAGGTGGCCTTCATGGATCGGAATCCCGGACTTGGCGCCAGTGGAGGGCATATGCGTACGTTCGGGGACGAGAGCGGTGTTTGGCGTTTTCCCGTCGGCCAGGATGCGTGTAAGGCGGAGATCCTGTTCGGGAATCCGGTTGCGCAGGGGACCGCGATCATGCGCACACGGATCCTGCGTGATCGTAAGATCCGATTCGAGGTGGAGTGGCCACGCATCGGCGAGGACTGGATGCTCTGGGCCCGGCTCCTGCTGCACTGCGAATTCGACAACTTGGATGAACCATTGATCATGTATCGCCGAGGTGACCAGAACAGCAGCGTGGGTCTTGACCGTGTGTCCTACCGGAAGGTGATCCTGCGCGATGTCTTCCGGGTCTGGGACATTCCCTTGTCGGAGGAACAGTGCGACCTGCATCTCATGAGCTTGCGATCGTTCGTGGATCCACCATCCAGCGAAACGATTCTTGCCTTCCGCAATTGGATGGAGGACCTCTGCGCGATGAATCGCGCGCGATCGCTCTTTCCGCAAGAGGCATTCGAGCTACGCTTGCGCCAAGCATGGGACCAACTCTTCTACTCCGTAGCGCGATCCGGTGTCGGGCCCGCCTTGGCGCATTACCGCTTGGGTCCGGAACGTGATCCGAAGCGATTGATCTATCTGGCGAAGTACACGATCAGCCGCTGGTTGGGGCGGGTGTCCTGAACATGCGTGTGAGCGTCGTCATACCGGTCTACAACAAGGCGCCATTTCTTCAGGAGTGCTTGAACAGTGTGTTCGCGCAGCGCTTCCCGGAAGTGGAAGTGATCGCCGTGGATGATCGCAGCACCGATACAAGTCTTGACCTGCTTCGATCGATCCAAGACCCGCGACTACGGATCATCGCTCTCGAAAAGAATCTGGGTCCGGCCGGTTGCGCACAACGCGGGTTCGATGCCGCCACGGGAGAGTACATCGTGCGGATGGACGCGGACGACGTGATGTTCCCGGAACGCATCGCGAAGCAGGTCGCGTTCATGGATACGCATCCGGAACTCGGCGCCAGCGGATCGCATGTGGAGCTGCTGCATCAACCGGGTGTGGTGCGGAAGGCCACGTTAAGCGATGCGGATTGTCGCGCAGGCGTGCTGTTCCGCATTCCCATGTTCCAGCCCACCACCATTTACCGGCGAAGTGTGTTGATCGAACACTCGATCCGCTTCGAGGATCCTTGGCCCCGGTATGGCGAGGACTGGTTGCTGCAACTGCGTCTTCTGCGCGTCACGCGCATCGCGAACATGAACGAAGCGTTGGTCCGTTACCGGGTCGCTCCGCAGAACCTGGCATCGCAGCGCGGGGACATGCGTGATCAACGCACGCTCTTCTCTGCCATACTTGAATGGTACGGCCTACTCTATGATGAGGCCCACTTGCGCCAGCACCTGCACGCCGTGAAGTACTACCGTGAAGCATTGACTCCGAAGGATGTCGCTGACCTGAAGACATACTTGGCCGAGCTTCGCAGGATCGTTGATGCGCGCGCACTGTTCGACAGCACTGACTTCGATCGCCAACTGGATCTCGTCTGGAACGACCTCGCTTTTCAGCTGCCGCGTTTCGGCAGGGCGAGCATCATGGCCTACTTGCGGTTGGACCACCGCCGGTCTTGGCCGAAGCTTCGCTACCTGCTCTCTTCCTTCATCAAGGGGCGTGTCTATCTGCCGGAAGTAGGGGAGGCCTGACCATCCTGTACTTTGCGGCGCAAGCCGGTTCCCGTGAAGGTCAGCGTCATCATTCCGTGTTACAACGTGGCCCAACACGTCGAGGCAGCAGTGCGCTCGGCATTGGATCAGTCGTATGCGGATCTGGAGATCGTGGCCGTGGATGATGGCAGCACGGATGGGACAGCAGGGATCCTCAAGAGACTGGAGTCGACCACCGATGGGAAGCTCAAGGTGATCTCGCAGAGCAACGCAGGTGCTTCCGCAGCGCGCAACAACGGCTTGGCCAGTACCACAGGCGTGTGGGTCCAGTTCCTCGATGCGGACGACGTGTTGTTCCCGGACAAGATCGCGCGGCAGATCGCACTTGCCATGGATCAGCGTGCGGCTGTGATCATCGGCTCCTATCGCAACCGGTATGACGGATCACGATCACCGGAAACCGTTACGCCGTTGATCGGAGATCCGTGGGAAGCCCTGATCCGCACGCGCATGGGCACCACCAGCGCGAACCTGTTCCGTCGCGATGCCATAGTGAATGCAGGAGGCTGGGATGCATCGCTCCGGAGCAGCCAGGACTACGAGTTGCTGTTCCGCATCCTGAAGTCCGGTGCGACCGTGGCATGGGATGAAGTGATCGGTTGTGAGGTGCTCAAGCGGAAGACTGGATCCATCAGCCGGACCAACGAGCGCGAGAACTGGTCGCGCTACCTGGATCTGCGTTGCGCCATGCGCGATCATCTGCGGCAGGTCGATCCACAACATCACGCGTCCACCATCGCCATCGCCGATCAATATCTGTTCATGGCCATCCGCGTACTTTCGAAGCATGATCGCCAGGCCGCTTTCGATGCTTTCAAACGCATGCTTCCGGAAGGATTCAAACCGGAACGGAACGTGGCCACGACAAGCAGCTATCAACTCGCCTATCGCCTCTTCGGTTTCCGCAATGCGGAACGATTGGCCGGTCTCATAAGCGGAACCAGGACATCATGATCCGCAACCGGCAGGACCTTCAACACTACCTCGAGGCCGATCGACTCGGCTTGCGACGCGGCACCACATCACCAACGCGGTATGACGAGGTGTGGATCTTCCAACGCCTGCTGCGCCGTGTGGAATTCCTGACGAATACGAGCGGTGGCCTTTTCCGGAACTTGTTGCGGAAGTACTGGTCGTGGCGCTTGCACGAACAAAGCGTGCGCTGTGGCTTCGAGATCCCATTGAACACCTTCGGGCCCGGACTTTCCATTGCGCATCGCGGCACCCTCATCGTTCACCCGGATGCACGCATCGGCGCCAATTGCCGGATCCATATCGATGTGGTCATCGGCACGCGCCCCGGTCCACCACCTGAACCCGTACCGCGTATCGGGAACAACTGCTACATCGGGCCGGGAGCGAAGATCTTCGGCGATGTGGTGCTCGGCGATAACCTCGTGGTCGGCGCCAACGCGGTGGTGGACCGATCGTTCCCCGAAGGACATATGACCATCGCCGGTGTACCCGCCCGGAAGATCAGTGACACCCCGAGCGATGAATACATCATCGCTACCCGAACGCGATCCAACGCATGAAGAAACTGCTCGTGGTGGTGGGCACCCGCCCCAATTTCATGAAGGTCACGCGCTTCCGGAACGTGGCGCGTGCGCAAGGCGGGTTCACCGTGGAACTGGTGCATACCGGACAGCACACCGATGATCGGATGAGCACGGTCTTCTTCGAACAATTCGGCTTGGTACCCGATCATTTCCTCACGCTCCCGGATGGCACACCGGCTGCGCGGATGGGACACATCATCGTGGCTTTGGAGGAAGTGATGCGCGCCAGCCGACCAACGGCCGTGGTGGTGGTGGGCGATGTGGACAGTACGTTGGCTGCGGCCATCGCCGCGAACAAACTCGGGTTGCCGATCGTGCATCTGGAAAGTGGCTTGCGCAGCCGGGACATGGGCATGCCGGAGGAAGTGAACCGCATCCTCACCGACCGCATCGCCGATCATTGCCTCGTGACCGAACCGAGCGGAAGGGAGAACCTGATCGCCGAAGGCGTTGCGCCGGAACGCATCCACATGGTGGGCAACACCATGATCGATACACTGGTCGCATTCGAACCGCGCATCCAAGCCTCCACGGTCCTCGATGATCTTGGAATACCGGATGGTGGCCATGTGCTCATGACCATCCACCGCCCCAACAACGTGGACGAACCGGCGCCGCTGGAACGCCTCGTGGACATCATCGCGTTATTGGTCGCTGATCACCGCGTGGTGTTCCCGGTGCATCCCCGCACCACGCGCAACCTGGAGCGCTTCGGGTTGATGGAGCGGGTACGTGCCTTGCGTGGCGTGGTGCTCGCTGAACCGCAGGATTATTTCGCCTTCCAGAAGTTGATCGCCACCAGCGCCTTCGTGATCACGGATAGCGGCGGTATCCAAGAAGAGACCACCTATCGCGGCGTGCCGTGCCTCACGCTGCGTCCGAGCACCGAGCGACCGATCACCGTGACGGAGGGCACGAACACATTGATCACCTTCGATCTGGACGCACTCGAAATGGCCGTGTCGTCCATCCGCGCGGGGTCGTACAAGAAGGGGAGGATCCCCGACCTATGGGACGGACACGCCACCGAACGGGTCTTCCAAGCCTTGGATAACGCGCTGTGATCCTCTACGTCACTTACAACGATCAACCCTCCGGTGTGTACTGGAGCCAGGTCACCGATGTGGTGGACCACCTGAATACGCTTGGTCCGGATCATGTGCAGCTGGTGGCCTTGATCTCCTTGCGGAACTACTTCCGTTCGCGGAAGGCGATCCGTGCGCGACATCCCGGAGCCCTTGTGTTACCCATGGTGCCGCGTGCACACAACTGGCGCATCAACTGGATCTGGTTGTGGATGTTGTGCAGGATCAACCGGCCGTCCGGGATCATCGGTCGCGGCATCTTCGCTTCGGCGCTGGGCCTGCGTATGCGCGACCGCGGACTGGTGGATCAGGTCTGCTTCGACGCCCGTGCCGCGTACGGCGCCGAGTGGCAGGAATACCGCGTGGTGGATGATGATCGGTTGATCGCCGAATGCGTTGCGCTGGAGCAGGAGGTGGTATCGCAGGTGGATGTGCGGATGGCGGTGAGCAACGCGTTGGTGGATCATTGGAGAAAGGAATTCGGCTATCGCGCGCAGCGTCACGTGGTGATCCCATGCACCTTGGGTCGAAGCCTGCAAGTGGAAGTGGAGCCGGAAACTCATGGCCTCCGGGCCGGGTTGGGCTGGGGCGCAGGTGATACGGTACTGGTGTACTCCGGCACCTCCGTCGGTTGGCAATCACTCGAGTTGGCAGAGCTTGTGGTGCGGCCGTGGCTCGCAGCCGACCGCGCGCATCGCATGCTGTTCCTCAGTCCGGAACACGCCGTGATCGATACGTTGTGCGCGACCTTCCCGGACCAAGTGGTCCGCCGCTGGGTGGCTCACCAAGAGGTGAGCGCGCTTCTTCGGGAATGCGACATCGGCCTGCTCCTTCGCGAGCCGCGCGTTACGAACCGGGTCGCCTCACCCACCAAGTTCGCCGAGTATTTGAGCGCCGGTCTCTCCGTGGCCATCAGCGAGGATGTGGGTGACTTCAGTGCCATGGTGCGCGATCGTGATCTGGGCCAAGTGGTGCAAGGCGCGAGTGGCTTGATGATGGCCCGCCCCGATCCGGATACGCGCGCCCGCTTGGCGAAAATGGCGCGGCTGCAATTCACGAAAGAGTCCTTCGATCCCCAGTACAGGACGATCCTTGGTTGCCTGCTTACCGAACCCGTGGTCGCCCCGCCCTCGCCATTCATGGGACCCGGTGACGATGTGCTCGTCTCCATCATCGTACCCTCGTTCAACAAGCGCGGCTTCATCGGGGACATGATGCGATCCGTGTTCGCCCAGACCGATGAGCGCTGGGAGCTGATCCTCGTGGACGATGCTTCCACCGACGGCAGTCCGGCCTATTTGAGGGAGTTCGCCGCGAAGGATGCGCGGGTCACCGTGATCGCGCTGGAGACGAACCAGGGCGCGAACCATTGCCGGAACCTGGGCATCGAACGGGCCACCGGGCGCTACATCATCTTCCTCGACGCGGATGATCTCCTGGCACCACGTTGCGTGGAACGCCGTCTCGCAGTGATGGAAGGCAGCGGCTTGGATCTTTCGGTGTCCACAATGGAGGTCTTCCGCGAACGGCCCGGTGATCATGGTCAACGCTGGATCCCGCTCTCCATGCAACCGCTCTTCGATTTCTTCCGCCATGATCTCCCGTGGCAGACCATGCAACCGATCTGGGATCGCGCATTCCTGCAACGGTTGGGCGGGTTCGATACAGCCTTCAGTCGGCATCAGGATGTGGAGTTGCACACGCGTGCGTTGTTGGTCCCGGGCGTGCGGTTCCGGATGCGCGATACCGGACCGGATTGCCACTACCGCATTGCGGAAGAGCGCAAGGTCATCGACCCGCGCCGGTTGTTGAAGAGCTTCGCCGAATCCGCGGTGCTCTACCGCAACAAGTTCCTGCCGGATGCCAAGCGACTTGGCCGATCCGCACTGTTGCTCGGGATCATCCACCGGACCTATTTGCAGATCCTGTTGCACACCAAGAGCGGGCGCATCGATCGGGTAGCCTTGGCGGAGTTGGAAGCGATCCTGTTCAGCCCCGATCAGGGTATGCCCATACCGGCCTTCAAGCGCTGGCTGTTCAAACTCACGCGCTGGTACAACTTGCTACGGGTGCGTGTGCCCGGTGTGAACATGCTGGTGTACGAACTGCTCACTGCGGGTCGCGACAGGACCGATGCGTGAAGCCACTGTTGACGCGAGCACTGCTGCCATACCGGCGGCGATCTCGAATTTCATGGAACCGTTGAAGGGTCCGTTCCAAAGCGCCGCTCAACGCGAATAGCAACATCGGGAGACGGCGAACACCGCATCCGTGGCCAACCGTGTTCCGCCGGTGGTGCAGCTCAGGTATCCCACCACGCGCACACTCTGGTCCTCATTGGCAGAACTGTTGGTCCACTCCCAATTCCCCACCATTGTATAGAGATCGAGTTCCACTCGCCGGGTGCAGGCGGCTGCCCACTCACCCCATGTGCAGAGGCGCCGGTTGTCCATGGCGCAATTCACCGCAGCGGTGAAAAAGTCGGTCATCTCCCGTTCGGTCTGCTCAATACAGAATTGGTCACCCACCGCCACCATGCCCGCCGGGCACGTCCTGCGCACATGCGTCGGTCCGTTCAACAATTGAAAGTGGTTTCCCTCGAACACCAAGCTGGCCATGGTGCCTTCGGTCAATTGGTCCCCGAGCAGTGGTACGCCGGGCGAGATCTCCACGGCATAAGGCCCGAAGCCGTTCACCGTCACACTCACATCGCCTGGTGCGATGGTCGGTGTGCGTACGTTCAATTCGGTCCCGGCGGAAGGCTCTCCGCTCAACCCGGGCAATTGCACATTCCACTGGATGCCGGTCACGGTAGTGGCGAACCTGTGTCCACCACCTTGTTCAGTGGCTGCGTCCAGAGCATCTCCCGGATCGCTTGCTGGTGCCAGACCAAGCACCTGGCGCTGGGTGCCTGAGCTACCCACGAGTTCCACCGGACGGTCCACGCGCACTTGGGCCTGTAACGCGAATGCACAGAGCGCTTGCGCGATCACGATGAGCGTACTGGGAGTTTTCATCGGGGATGGAAGCAACAGCGGGTATCTCCTATTGCGGTCGCTGGCACTCCGGCGGAGCGTTGGCTCTTACACGAAGTGCGACCCACCTGGTCCACGGTCTGGGTGTGGTTGGAGGTGTCGTCCATCCATTCCCATTGATCGAACATGCCGGTGAGCTGGGGCAACACAAGCACGCATGCGGCGTAGTATTCATCCCAGGTACACAGCTTTCCGCCACGCATCGCACAACGGTCCGAAGCGGTAAAGAAGAGCAGGTTGGGCACGGAGGATCGCTCGATGCAGAACCGCTCGGTCACGGCTACGGTATTTGGCGGACAGCCGCGTTCGGCCGCGCTCAAGAGAACGAAATGCCCCGCCACGTACATCACCTCACATACACTTCCCTGGACGATCTGCCCAACGACCGGCGGCAGCCCATCCGGGCGCTCGAGGGGAAGCGATGCGAGGCCATCAACGGATACCAGCAGGTTGCCGTCCATGTTCGCATCAGCCAAGAACCGCAACAGCATACCATCCCGGTACACGGTTGCTGCCGGGGCAGCGGTGAGCGAAATGGTGTTACCCAGTAGTTGTGCCGTGGTCCAGTGCCATCCTGTGCGCACCGCGCCGTCAAGCGTCACCAAGGCCGTGTTGTTCAACGGGGCACCAAGCCCAACTACCTGTTGTTCGGAAGCCGGTCCATTCAGCCTCAGGGGCACGTCCAACGTCACTTGCGCAACTGATCCACCGGCCAAAGCCAGAACGAGTGCTATGGTGAAGGTCGTTCTCATCGCGACATGCAACACCGATATCGGGTAGGCGTTGCGGGCGCTGTGTGATGCCCGTGCCGACAACCGAAACCAACATTCCCCGAACCATCATCACCGTACCCTACCCGCTTGGCGTTGCCGGTGTTGTTCGCAGCACAGTCCACCCACTCATAGTCGGAAACAGTGCCGATGAACCCGGTTTGTGCCTCGCAGCCATGTACCCATTCCGCGAAGGAGCACAGTCGTCCGCCGTGATTGATGCAGTCGTTCATGGCCACAACGAATGAAAGTGGAGAACGGCTGGAGTCTTCGATGCAATACTCACGCCCACCCACGTGGAAGCCCGCAGGGCAGGGGAGCGTGGATGCCCCGATCAATTGGAAATCCAGTCCATCGTACATCAAGCGCACCGGTTCACCCGCGTGCAGGTCGGCACTATCCAGCGGCAGGGTACCGTTCTTCAGGATCGATCGCGGACCGTTTCCGTTGAGGTTGAGGGTGGGGCCGGCGGAACACGTCGAATCAGGCACCAAGGTGATCACCATCCCTGCGGTGTAACCCGAAGGAGCAGGCGTCAGGTTGGCGATCAGGTTTTGGCTGCCACTGCTCATCGCGAAGGTGGCCGCATTCGCGCGCACGGCGTCCACGCTCATGCCGGAGCCGGGTTCCGTGGGGTCAGCCAGGCCGGTAACCTGCCGCTGGGCATCCACCGGACCGTTCAATTGCAGATGCACCGGAACGTCCAATTGCGCTTGTGCGCCGCCAGCAAGGCAAAATCCGGCCGCAAGGATCGCGCTCCTCATGGTCGGTACGGATCGATCCGGTGGTGATCACTATCGAGTATGGAACTGTCCGAAGCCATATCCGGAAGTTCAACGTCCGATCCACCGAACTGCCACATGTGCGGCCCGGCCGGTTCGCATGCGGTGCCAGCGCTGAGGGTTCTGCGGGGAAGCAACATGGGTTGCGCCTCCCGCGTGGTACACGACCGGGAAAGGGCAAGGCCAAGGGAGGAGCGGAGGAACATCGCAGGCCAAATCTATCGTTTCATCGTGACCCCCTCTCCAGCACGGTGAAGGCGGGATCCGAGCGCTGCATTCCAAGAAGCATGGAATACCGATCAATGGCCAACGACTCCTCGATCACCGGATGAACTTTCCCCGAGTTTGCGGGCGATCATCGCCGTTACTCTGGCACCATCCGCTGTGTACAAGTGGTGAAGGTCCGTGTAGGTCCACGCATCACCGTTCGCACTCAGGTCCAGCTGGTCCACCTGTTCGTGTCGGGCGATGAGGTCGATCAATCGGTTGAAGTGAGGCATCAGTTCGTTCTCCATTTCAAGCATGGCATCGGACACGGGCAAGCGCACCAGGAGCACCCGGCCGTGTGGCTTCAAGAGATCGATCGTCATCAGCAAAGCCCCGATCCGCGCATTGGATGGTACCGCGTTCGGCAACCGCTCGTTCCGGTACTCCGCGAGTTTTTCGGTCCGCCGATGCGCCACGGATGCGGGGTCCATCGGAACGCTCACTTCCAACCAACCGTCCTCATGGAGCAAGAGTCGTTTGTCGTTCGCCCTCGGATCGGGCACCAATATGCCCAACAATGGCTTCGGATACACCGTGAGCAGATACTCGATGTTGGGGTGCATGTTCACGAGATCCATTTTCGCAAGGAAGTTGGAGGATTCATCGAATTCGATGCGGCCTCGTACACGGGTAGCGCTCAGGCTCCATGGATCCACGGCCAACACGAATACGCCATCCTTGGCGGCGGGGTCCAGCTTCTTCCGGATACTGTTCAGGTAAGTAGGCCCGTACGGCGACAACCCCATGGCGAAGGCATAGTTCATGGTCTTCACATGGATGCCGGCTTCGGCCAGGACACTGTCCAGGACGTGGGGCTGGATCCCCTGTGCGGCCCGTGACGTGCCTAGTACGAGGCTTGTTGCGGGTGGTGTGGTGAATCGCAGGTAGTATTCATCCGTGCTGCCGTCCGCACGGAACAGGATGGCAAGCAGGACCGCGATAGGGATCAGGAGGAAGAGGGCCAACCGGCGGAGGAAGGGCAGTGTCTTCATCAGAACTGGAAGTAGATGAATTCATGGCCCATGCCCGTGAAACGGAAGATCAGGAACAGGACGCCGTAATACAGGGTCCATCGGGCCCAGGACCGCCACCTTGCACCGATGTGTTGCAAACCATAGCTGCCATGCCGCCCGCTCCATTCCACCACCAGGAAGAAAATGAGCAGGGTGATGTATTGCTTGGAGAATTGGTCCGGGACGGAGAACAGCGAAGGTGAGCACATGCGCACCAGGAGATCGATCGCCTCCTCCACGTTCGCCGAGCGGAAAAACACCCATGCGATCACCACACAACCGAAGGTGAAGAGCATTCCCACCAGCTCACGGGCCGATGGCAGCCCCGAGTTGCCCACTGGGGTCGCCACATGCCGCCGGTTGCGTCCGCTGATCAATAGCGGAAGGAAGAACAGGGCGTGCAGTGCTCCCCATGCCACGAAGGTCCAGTTGGCACCGTGCCAGAACCCACTGACAAGGAAGACGATGAGGGTATTGCGGATGCTCAGCGCCAAGCCACCGCGACTTCCACCCAAGGGGATGTACAAGTAGTCCCGGAACCACGTGGAAAGCGAAATGTGCCAGCGCCTCCAGAATTCGGCGATGTCACGGCTGAAATAGGGGAAGGCGAAGTTCTGCATCAGGTCGAACCCGAAGAGCCGCGCGGTGCCCAAGGCGATATCCGAGTACCCCGAGAAATCGCAGTAGATCTGGAAGCTGAACAGGACCGCCGCGAACAACAACGTACTTCCACCATGTAGTTCGTAATGGTCGAAGATCGGATCGGCAAGGGTGGCCGCATTGTCCGCGATCACCACCTTCTTGAACAGGCCCCAGAGGATCTGCCGGAGGCCATCAACGGCCTTGGCCCTGTCGAAAGAACGGTCCCTTTGGAATTGGGGAAGGAGGTTGATCGCCCGTTCGATGGGACCGGCGACGAGCTGCGGGAAAAAGCTCACATAGGCGAAGAACTCCACGATATCCTTCGCGGGTTCCAACTGTCGGCGATACACATCGATGGTGTAGCTCATGGTCTGGAACGTGTAGAAGCTGATGCCTACCGGCAGCACGATATCCAAGTGGGTGAGCGCTAACGGACGGCCGAAGAGCGAGAACAGTCCCTCCAGGTTGCCGGCGAAGAAATTGAAGTACTTGAAAGTGCCGAGGATACCCAGGTTCACGATGATGCTGGTCCAAAGCAGCCCTCGGCGGATCCGGGCCGATCCGGTAGCATGCAACCGCAGGCCCACGATATAGTCCACCAGTGAGCTCAGTACGATCAGCCCTAGGAAACGCGGGTCCCACCAACCATAGAAAACATAACTCGCAACAAGGAGGAACACGTTCTGGGAGCGCCGACGGCGGAACACGAACCAATACCCCAGGAAGACCAGGGGAAGGAAGATCGCGAAATCGAGCGAATTGAAAAGCATTGCGATCTATTCCGCTAGGCTGGTCGACATGGGCACCATACCTGGCCTAGCGGACGATCCGCAGGATCCATGCGCGATCCGGTTCCCGTTGATCAATTGTGGTCGAAGGCATGCAAGCGGCCGCAAAGATGCTCCGGAAAAGGTTATGGCGACGAAGGGTCGGCTACATCAACCGCGTCGGTTCAAGCCATGCGAAATGTGCGGGGGGGTGCGGATCCATTGACAAGGTTCGGGAGGTTGTCCGTGGTTCAACGGCCGAACCATTGCCGCACACGGTTCGCCTTCGCGAAACCGAGCACCCGGTGTAATACGATGTACATCCGGCCCGTAGCGGGTGAAAGTTGAGGGGCGAACCCTTCGGGGAAGAGCCTACGGTACTCGTCCGTCGCGTGCTTCGGTGCATACGGATAGAGGGTCCGCAGACTGTCGAAGAGCACTTGCAGGAAGGGTCGCAGGTCGCGATCCGGCATGGTGCGCGCCACATGAGCGATGATCAGTTCGCGCAGTGCGATGAACCGGATCCATGTCGCATCCAACTGGCTTGTGGAAACGCTTCCGGATGCTTGCAGGTGGATGTGCGTACCCACTTCGGGATCGAAGGCCACCTGCACTCCCTGTTGCAATAGGCGGAACATCAGGTCGTACTCCTGGCTGCTCTTCATCGCCGCATCCCAGCCCCCCACGGATACAAGCGCCTCGCGCTCCCACAGGTTGGTGGGTGTACCACCGAGTTCGTGTCGCATGTGGTCCAACCACGGATCCCTGTTGTCGGTCACTTGCACATCAATGCGCTTCAAGCTTCCATCGGCAGCGTAAGTGTGTGCGCTGCCCACGATCAAACCCGGAAGGTCTTGCTTCTCCAACAGCGCCACTTGGTGCGCGATCTTACCCGGGAGCAACTCATCATCCGCGTCCATGAACTGGATGTAACGCCCGGTGGCCACCTTCCAACCCGCATTGCGCGCGGCGCATGCACCGGCGTTCGCTTGGTGGATCACACGGAAGGGGAAGGGCGATCGTGCAGCGGCGGCTTCCAAGAGCACACGGGTGCCGTCCGTGCTGCCGTCATCCACGGCGATCAGTTCCAATTCCGGATGGGTCTGGGCGAAGAGCGAGTCCAAGCAACGGTCCAGAAAGCGCTCCGCATTGTGGCAGGGGAGTACGATGGAGACTTGCATGGGCACCGGGGGAGGCCCGCGAATGTAGCCGCACCGGGGAAAGGCGTCGAGCGCGGGGATCCGCGTCTTGGCAAGAATTAAGACGCTGATGTGCGCCCCGATCCAGCCCGTACGAACACGGCTTCCTACATTCGCCGCCCATCATTCAACCGCACATGACCATACGCATTGCCACCGCCGTGATCGCCACCACCTTCATCGTGGGTTGCTCACAGGGCCAGAAGGAGCGAGTCGCACTGATCAACGAGATCGATTCCGTGAGCTATGCCATCGGTGCCGACATCGGTGCCAATTTCAAACGCAGCAAGCTCGATAACGTGAACCTCGAGGCCTTGTCCATGGGCTTGCGGGACGGGATCGACAGCATGACCACCTTGACCCCGGAGGAAGTGGAGGCGGTGATAAAGGGCTACATGATGAAGATGCAGGAGGAGAAGATGGCCGAGGAACGCATCAAGGGTGAGGCGAATCGCGTAGCCGGTGAGACCTTCCTCGCCGAGAACGGCAAGAAGAATGGCGTGACCACCACGCCGAGCGGCTTGCAGTATGAAGTGATCAAGACCGGCACCGGCCCCAAGCCCTTGACCACGGACATGGTGAACGTTCACTACAGCGGCACACTCATCGGCGACTCCATTCCGTTCGATAGCTCGATAGAGCGCGGTACACCCGCCACCTTCGCATTGGACGGCGGCCCCCGCAGCGTGATCCCCGGCATGATCGAAGCCCTTACCATGATGCCCGTGGGCAGCAAGTGGAGGATCTTCATCCCCAGCGACCTGGCCTACGGCTCACAAGCCCGGCCCGGCAGCCCGATCCCCGCGAACAGCGTCCTCATCTTCGAATTGGACCTGCTGGAGATCGCGAAGAAGTAGGAGGGAAGGTTGTTGAGCCTGCCCCGGGCGTGACCCGGGGTTGTCCGTTGTTCGTGGGCCGTTCCACACGGCCCACGAACAACGGACAACTTCTTTTCAGGGCTCCTTAGGCAACGCCATCCAGTGCGTCACCTCCAGGAAGAACCGGTTGCTCGTGCCTTCGCCGAGCCAGAAATGCGGCGGACCATCGTAGCCGGTCTTGCTCACGTTCTTCACAAAGAAGTCGTGCGCGAAACGCATCACCACCACCGGGCGAGTTTCCGTGGCGCCCGTCTTGCCCGGCAGGTACACGGTGTTGTTGGGCAAATAGCACAGCACGCGTTGGCCATCATCGGGCAAGCGGTCCTGAACGGAGATCCAAGGGGAGGACATGTGCGGCCTTTCTGATCGGCCGGGCAAGATAGCCCGCGTTCAGACCTGCGGTTCCAACGGAACACTCTCGGAGAGGACCGCATCCAACGTGATCTGCACCGCGCGCTTCGCCAACACCTTGGTGCGGTCATCGGCATCGGCGTACATCTTGTCCGCTTCCTTCTTCACCAGGTAACGGAGCAAGGCCTCGTGGATCTCCAGCTTCGTAGCGCTCACCACACCGTGGCGGCTGTGGTTCCATTGCCAGAGCAAGCGCAACGCCAGCCGCAGCGAGGAACGATCGTGCGAGCGACCGCCCTGAACCACGTGCGCATTCCCTTGGGCGCGTTGCACAAGTGATCTGATGATGGTGCGAATGCACGAGACCAAACTCTCCACGGTGATGGCGCCGGTGGGTCGTTCGATCAGATCAACGGGCCGGATGGTATCATCACGGAGGTAGTCCATCTGGTGCGCACGCGGCATCACCTTGTTGAACTCCGCCATCGCCGCGTTCACCGTACCGGCGTGGATCACAAGCGTGCCGTCGCAACCATCCAATGCTTCACGTTCCTTGTCGGCCAACATCTCCAGATATTCCTTCTTCAGCATCAGCGGATCGCGGGAGGGAAGGATGAAGGACGTAGGCCCGATGGCGTGGCACCCCCGCTTGTGCGCGATGCCGATCGAATACAGCGACAGCGCACGCAGGAAGGAGGCGTTCAATCCGATGGTCTCCCGATCCGGGAACACCGGCACATCCGGTCCGTGGAAGAGTGCGATGTGATCCGCAGCGTAGGCCTGTGGGTCGATGCTGAGACCGGCCCCGTGGTGCATCAGTTCGAAGAGGATCTCATCCATCTCCAGCGCTCCGGCAATGGAATCGATCATCACCGTGGCGCGAATGCTTCCGCGCGGCAGGTCGGCGTCCTGTTCAAGGGCATCGAAGAGTTGGGACCACAACCGCGCTTCCAAGTGGCCGTGGACATCGCGAAGCAGAAGGTAGAGTCCTCCCTGCCGCTCCTTCAGAGCCGGCAGGACGTGTACGCGCAGCATGGCCAGATCGAAGAAGGCGGCCGGTACGGGTTCATCCCCCTCCAGCACGCTGCTCTCCAGCACCCACAACGGGCGCGGAGCCACCATGAGCCGGGTAGGGGAGTTCGGGTTGGCGCGCACCCGGCCTTCTACCGGATCCAGGTAAGCAAGGTCCATGCGTGCGGCGCGTTCCAGGGCGCGGTGGGCGCGGACGATGCTCCACGTATCATTCGTGGTGCAATTCCACAGGTCGGCGATGTAGCTCTTGGCTCCGGCGTTCAGGCCGTGGATCAGGTCGCTGCGCAAACTGCCGCCGAGGAATTCCACGCGGCGCTCCATCAGCTCCGGAGGCAAGGGGTCCACGCGCCACGCGGTGCGGCGCACGTGCTCGGTATCCGCCAGCAGATCCACATCACCGGCTTGCAGTTGCTTGCGACGCGCCGTGCGCAACGCGAGGACATCCACGCGCCGCCGATCGAAACGATCCACGAGGTCGTGCAGGAGTTGTTGCACACGCGGTCCCAGCGTGCGTTCGGTCGGCAGGGTGATCATGTTCTGGTCCAAAGGGCGAACGTTCTACGCCGATCCGATCGGTGCGGTTATGGGGTCGACGGAGTAGCCTCTCCCAGCACGAGGTCCTTGTCCTCCATCGCGAGCCGCAGATCCGGATCCATCGCCGCCAACGCCTTTATCCGCGGATGCATCACCGCGAAGAAGACCGGCGGCAGCAAACTCATGAGCATCATTCCCGGATAGCCCGTGGGCAATTGCGGTGCGCGGTCCACACTGCGCAACACGTGGTACGGTCGGCTCGCCTTCCAATGGTGATCGCTGTGCCGCGTGAGTTCGAAGAGCGTGAGCCGGCCCAGCCGATGATCGCTGTTCCACGAATGCACGTGCTGCACCCGGCGGTAATGGCCTTTCTCGTCGCGCGTGCGCCGCAGGCCGTAGTGCTCGATGTAGTTCACCGTCTCCAACAACAGGATACCGATCAGCGCCGCCGCCACGAAGGCCAGCACCGTGAACGGACCGAAGACCCAAGCGATGCCCGCCAACAACGCGACTTGCCACACCAACGCATGCAGCATCTCGTTGCGCAGCCCATACGGCGCGTGTCCTTCCTTCCGCAGGCGTTCCGCCTCGATCCGCCACGCGCTCACGAAACCGAACACGATGCTGCGGAACCAGAACGCATACAGCCACTCGCCATACCGCGCGCTGGCCGGATCATCCGGTGTAGCCACGCGACGGTGATGCCCGCGGTTGTGTTCAATGATGAAGTGCATGTACAAGCTCGTGAGCAGCAACGCCCGCCCGAGGTCGCGCTCCCACCGTTTCGCGCGGTGCCCCAGCTCATGCGCCACGTTGATGCCGTAGATCCCGCAGAGGATCCCCATGCTCGCCACGCGCCCCGCGATCTCCCATGCGCTCAGGCCCGCTTCCCCCACTTGGAAAAGGAAGAGGATCAGGATGCCCCACTGCAACGGCACCAGCACGTACAGCAGCGCATCGAAGAGTGGATCGGCCAACGCCGCGCGTTCCTCTTCGTCGTTCAGGTTATCCGGTGGGTGCGTCAACAAGGCCTCCAGCAGTGGCACCAGAAAGAATGCGTGCAGCGGCAGCGCCCACGTCCACCAGCCGTGACCCAGCAACCCCACAATGCCCCATGCCGGTGCTAGGAAGGTGATCAGGTACCGCAACGCGCGAAAGCGCACGCGGCGACGGTTGGCCAAGGTGATCGTGGGCGCGGTGATCTCCATTGGATCAAAAGTAGGGGGGAGGCGCAGCGATCTCCTCCCGCGCAGCCACCCCATCATCTGCCGAAAGCGCACACCACCATCCCATGGTTCAAAACCAGGACCCGTTGAACACCAAAACCCATCCTCCCCGCGTTTGTTTCGAAGCATGTACGTGCCTACCATGACCATCGCGGAAGCCATCGCCGAAGCCAAGGCGGACCTCCATAGCGTGCAGAACAAGACGCTGCCCCTCATCAAGGAGCAGGAACGAAGCCATCGCAAGAACCGCCATGGCGGCGACATCGTCGGCCGCCGCGCCTACACCAGCCCCGGCAAGAACAACTGGCTCTGCGTCACCACCACCAACAAGAAGCACACGCTCCAGAACTTCCTCATGTACATCCACGCCAAGGATGGCTTCTTCGCCCTTCAGCCCAGCTACGAAGGACTCAGCTTCCTCTTCACGCCGCACTTCCTCATGCGCTACCGCGAGCGCAGTGGCCATGTGGTGCGCCCACCGCCATCGAGAACCTCACCACTTTCTTCTACCGCAACCCTGCCACAACCGCCATGCGCACCGGCAAGGAACACCAAGGCTTCCCGGCCTTCATCGGTGCCGTGCCGGATGGCTATGTGCTAGGCACATTGCATTATGATGAAGGCTACCACCGCGGCCGCACATTCGTTAGCCACAAAGAAGCATTCCCCAACCAAGCGGAGCAGTGGGAGGGTCTGGCGGCATTGTATGAGTTGCAAACACGCCAACCCAAACTGTTCGCGCAACTGAAAGCTGGGGTGATCTGAGCAGCGCAGCATCCTCACCCCGTCCACCCCGTCCACCAACAAAAAGCCCCACCATCCGGCAGGGCCTTTCGTTATCGTTGCTGAAACCGGTCATCGCGAACCGCGAGGAACGAAGCGGGAAGCGATCTCGTTAAGCGCAGCCACCGCGATCGTCATCTGCAGGTTCGCGCGTGCAGCGTGCAGCCTCCAGCGTGTAGCCAACAGCCCACCTCCACACCCTACGGCCCCGGCACCTCCGGCACCTCCTCCTTCGTCGTACCTCTATTCACCACGATCCGCGCATCGAAGTACTCCTGGTGGAACACCGGATCACGGTCCTTGAACTCGTTCATCAGCTTGTCCATCCGGTTCGTCAGGATCGTCGTCCCCTCGCGGATCAACCCCTCAATGCGCTCCGCCGCACCCTTCCGCACCGTGATCGCCACGCGCGGCGCGCTGATCACCAGCTCGTACGCATCAATGAACGGTTGCAGTTCCGTCATGTCCAACGGTAGGATCCCGTAAGGCGCCAAACTCCCGATCACCGCGTTCGCGTCGCTGTGGATCCCTTGGCACTTCTGCCCGACAATGGAGTCGCGTGGGGCGATCAGGTCGCTGTAGCTCACATCCATCTTCTCGCGCAACACCGTATCGCCCACGTCCTCCGCATAAGCGAACATCTGGTCCGCCAAAGGATCTACCAGAGCCGCCACCGTGGCACTGGCCGCGCTCATGCACCATGTCCAGCTTGCTGAAGATCCGATAGTGTTGCTGCCTTGAACGGGTACAGGGCGTGGTGGGAACGCCAGCCCGATATCTTCACGCCTTCCATCCGGGTAAGAGCACTCCTCCATGGCCAACCATTCGTTCCGCCTCAACGACCTGATCGAGCAATACTGCGCCCCGGAGTGGCGGGAGCTGATGAATTCCCGGAACACCCGGAACACCTACCGCAAGGGGGAGGCGATCTTCAAGCAAGGAGAGGTGGCGGACAAGATGTACATGATCGAGCAGGGCCGGATCAAAGTGGTGGCCAGCTATGTCGAAGGCCGGGACCGGATCGTGCGTTTGGCCGCCGATGGTGAAGTGCTCGGCCACCGCGGTATCGGCACGAACCTGATCTACACCGCCAACGTGATCGCCCTCTCCGAGACCGAGGTCAATATCATCCCCATGTCGCTCTTCCTCAGCGTGCTCAAAGCGAACAACCTGTTCTGCTATCATTTCCTGCTCTTCTTCGTGGACGAGCTGCGCGTATTGGACCAGCAGGCCCGGGACATCCTGAACATGACCGTGACGCAGCGCGTGGTGAAGGCCCTGCGGATGAACATGGACGCGTTCGGCTTCGATGAGCGCGACAAGAAGCGGTTGGCGTTCACCATATCACGCAAGGAGATCGCGCAGATCGCGGATACGACCTATGAATCGGTGATCCGATCGCTGGCCGAACTGCAACAGCAGGGCCTCATCGTATTAACAGGGAAGCAGATCAGGATCCTGAAGAAGAAAGAACTTCTCGCGCTGCTTAACGGTTGAGCTGTAAGTCAAGCCGAGCGAGGCGCCATAGGGCCAACGCTCATCACCGACCACCCGGCAGCGGCGCCCCGGAATACCAAGGCCGCCTGGATCCAGCAGGGATCAGTGGTTCATCCCTTTCTTTCCCGGGAAGTAGCTCCCTGAGGAACGAATGGCCTTCCGGCTCCAATTCCAGATCACCACTTGGTACCCGCGCCAGATATAATCGATCGGCGCCACCAAGAAGTGGATGAAACGGGTGAAGGGGATGATGGCGATGATGAAGAACGCGGAGAACATGTGCATCTTCACCGTCCATGGCAACGCGCTTACCGCAGCCACATCAGGGTTGAACGCGAAGATGGAGCGCATGTAGGGCGTGATCGCGGAGGCGAACCAGGAGGTGCCCCAGTTGTTGGCCACGGCGACGATCAGTCCGCTCAGGATCTGCACGAGCAGGACCACATACACCAACATGTCCATGCGGTTGGTCACCATCATCACCTTCCGGCTTCCGAGGCGACGACGGATCAGGAGCACCAAGCCGAGCAAGGTGGCAAGACCGAAGGCGAAAGCGCTCATCTCCAGGATCAGCAGCCGCACAGGCTCGCCATTCCAAGCCAGTACGCTTCGTGGAAAGAGGAAGGCGGTCAAGTGGCCGAAGAAAAGCCACATCAGCCCGTAGTGGAAAGGCTGGCTTCCCCAGAACAGCTTCTTGCGCTCCAGGAATTCAGAGGAGAGCGAGGAGACCTGGAAGCCCCGGTTGATGTACCGGTAGATCGATCCGATCAGGAAGATGAACAGCGCGATGTAAGGGAACGCGACCAGCGTCAAGGTGTTGACGACCGCAGCACCGGAATCCCAAGCGAGTTTGAGCCCCCATGCCACCGCCACCGCCACTGCGACCATGACAAGGAACACCATGGCATAACTCGGTCTACGGGTCCGCGGTGCGATCCCGAGTTCCAGCATCGTTCGCTGTGCTTTCAGGTACGTGGTGATGGCCACGTACAGCACCACTGCCGCTACCAATAGTCCCACTGGCAGGTAATAGCTTCCTAAGTTCGCGGTGAGCATCAACATGTTCAGGTCGTTTTGAGGGTCTTGGGATGTGGGGTACTGCACGTTCCGCAGGTAGCAGCGCCGTGGATGAATGCTTGCGAGGCCGGGAGTTCGTTCACGTGGTTCTCGACTTCGATATGTTCGCTCAACAGGAGGGTGAGCAAGGCGTTCAGCGCGTTGCCGTATACGTTCCCGTCCTCGCAACCTTGCAGCACGATGGCGTTGTGCTTGCGCAGGAGCATCTTCTCCCGCATCGCCATGCGTGCTGTCTCGAATTCCTTGAGCATGATCCGAAGGGCAGGCATCACGATGCGCACGCAGAGCTCATCGCGAATGGCATGGTCCTTCATCAAGGGCAACAGGGTCAGCACGTTCACCAGGTTGTCCGGCAGTTCGCCTCCGCAATCGTTCTGCGCTTCGGCCTGTTCCCGTTTCATGTTCACCAGGAACTCGCCACGTTTGTAATCCTCACCGAAGATCACATAGCCTAGATCGGGGTAGCAGATGGCTTGCACATGGAAGGTCCTGGTATAGATCTCCTCCTGGTCGTACATCGCGGTATTCTCCACCCAAGTCGCGAAGCGTTCCAGATCGGGCACCGCCTCCGGGCAGGTGGCCATCAACATGGCACGGCATGCCTGCACGGCCCCGGGCAATTCGGGGCTGGGATACCGGAACAATCCGGCCATCAGGGCATAGCGTTCGGCTTGCATGATCACAGGCCGCGTGCGGGCTTCATTTTGAATCCGAATCCGGTCTCGCCTTTCACGTCGGCGGTCGCTTCGATCATCTCGATGCTCTCCTCGCGGTGTGCGGGTGGGATCAC